>OGXL01002372.1_pt1 | contig 14066 bp, 12 predicted proteins | sample 1576311 | NCBI WGS metagenome assembly OGXL01 (sample SAMEA3541564, study PRJEB24748) | human gut metagenome | biome: human gut; feature: human-associated habitat; material: faeces | place: China | collected 2012 | reverse complement strand
ACAAAGTGTGGTGGAATTTAACTCTGCACTGGAATTTAAAATTTCAAGTTAGCGGGCACAGTCACTTCGTGCCCCATCCACCTAATATTCCAATGATCTCTCGACCTCATTCCTTTTCCCTCTCAAATCATTCTGCTTCTCATAAAGGCCATCCCGTTCTTTACAGAGTTCTTTCATGCGCTCCACCTCCTCCCTCGCGCCTTCCCGGTACTTCGACTCTATCCGCTTATATTCTCCGGTCAGTTTGCGTATTTCATTGTTATTTGTTTTTATCTGATCCGACACGCATATCCAATCAATCAAATTCCGTACTTCTATATCTGTATCATATAAATCTGTTTCCAAAAGAATTTTGGCGCACAGCCGAACCATAATCTTTTTTTCGATATCTGTCACTGTATCACTCCCCTATCTGGTCATTTCATGTAAACGTCTCGAACGTTTAGCCACCTTTTCTGCTCGTTCTAAGGCCTTACTCTGTTCTACTATAGACTGTACACGCTCTTCGCCGAAATATTGCTTCAACCGCCCCAGGTCTGCTGCTTGTTCCTGTAATCTATCGATTACCATTCTCTGTCCCATAGCCCGATCCGTCAGATATTCAATCTTTTCCTCTTGCATGTTTATTTTTGTGGTCAGTTTCTTTACCCGTTCCATAAGATGAATACATCTTATTGTCAGTTCTTTTATAACATCTTTCAGTCGCTCTACAAGAGATAATGCCTTTTTATCTCGGTAAGTCTTTGCACTCATAAAGGCCCCCGGTTCTGGCAACTGCCATTCTTTATCTTCGTCATAAGCACGTATATTCCGTTCCATAACAGTCTTTGAAATAGACATTTTCTCAATCTCCTGCTGTAATTTTTTCTGCTGTTGTTCCAGTTTTTCATTATCAGATAACAACTTCTCTTTATCTTGTGTCAAAGTTTCCGTCTGTTCTCGCAGTAGATCGTTTGTTATAAAGAGTTCTGAAAGTTCTTGTCGGATCTGCTCTGTCTTCTGCACAGCCTTTGTCTGCTGCATTTGAATATCTTGCAATTCATCTTTCCCACCGGAAATAGCTTTTTCTAAAGCCTCCACCTCTTTTTCCCTCTCCTGCTTTTCAAAATCCAGAACAGACAAATGCTTCTCGTGAGTTCCTTTCTGTTTCCACTCAATACCTTGTCGTTCCATAACAGCCGCAAGCTGTTTCTTTTCTGCCGCCACCCACTGGTTTAATTCTGTTTCCCTTCTTGTACCGCCTTTAAAGCCAAGAGCCGATAACGCCTGTTTAAGAGATACTCTTGTATCAAGCCCTCTCTTACTTTCAGTCGTATAAGGAACAAAATCAATATGCAGATGTGGAGTGGCTTCATCCATATGCAGATATGCAGAGAATACCCTCAATGTAGGATTTCTCTGCTGAAAATCCTGCATATACTCATTAAGTATCTTTGCAGCAAGCTGTCCATCCTCGGTTTTTGCTCCCATATTATCCTTATCCCCGATTTGCAGAATGATCTCATGGAATGTTTTCTCCTGCTTACCAGCGCGAATTTTTTCATAGTAATTATCAATACAACGATCCTTTCTGCTCTGCTTTTCGTTATACCTGGCAAGGGCTTCATCAAATAATTCATGATATACATCTTCGATATTTTCATTGATATACTCTATATTCAGATAGCTTCGCTCTGGATCAGTATTCTTTGCATGAAATTTTCTACTATTATGGTTGACAGAACCTTTCCCTGTCATAAAGCTGATTGTTCTTTTCAATCAATATCCTTTCTCCCTTTTCGGGTGGTAATCAGCGCCGGATACGGCGCATAGGCTTTGTTACTTTCGTCGAAAGTAACGCAAAAGCACTTTTGACAGCCGTTCCGTCCATCAAAAGCTGCCTTTGCGCCCTGCCGGGAGCTTTTCCGTCCTATGGACGAAGCAGCAGTTCCTGCCGCATTTCTGCTTCCGTATCATATCCCACGCTCCTCTCCAAGACCGCAACAATGCAAGGTCTATATATTTTGCAACCTTACAAATCCTAAATCCGCAAATTCTATATACTCTGCATTGTTGCGCTGTTGCCTTAATCTGTTCTTACTTTGTTCAATTCCCAATACCAAGAATTGTTTATCCTCTTCGCTCTGACTCCCAATTCCTTTTTTGCATTTTCAAGCGTCCGTCTGGATATATTCTGTTCCTCCGCAAGATTAAAAATCTCATTGCTCTGTATAGCATTGTTTGTTTCTGCAAGTTTCCGGAGCAGACGCTTTGCCTGTTCCAATTTATTCGCTTTTGGAGCAATTCCGCCTAAAACTTCATCTGCTGTAATCTCATAATCCCCGAGCCAAAGAAAACCGTCCTCTGATAATTGAAATGCTTTCGGGTGACCGAATCCTGCCAGATTATTTTTTATCTGGACTACAGCCCTTATATTCTCTTCACCTTCCACTCTGCCAACTAGCAATACACTTCTTGCTACTGCAAAAAAGTCAATAGAACCCATTCCTCTGTATGCCGCTTTATTCCCTGCTGCTTTGTTCATGTGCCCTACAAGCACAATAGCACATTGATATTTTTCTGCCAGAGATGCAAGTTTTTTTGTCATATTCCTTGCTTCATTTGCTCGATTCATATCCATACTGCCGCCGAGATAAGCCTGTATCGGATCTAAAATAAGAAGTTTTGCCTTAGTCCTTATAATCGCTTCCTCCAATCGTTCATCTGTCATAGAAAGTGATTTTATACTTTCATCTATAACAGAAATGTTCTCACAATCTGCTCCTGCTGCTTCCAAGCGGGGTTTTATCGTATCGGGGAGTCCATCCTCCGCACTCTGGTAGATTACTGTCAATGGCTCTGACAACTTCATGCCACTATCTAAACCCTCACCCTTTGATAATTTAGCCGCTATATTAAGTACAAATGTTGTTTTACCGTCTCCCGGATCGCCTTGTATAATTGTCAGCTTCCCATATGGAATAAATGGATACCACAGCCATACCACTTCCTGCGACTGTATCTCCGACACTTTAATCATCTGTAATTCTGTTCTGGTTTCTGCCATAATGCCCTCCGTTTTTAAAATCTCATTGTCACTGGAAGAAACCTCTGCTATACTCATACTGTGATTACCGATAACAGAGGTTTTCGTTATCACATGCCCCGACAGTTGCCGCTGTCTGGGCTTTTTTCATCAGTTTCCTGCCACAGATATCTTGCTCCGTCCAACATCCAGAGAACTGCTTTTAACATATCCTCATAAGCTGTATGCAGCTCCCGGATTTCTTCTGAAGTAATCTCTCTCTTTCCGTCCTTTAACTGCCCTGCTATCTCTAACAGACTGTTTTCCATTTCCTGTAATTTCTCTACAATCTGATAGACAGTCTCTTTCTTCCCTACCACACAAACATGATTGTAAATACAGGAACGGACAAAATAATCTTTTTTCTTCATACCACTGACAAGAATTTTCGCTTCGATTTCATCTCGTTCTCTGGGAGAAATACGAAAGCTAATTGTCGGATATTTGTGTGTACCACTCATTCTTCCATACCCTCCTTAAATTCTTCGTTCAATAACATTGCCATTTTTGTCTGCTCTGTTGGAAACATATGTGCATAACGATAAGTAATATCAACACTTTCATGTCCTACCCTATTTCCAATTGATACAGCCGAAAATCCCATACTGATCAGCAGAGAAATATGCGAATGTCTTAAATCATGGATTCTGATACGCTTTACTCCTGCTTTCTCTGCACCTCTTGTCATTTCATGGTGCAGAAAACTTTTTGTCAGATGAAAGATACGATCCGTAGGAAGAAGCCCATATAATCTACTGATATAATCTTTCAATTCATCACACAGGAAATCCGGCATACTTATATTCCGTTTACTTTTTGGAGTCTTCGGATCTGTAATGACGTCTTTCCCCTCTAATCGCTGATAGGATTTTGTAATCCGAATAACCTTGTTATCAAAATCAATATCCTGCGGAGTAAGTGCTAACAGTTCTCCTACGCGCAGACCACACCAGTATAGTATCTGGAACGCATGGTATGAATATGGCTTGTCTTTTACCGCTTCAATAAATTTTAAATATTCCTCTTTTGTCCAGAAAAGCATTTCCTCTGCTTTCCCTTTTCCAAGCGGCCCCGCCTTTACAACAGGATTGCTTTTTAGCTCATAGAAACGCACCGCATGATTAAAAAGAGCACTTAATTCTGATTGCAGAGTTTTCAGATACGTAGGCGCATAAGGTTTTCCTTTAGCATCACGATAAGAAATCTGTTCATTCTGCCATTGGATAATATCTGTCGCACGAATGTCACGCATTTTCTTGTCCTTGAAATATGGCAATAACTTTGTCCGCAGAATATGCTCCTTTGTTAGCCAAGTATTGTGTTTTAGTTTCGGCTTCATATCTCTGGTGTAGGCTTTTACAAACTCTCCAAAGGTCATATCCAGATCAGAAGCTTCTTTCATACGAAAATGATGTTCCCATTCTGTCGCTTCCCGTTTAGTCTTAAAACCTCTTTTCACTTTCCGACAGTTTTTTCCTGTCCAGTCATAATAGTGGAACGATACATACCATGTTCCACGCTTTTCATCTTTGTACGCCGCCATAACCTCACCTCCCTCTTAATTTGTCTGGGCCATACCATAAAATTTTTCTTCATAGTATTTTCTGCTTACTCTTCCGGCAATTGTAATAAATCCTTTTGCTTCCAGTTCTTCATTCATTTGCCGCACCAATTTGTAGGCAAATGGTTTTGAAACGCCCAAATCCTGTGCAACTTCGCCGGCTGTTACAAATAAATCATTTTTCAAATAGATATCCTCCTTATTCATTTAGCTTTTTTGTTAAGTTCCGTATTTTTATTATACTTAGCATTTTTGTTATTGTCAATAGCGTATTTGTTAAACTTATCTTTTTTATTAAGTTTAGCATTTCTGATAAGTTTCTGTTGTCGTATGATTTAAGTTATGCTAAAATATAAGAAATAGGATAGCCATTTTCACAGGAGGGCTTTATGAAATATACAATACGGGAAATGACAGCACAGGAGTATCCGTTATTGGACGATTTTTTATACGAAGCCATTTTTGTTCCAGAAGGAGTAGAGCCACCTTCAAAAAGTATTATTACTGCTCCTGAACTGCAGGTTTATGTTAAGGGTTTCGGAGTGTCAAAAGATGATTTTGCATTAGTTGCTGAAGTCGAGAATAAAATCATTGGTGCTGTCTGGGTGAGAATCATGAATGATTACGGACATATTGATGATAAAACGCCTTCCCTTGCAATCTCTTTGTATAAAAAATATCGAGGCCAAGGAATTGGGCGCAGTTTGATAAAAGAAATGTTATCTCTGCTACAAGCACATGGTTATAAACATGTTTCACTTTCCGTTCAAAAAGCTAATTATGCAGCTAAACTGTACCAAAAAATTGGTTTTAGAATCATAAAGGAAATTGGAGACGAATGGATTATGACATATAATTTATAGATTTCAGAAAGGACATGATTTATGATATTAGGAGAACGAATTAAGAGAATACGTACATTTCGTGGATTAACACAGCGCGAATTAGGCTTGAAACTGGGATACGAGGAACGAAATGCTGATGTTCGTGTAGCGCAATATGAGTCTGGTTATCGTGTTCCTAAAAAGGACACGCTCATGGAAATTGCTAAGATTTTAAATGTGAACTATATCAATTTTATTACCGAAGCGCCTGGATGCGCCGAGGACATTATGCAAACATTCTTCTGGCTTGACGAAGATAATCGTAACACCTTTCATTTATTCCAGCTTGTGCGTAATCCTGGCAAGTGCAACGCTTCTGATGATAAATCTGTCCGGTATAATGACAGTGACGAATGGCCTGCTCATTCTCCTGTAGGTATGTGGATTGATTATGGTCTAGTAAATGAATTTCTACGGGAATGGTGCCTGCGAAAAGAGCAGTTAAAGAACGGAGAAATTTCAGAAGACGAATATTTTGAATGGAAAATCAACTGGCCTGCAACCAGTAGCGATGTTGACCAAAAAGGTAATGATTCTTACAATAGTACCTATAAATGGAAAAAAGATAAATGAAGGGAGGAGCCTCATGAGTTCACCGCAAACAATCAACGGATTAATGCGACATTTAAGAAATAATTGTAATATTCAAATAAGTGGAAGTCATCAAAAACAACAGCTTATTAGTTATGGATATTATCATGGCTACAAAGGATATCGTTTCGTACGGAATAGTAATAACCGAATTCCATTTACTGACTTTAGTGAAGTTGTAGCTGTAATTGAATATGATAATAATTTAAAGGCTGCTTTGTATCCCGAATTAATGTTTATAGAAACCGCTATCAAGAACATTGTTTGTAATGAATCTGTCTCTGGTCTCAAATCGGCAACATTTGAGCATGTATACCAGAGCAGAATGATGGATAACACAACCAACACCAAATTGCAAGCCAAACGTCTGAAATTGAGAAACTCCGTCTACTCTAAACTGTCGGAACGATATAGAAATGAAGAATATAAAGATAACCAGATGGTCAGACATTTTTATAACCGAGGTGAAGATGCACCTTTATGGGTAGTGTTTGAAATCTTATATTTAAGTGATCTAGCCGGTTTTTTTGAATGTCTTAACGAACCAATGCGTGAAAACATTCTTAAACAACTGAATATGCTGGATATTTCAACCGATACAAACCGAATGCTGTTGTCAAGTATGTTATATACCCTTAAGGCTTTAAGAAATTCTGTTGCTCATAATAACATTATTTTTGATACTCGATTTAAAGATAGAAAAATTAGTACGATTTTAAAAAAATGGACTGAAAAGGAAACAAACATTCCAAATATAGCTCTCTATTCGCTAATCGATTATATTATCATTGTTTGTTGTGTCTTAAAAAGAATAGATTTTAGCAAAACTAGGGCTGCCAATTTATTAGAAAAATATAAAGAAGAAAATCAGCGTTTATCTAGCAGAGTACCCACTAATATATATCAGACTATCTTACAGCAAAATGTAGCAAATAAAATATCTAAATTAGAGACTTATCTCTAGTCTTAGAGAGTACTGAAAATATTCTAATTTTAGTTGCATATTTCAAGGCTATCGTGTATACTATAGATATTGGAAAAGGTGTATGTTTTCGGACTGCACTGAGAGAGTCACTCCGTGGCTCTCTTTTATGTTATAAAAAATAATGATATTCTCTATATAGGTATCAAAAAGGTATCACACCACACACTAAGAGCCGGAAAGTCCGCTATTTATGCGGCTTCCCGGCTCTCTGTTTACTATTCGAACTCTATGGTTCCGGGGGGTTTACTAGTCAAATCATAAAATACCCGATTGACCCCTTTGACTTCATTGATGATTCTACTCATCACCTTCTGCAGCACCTCAAACGGAATCTCCGCCGCCTCGGCTGTCATGAAATCAATTGTCTTCACAGCTCTCAGCGCCACAGCGTAATCATAAGTTCTCTCATCTCCCATAACTCCGACAGAGCGCATGTTTGTCAGGGCCGCAAAATACTGGTTGATCTCTTTATCCAATCCGGCCTTTGCGATCTCCTCACGGTAGATTGCGTCTGCATCCTGAACGATGCGCACCTTCTCAGCTGTCACTTCGCCGATGATACGAATGCCAAGTCCCGGGCCTGGGAATGGCTGACGGAACACCAGATCCTCCGGGATACCAAGTTCCAGTCCGGCTTTGCGAACCTCATCCTTGAACAGATCACGAAGAGGCTCTATGATTTCCTTGAAATCTACGTAATCCGGGAGGCCGCCCACGTTGTGGTGCGACTTAATCACTGCTGACTCACCGCCAAGACCACTCTCCACCACATCCGGATAGATTGTGCCCTGTGCGAGGAAATCCACTGCTCCGATTTTCTTGGCTTCCTCCTCAAACACGCGGATAAATTCTTCGCCGATAATCTTACGCTTCTGCTCCGGCTCTGTCACGCCTGCCAGCTTATTGTAGTAGCGCTCCTGAGCATTGACACGGATAAAGTTCAGGTCAAAGCCGCCTTCCGGTCCAAAGACCGCCTCTACCTCGTCTCCTTCGTTTTTACGTAGAAGTCCATGGTCTACAAAGACGCATGTGAGCTGCTTACCAATAGCTCTTGAAAGAAGTCCTGCTGCTACAGAGGAGTCAACGCCGCCTGAAAGAGCCAGCAGTACTTTGCCGTCTCCCACCTTCTCACGAATAGACTCAATAGAGCTCTCCACAAAAGAGTCCATTCTCCAGTCGCCACAGCATCCGCAGACGCCCCGGACAAAATTGTAAAGCATTTTCGTTCCTTCCTGGGTATGGAGAACCTCCGGGTGGAACTGGATGGCATACAGCTTCTGCTCCTCATTTTCCGCTGCCGCCACCGGGCAGTCTGCCGTGTGGGCTGTGATTTTGAAACCGGGCGCCACCTGGGAAATATAGTCAAAATGGCTCATCCAGCACACAGTTTTCTCGGATACATTTTCAAACAACTTGGAGCCGCGGTCCACCATCACTTCCGTCTTTCCGTATTCACGCACAGCAGCGCGCTCTACCTTTCCGCCCAACACATGCATCATAAGCTGTGCGCCATAGCAAAGTCCGAGCACCGGGATGCCCAGTTCAAAAAGCTCTCTGGAATAGGTAGGTGAATCTTCCAGATAGCAGCTGTTGGGACCGCCGGTCAAAATGATCCCTTTTGGGTTTTTACTTTTGATGGTCTCGATATCGGTCCTGTAAGAATAGATTTCACAGTACACATTGCTCTCACGGACGCGGCGCGCCACGAGCTGGTTGTACTGACCGCCGAAATCCAGTACAATGACTAATTCTCTTTTCACCGCTTGTTCCTCCTTGTATGTTTTTCCTCAATGGAATAGTTCTATTATAAAGTAGCAGGGCTCTGTTGGCAACAAAAACCCGACATTTTCAGGCCACTGCCTGATGTTTCCACTTCCCGCTGAAATACCGTGCAATAAAACAGATACTCCGCACGATCCAGTCGATGATCATAGCCACCCACACACCAAACACGCCCATGCCCATATATTGTCCAAGTATGTAGCTGAAAATGATGCGGAAGATCCACATAGACAAAACAGAGATGACCATACACATCTTGGCATCTCCAGAAGCCCGGAATGTAGCCGGTATGGTAAATGCCAGAGGCCAGATCAGCACACAGCACACAGCGTAGAAGATGACAATATCCGTGGTCACCTCCGCCGTCCGGCTGGACAGATTGTAGGCTTTCAGGATCAGAGGCAGGGCAAGGACTATGATTACATTAGTGACCACCATGCAGGCGTAGGTAATGCCCATAAGCTTTTTTGTGTAGTATTTCACCTGCTCATAGTCTCCAGCACCCACACACCTTGCGATCACTGTAGTCACTGCCAGGGCGATGGCCATACCAGGCAGCACCTGGAAAGAGGCAATGACATTGGATACCGCATTGGCCGCAATGGCGTAGGTACCAAAGGTGGAGACAAGGCTCAGCACGATGATCTTTCCGAGCTGGAACATGCTGTTCTCCAGTCCGTTTGGAATGCCGATGCCAAGGATCTTGCGGATCATACTCCAGTCTGGCCTGTATCTGCGGGACAGTCTTACGTAGATGGAACGCCTCTGATCAGCCAGCAGGATCATGATAAGGATGGCTGCCGTCATTCTGGATACAAGCGTAGGAATTGCCACTCCTTCCGTCCCTCTGTGAAATCCGTAGATCAAAATGGCATTTCCTGTCACATTGATAATATTCATAACAATGGAAACCCGCATGGAAATCTCCGAATTTCCCATGGTCCGAAAAATGGCGGCTCCGCCGTTATAGATGGCGATAAAGGGGATAGACGACGTCACGATCATCAGATACGTGTCCGCATGCCCCATAACGTCCGCCTCGATCTGCCCGAATACTCCATGAAGGATCCAGTATTTACAGGCGTAGATGATCAGGGTGATCACCACTGCGCAGATGGTAATAAACCACACAAGCTGTTCCGCCGCCTGGCAGGCTCGCTCTTTTTTCTGCTGTCCCAGATATTGACCCGCCACCACGGCTCCTCCGGTAGCCAGTGCGGCAAACACATTGATAAGCAGCACCATAATGTTGTCCACCAGGGAGACGCCGGATACAGCCGCCTCCCCCACACTGGCCACCATAATGCTGTCTGCCATTCCCACAAGAACGGCCAGCATCTGTTCGATGATCAGCGGAATAATGAGCGCTGTCAGCGCCCGGTTGTCAAATAAATATTGTTTCGTTTCCGTTCTGTTTTTCAAAATTCTCCCAGCTTTCTACAACATATCCCTGTACGCCTTTACGGAAAATGTACAGGTCAGCTCTTTTTCTTCTCCTCTGTAAACACTCAGACTACCCTCTCCCTCTTCTCCTATGGTGCGGATATAGCAGCCGGTCATACCACCTTCAAGAGCCGTGGAGGCAGGTCCGCAGATTGCAATACACCCTTCCGTCTCAAACCGCAGCACATCGTGAGCATAGGGAACCAGATTGCCGTTCTGGTCCACAGCACGCAGGCGGACAGTAGCCATATCCCAGGTATCTCCATCCACAAGTACGTCAGTATCACAGATGCCTTCCAGGTGAATATGCTCCACAGGGGAGACCGTCACCGTGCGGGTGACCTGGTCCCCCTGCAGGGCCTCGAATTTCCAGACAGCTGTCTCTTCTCCCCAGCTGCCCATATATTTTTCTTCTTCCTGAAGGGAAGTCTCTCCTCCGCCGCCCTGGGGTTTTTCTCCCTCTCCCAAAAAAGATAGATACAGTCTGCGCAACCAGCCTGCCAAGCCTGTACTCCGGCCTCCTCCTGCCTGGAACTCATCTGCTTTATCTGTCTTTGCCTGTCCCAAAACCGGGTCCGCCGCAGACGGATCATCCCCGATCAATACCGGTGGATGCGCAAGATGAGGGTACTTCTTTGTAGGAAAATACTCCCCGGCCAGCGTGTCATTTTTGTAGAGGCGCACCTTTTCTCCATTGGTAAATACCGCCACTTCCCCAATCTGCCCTGCCGGATGATCTCCAATACTCATGGTGCTGCTGACCGCGAGTACCGGCCATCTGTCCTGGCAGGAGGCATAGACACTGGCCGCCAGTTTAGGATTGCGGAACATATCCATGACTCCGTGATAACAGATCCGATCGCCGCTGCCAAAGTCCTTGTGGGTATTGTAGTCGAACATGCACCAGCCAAAAGTCCCTCCGATATCCTCATAGGCAGCCGCGCTGTCCAGAACCCGGACGTGCCGCATGGCATGTTCTTTCCTGTGCTCTTCATCGTCAAAAGCCTTCGCGGGATACATATGGCCGCCATACTCCGTGATAAAATACGCCTTCTCCATGTCCGGCGTCACGGCCTCTTTCGGATCGCAGCCCGAATTGGCCCCTGTGTGGCTGAAATCATTGTACGTATAGACATCTTCCAGAAGACTGCTGTTTTTCAGACATCGCACCCCACCTGTAGGTCTGGAAGGATCCAGGCTGTGGGCTATTTCCACGGTCCTCCTATACAGGTCATCGTCATCCCGACTTTCATTGATCCGGACACCCCACATGAAAATACTGGGGTGGTTCCGATACTGCCGCACCATATCCTCTGTATTTTTCACTGCCTGGTCTTTCCATTTTTCCCCGCCAATGTACTGCCATCCGGGGATCTCTGTAAACACCAGAAGTCCCAGCTCATCGCAGCGATCCAGGAAAGCATGACTTTGAGGATAGTGACTGGTCCGCACCGCATTGCATCCCAGCTCATACTTCAGGATTTCCGCATCCAGCCTCTGGGCTCTGGCCGGAGCCGCATAGCCCATATAGGGCCAGCTCTGATGACGATTCAGCCCTCTTATCTTCACCTTTTCTCCATTCAGATAACATCCGTCCGGCTTCATCTTGATGCTTCGAAAGCCAAAGCGCACCTGCGCGGTGTCCATGACATTTCCAAACTTCACAAGTTCCAGCCGAAGCGTATAGAGGCAGGGATGCTCCGTATCCCACAGCTTTGCCCGGGGAACATGCATATGAAAATGGTCCTGAAAATTCTGCTCTTCCAGCCGGGCATAGACTTCTCCGTCCTCTCCCAGCACCCGGGCCCGGATCTGGAAGTCCCGGGCCCCTTCTGCCTCTATCTTTGTTTCCAGGTGCCTCCTGTCATCAGGCACAACAAAGACGTCCCGGAAATGTATTTTTTCCCTCACCTCCAGATAGACCGGGCGGTAGATGCCCCCGTATGTCATATAGTCAATCACATAGCCAAAGGGCGGAATGTCCAGACTCTCCCGGCTGTCCACCTTGACCAAGATCCGGTTTGTGTGCCCGTACCGAAGCAGTTCTGAGAGGTCAGCTTCAAATGCCGTGTAACCACATCCGTGAATGCCTGCAGATTTCCCATTACAGTACACCTCCGCCTGGTGAGCCGCTCCTTCCAGAGTCAATGTGACATATTTTCCCTCCCAGTCTTTTGGGATATCTATCTCTTTTATATAGGCACTCACCATCTGATAATCTTTCTCATTACAATAATGCAGGGGAAGCATTTGCACTGTGTGGGGAATCTGGACCCGCTCCAGCTCTTCCAGCTTCTCAGACGGCATGCTGTTCAGGCTTCCAGTGTAGTGCTTTGTAAAGTACCAGTTGTGATTGATCTGATAGCGCATATTGCCCTCCTTTGTGAATCTTCCTGTGAGTTCTCCTTAAAATATGATAGCCTATATGGGGGAATATTACAAGAAGCTGGAACCGTATACAGGCAAGTGCTTCGTTTTCATTTCTCTGTTCCCGCATTCTTCACCTTTTCTCCACGTCTCATTTTTGTCTCGTTTTTTGACACAATTTGCTCACAAGTTATCCTCTATTTAAGCAAAAAAGCAGGGCAGAACCCTCTATTTGAATAGGTTCCACCCTATATCCCTCCCAGAAGAACCGCCTCCATAAACAGCAGTGCGAGAAACAGCACGTTCCAGAATGTAAACACCTTCATAAATTTTCCTCTGCTCTGAGGATATTCTCTTGTCACGATCTTATAGGAGATGAGACTGGCAAGCGAAGCGATCAGCGTTCCCAGACCTCCCAGGTTGACTCCGGTTAGAAGGGGCTGGATATGGTCCGTGAAACCCGACAGCAGAATCGCCGCCGGCACATTGCTCATGACCTGACTGACCAGTATGCCGGTCAGCAGTTCCCGACCTTCCACCACGGAAATAAGTGCCTCGCTGACCAGTGGGATCCTCTTCAGGTTTCCCACAAAGATGAAGAAAAAGAGGAAAGTAAAAAGGAGAAAATAGTCCACCTCAAGATACAGCCTCCGGTTCAGGGCTACCATAGCCACTGCTACGCAGAGGAGCACCGGAATATAGGGCAGCACCCGAAACACCACCAGTAGACAGAGTAGCAGCAGCACCAGGAAGGGCGCAATGTCCACAACCATTTTCCTTGCGTCCGTTCCATCCTTCTCCCCCATTTCCACTTCCACCAAAGGCTCATCCCTCCCCACAAGAACCGCCGCCAGAAGCAGCAGAAGCGACAGTCCTGCGTAGGGAAGAACCGCCGCCGCGAACTCTGCCGCTGTCAGGTCCGAAATAGAATACAGATACAGATTCTGGGGGTTGCCAATAGGCGTGGCCATGCTGCCCAGATTGGCCGCAATGGTCTCCAGCACCGTCAGCTTCACGATTCGCTCCTCGTGGCCGGTCATACGAAACACCAGCATCGTAAAGGGTACAAAGGTAAGCAGCGTCACATCGTTGGTGATGATCATGCTGGAAAAAAAGCAGAGCAGCACCATAATGGCAGACAACGCCCTCATGCTTCCCGCCCTTTTAAGGAGTGCGTGTCCCATCAGGGTGAACACGCCCCTGGACCTGAGGCCCGCCACAAGGATCATAAGGCAGAACAGCAGCGCAATGGTCCTCCAGTCCGGGTAGGTCAGATAGACTTCATCCGGCCGCACAAAAAAAGCCGAAAGAACCGCCAGAAGAAAGGATACACAGAATACCGTTTCATTTTTCAGGATATTTTTTAAAATCTTCTTTGCCATTTTTCTT
>OGXL01002367.1_pt1 | contig 14091 bp, 15 predicted proteins | sample 1576311 | NCBI WGS metagenome assembly OGXL01 (sample SAMEA3541564, study PRJEB24748) | human gut metagenome | biome: human gut; feature: human-associated habitat; material: faeces | place: China | collected 2012 | reverse complement strand
TGTATATGCGAAATCAGGTCATATGTATCATAAAAACCTGATTACATTTTCTTCTTATATGGCCTCCTTTTTCTCAGGTGATTTTTACTTTTTGCATGCTTATGCAATTATTATTCCTTTTGTATATCTGGTTTATCTTCCCCGGATGATGGCTCCGCAAACTAGCTACTTTGTCTGCAGATAGCAGACACGATACCAGTATTTCCGATACCAATACTGGACAGTGCTTTGTTTTACTTTGCTATTTGCTGCCCTTCACATACTTTCGGGAGGAATCTATCTGTTTACACAGATCGGATTTCGTTATTTGAATTTTTTTCCCATTTTTTATATTTTTTTCTTTCAGTGGATTGCGGATTTTTTGTATTGTATGGGAATCTTTTGCATTCAGCAAATATTAAACAACTACGTTCCTACCCTGTACGCTTCACTTGGAGTATGTCTTTTATGCTGCACGCAGATTTTTCTTTACAAAATAAGCAACAGTTCTTTCCTTCCTCTTCGGAATTGTCTGGTAGCCATTCACTATATGGCGCACCACCAGTCTGTGATTGTATGCTTTTATGACTTGCTTCGGCTTACATTTCTCGCCCTTCTTTTGTATCTGGTATATTTGCAAACAAATAAGAAGAAGGAGTTTTATGAATGAAAGCACTTAAAAATTGTATTCGATTTCTTTTGCCGTTTTTTATTTTACAATTATTACATTTTAAATACATCAGTATCTTACCAGACACTGCATTTATGTTTGCTTACCAACTGCCATCACACTCCACATCTTTTTTAGATGTTTGTGCCCAATGGCTTCTTCCTATAAGTGCAATTTTATATTTTTCTGTTTATGATACCGATTTTTTGTATGATTACGGGAGTTTTATTATTCCTCGCTTAAAATCACGGAATATTTTAATCAATAAATTACATCTTTCCGGTATTATATTAGTTTTTATTACTTGCTCTATATATTTTTGTGGGAATGTATTATTATATTTTGAATGTTTTATGCAAAATAGCGTGACCATCATAATGCATTTATTTGGTACTTTTTTAAACCTGTATCTGTTGTTTCAGTGGGTTCTTTTACTCCGCTTATGTGTATCTGAAACGACCACCATTTTATTTCTCTCGATTTATTGCCTGATATCCGAATGTATGGTTTTCGTCCATCCATTCCGCAAAATTGCTTACCTTATATTTCCATGGTATTGCACACCTGCAATCAAAATCATTTTTATCATGATGCTGTATTTTTTACTTTATTTACAAATAAAAAGAAAGGACTTTGTATGATTCAATTAGAACACATCTCAAAAAAATTTAAAAAGAAAACCATACTAAATGATATTTCTTACACATTTGAGACCGGAAAAATTTACGGTATTTATGGCATTAACGGTTCCGGAAAAACAATGTTACTCCGTATCATATCCGGTCTGGTTTTCCCAACTTCCGGCTCAATCATAATTAATGGGAAAACGTTACATAAAGAAATCTCTTTTCCTGACCATATGGGACTAATTATAGAAAACATGGAATTACAACCCCAGTTAACTGCATTCGAAAATCTGGAAGAATTGAATAAAATCAATCATTATGCCACCACTTCCGACATTCAGGACGCACTCCGGAAAATAAACCTTCAAAGCAATGAAAAAGTCAAAAAATTCTCTCTGGGGATGAAACAAAAGCTCAATATTGCGCAGGCAATTTTTGAAAACCCACGATTACTTCTCTTAGATGAGCCAACCAATGCGCTGGATTCGGATGCCATTGAGCATCTGAAAGCCATTCTGGAAGATTTAAAAAAGAAAAATTCCTGTATTATAATTGCCACACATGACCATCAGAATATTACCAGTCTCTGTGATCAGATTCTTGAAATGAAAGAAGGAAACCTCTATGATAAAAATTAATCATCGCATCGTTTTTTGGATATTTTCTATTCTTATTATTGGCATGATCTTACTCTCTTGTGGTTGCAACCAATTGTTAAAATTTTATTTTCCGCAGTCTTTTTCTGTCTCAAAAAATGAAATGACTACCAACGATCCGCTTCAAAATGCCGAAAATTATAATTACAGAATTCGTGCGCAAAATTATGCAGATCTTGTTTCCTATCTACCAAGCAATTCGACACCTGTAGATCTGCGTATTCCCAAAGAACTTGCTGGTTATAAAGTATCCGAAATTGAAGAAGGATGTTTTTCATGGTGCGAGGCTATCAAAACAGTATACATTCCAGCTTCTGTCAATAAAATTGGTCATGTGGCTTTTTATGATAATCCTTCTTTAACATCAATTTCGATAGAAAACGGAAATTGCACAATTGAAAAAGATTCTTTTGGAAATTTTACTGGAATTATCTATGCTCCCCAGAATAGTCAGGTCTATGAACAATTAAAAAATTACGGATATACCGTAAAAACTCTGTAATTACATACTTAAATACCTTAATTTTAAATGCCAGAATGTCAATCAAAGTAAACTCTTTATCTTAACTGACACTTCTGGCATTTGATAAAATATCCTTTATTTCACTATTTTTTACTATATTCTAACACTATCAAAACCACTCCGCAAAATAGTACTATTACAGAACCTATTAGAAATGGCCACAACCCATAATTTTTTATAAATCCAATAAAATGATTTGTATCTTCATACATTACCCTGTCAAAAGTCGAAATTGCACTCAATACTATAATTTCCAAAAAACCAAATATTAAAAAAATTGTTCCAAGATATTTTTTCATTCTCATTTTTCTCCTAATTCATCTCATTATACAGCTCTATCTTTTTTCCGATTTATTAACAAATCTATTCCATATAAAAACTCGGCAGAAATTATCCCCATAAAAACAGCATTCCCTAATTTTACATTGCAAAGATTTAAAAATACCGCACAAACTACTCCACCTGCTAATACACCAACACCGATTTTACAATAGTTTCTCTTATAACCTTTCAAGTTTTCATCATGAATGACAGGTTCTGTAAAAATATTAATCAATAACAGGCCTCCAATATAATTCCGAAGCATTAAAAACATCACACACCAAATCAACATTGGGATCAACATTTTAAAATACCATGCACACACAAATATAACCATAAAGGGAATACTCATATTTATTTTCACCATTTTTCTAATATACTGCTTTCATTATATCATATATACATAAAAATGCTGTTCTTCCCTCTCTTTTTGTTCTGTCGTTTAAAGCCAATATTTTGCAGTTCACACCAATTGCACCAATTCTATTGCTTTTTCTATACAAATATACTAGTATGGAATTAAATATATTTTTTAAAAAATATTATGTCGTCAATTAACTATCTATCAGGATACCAAGTCATACACTATTAATGGCACTTTATCAGATACAATTTCTGATATCACGGATTTAATTTTGAATTTTTCTGCTTAAACAAATGGTTCTATAAAGGATATACACCACAGAATTGGAAGAATGGAGATGATTGAAATGCACCGTATTCCACTTAAAATTGTGACAAGATTATCCGTTATATTTACGGTCATAGGTTTACTTCTTGTGATCATAGGTATTTGCACAGGAACTATGATAGGATTGATAATATTAGGAGCCGGGTTAGTGGAACTTGTTGGAACGATAATTTTTATTGCTGTGTTCAGAAGATGTCCTCATTGTGGTAGTTTTCTTAAAACAGGTTGTAATCGATATTGTCCACATTGTGGTAAATATGTGGACGAGAATGATTATATTTACTTCTAAGCAATGATCCTGTTTTTAAGTTGTACTTGAAAAGACTGCGCTGTGGTTTATGGTGTTGTCCGGGCAGATATGAATATCCGTACAAGACGCGATGTCAAGAAATTTTTAGAAGGACTCTCTACCGGAAGTTCCAGCCTTCTTAAGAATGTAACCGGTGGTTATCATTACCATACGATTGAAGCTGAATCCGAAGAGATTTTAGATGATATTCAAAATGAACTCGCAGAAAAAGGTTTTCTGGCCAAACTGCAGGATTATAAACCTGTAGATTTCTTGGGCGAAGAAGAATCAAATACAAACGTTTAATGCAATCAAGGCGTCAGTCCGGTATTTCCGGAACTGACGCCTTTTAAGCATTGAAAATTGTCAATGCCACTGTTTTGTCTTACATATACTTCTTCACAATATTCTCCATTACTTTCCACTTATGTTCCATATCAGAGACAAGTTTAAACTGTGTCCTTGCCCGGTCCAAATTCTGCCCCGGTCTGTGAATTTTAAAATAAATGTCTCCCTGAATATAATCCATAAGAAACCTCATTCCACATTCATAGGTCATAAGCCTAGCGCCCATCGGAAGCAGCTTTATCTCTTCCTGTGAAAGTTTTCCACCACATCCCTCTATAAAGCCATTCGCACATGCTTCAAAAAGTTCTAAGTTGAACCACACTTTATCCAGATTTTGTTCATCCTCTAATGCTGTACTTGCTCCAATCCGCACCGCATCTCCAAAATCATTCATGGCTGCCCCAGGCATTACAGTGTCCAGGTCAATCACGCATATTCCTTTTTTGGTATCCTTATCCATGAGGACATTATTAATTTTTGTGTCGTTGTGTGTCACACGAAAGCTGATTTTTCCACTTCTCAACAAATCCTGAAAGCAGTCCACAATTTCTTCCCTGTCCAATACAAACTGAATTTCCTCCCGGACTAAATCCGCTCTACCGCACACATCCTCTTCCACTGCCTTTTTAAATCTCTCAAATCTTTCTCTGGTATCATGAAATCCCGGAATTGTCTCATGAAGTGTTTTCGCCGGATAATCCGCTAACATACTTTGAAATCTGCCAAATGCCAGACCGCCCTCATAAAGTATTTCAGGATTATCTATCAAATCATAGCTTACGGTATTTTCAATGAATACATAAGCTCTCCAATACTCACCTTCTGAGTCCACATAATAGGGTTTCCCGTCTTTTGCAGGAATGACATTTAATGTCTCCCTCTCTGGATTTCCACCGTTAGCTGAAATTTTTCTTTTTAAAAATTCAGTGACTCCAACGATATTTTCCATTAATTCAACCGGGTTTTTAAAAATACTCTTGTTCATCTGCTGTAAAATATAATGCCTTTTTACTCCTTGTTCATTTTCAAATGTAACACGGTAAGTATTATTAATATGTCCATTTCCCCATGGAATTTCTTCTTTATATACACCTTCAAAACAGAAGTTTGCAGCCGCTTCTAATTTTCCGCAGAGCTGTTTTGGATAAAAATTATTCTCTTCCAGCTTTTTCAATGCAGTCATAACCATTGGTTTGTCTTTCCTGTAGGTAACTCCATACCACTTTTCTGTTGTAAGAAGAACTTTTACTTCTGCCTTATTGTTATCTAACAGTCTGCTGACAACTGACGGAAGATAATATTCACATTTCAGTGGATTATGTTGCAGCCCCTCCTGCAGAAAATCACGAAATCCATACTCAACTTCTGACAAAAATCCCTTGCTAAATCCCCATAAATTCATCGAAACAATCGTATCTCCTGCCAATTCCGTATAACTTTTTCCATCATCTTCCGTATATGCGGCATTCTCTCCACGTTTTACAATCGTTGTATGTTCTATTACACTGACAAGTTTTCCAGCACCATCAATCTCACAGACACCTCTTGCCACACTTCCATTCTCCGTCAAAGTATTTTTCAACTGATATCCTACCATTGCATACTGATACTTTTCATTATCTTCATGCACACTCAGATAATCATAAATCTGCTTAAATGCTTCTCTTCCATAATAGTCGTCTGCATTAATCACTGCAAATGGTCCGTCAATCATATCTTTACAGCTTAAAATTGCATGCGCAGTTCCCCATGGCTTTACTCTTCCGGCCGGAACTTCAAATCCCTCCGGCAGATTTTCCAGCTCCTGAAATGCATATCTTACTTTCATAATCTTTTCTATACGATTCCCTATGACATTATGAAAATCTTCCGCATTCTCTCTTTTTATTACAAAAATAACCTCTTCAAATCCTGCAAGATAAGCATCATAAATAGAAAAATCAACAATAATATGTCCATATTCATCTACTGGATCAATCTGTTTCATTCCACCGTAACGGCTTCCCATTCCGGCTGCCATAATTACAAGTACAGGTTTCTTCATATTCTTTATACCTCCTGATTAAACAGCGTACCATTTAATCTCATTTGCCTCTATTTTCAACGCAAAACTGCTTCCATCGCCGCGATAGATAACCGTATTCTGTGGCTCGTAGGTATTATTTACAACACAGAATTTGCCATTTTTTACATATGCATGTACTTCCACATTGAAATTTGTACTAAACCACTGATGTAATAAGTTTTCGCCATGTGTACTCCACAAAATGCTTCGATAAAGAATTCTGCTGTTCTCAAAGCTATATGGCAGTCCACTGATATAGACCGAACGGCCCTCGCCAAATTCATGCACAGCCATCTGAACTTCTTTGTCCCTCTGTACCAGAATTTCTGTTCCCTCATACGCAAACATATTCTTCTTGCCCTCTCCGAAGTCAACAGGCTTTGTTGTATCTGCAAGAATAAAGTGATTTTTGTGTTCTTCCCAGTTATACTTATCGTAGTTTAAGGTAAATCCGGTTTCTTTTTCCACACCAATTAAATCAGCAAGCTGCAGATAATGTCCCTGATACTGGTGTCCTGCCGGTTCCCCGACACCGATAAATCCACCGCCCCGGTAGACAAATTCACGAATGGCTGCGGAAATAACTGCATTCTCCCAGACTGCCCCGCCGGTGTGTGCCGTATCCCCGTCCCCGACATTGATAATGACATCAATATCCTTTAATATATCCTTATCCTTTAAAATATCATCAAAGGAAATAAATTTCACATCAAACGGTGCGCCGCTTAACGCCTCGATAATTCCCGCATAACTGTAATTCTGTTTCTGATATAAGGCATGGTGTACCATATGGCAGCCCCAGCTGCGGATTTTGCCCCAGCTGTTTAAAACAGCAACCTTCTTCACACAGTACGGTGTTGCTCCTTTTGCATTCTCATACAGTTCACGGAATTCATTGCACACGCTCTCCACATAGTCCAAAAACTCCGGGAAATCTAATGCAAGCTTTAAATATCCGCCATATCCGATACGGTCGATTGGTTTTCTTAAGATGGCACGGCGTGCTGTCACCCAGTTTTCCTTTGCTTCCTTGACAGGATCTCCGCCCTCATGGAAGGTGTCCGGGAAAAAGTATGGAAGGAATCTTCCTTCTGTATATTTTACACCTTCAATATCAGAGATCAGACGAAGTGTACTTCCGTTTCCAACGCTTCCTACCACTGCGTCAAGACCGATCGTTGCAAACTCTTCCATGAATGGTTCTGTTCCGATCCAGTGATCCCCCAAAAACATCATTGCCTCTTTGCCGCATTCATGTGTGATGTCAACCATCTCTTTTGCAAGCTTTGCAACTTCCCTGCGCTGGAATGCCTGAAAATCCTTATATTCTTTGCTCGGCACACGGTACTGGTTATTATAATATCCCTGATCGATAATATATTCCGGGCGGAATTTATAACCCATTTCTTTTTCAAACTGCTCTAAAATATAAGGGCTTACTGACGCGGAATAACCATACCAGTCCACATATTTTTCCCGCTTTAACTCGTCAAACATCAATGTAAACTGATGGAAAAACGTCGTATAGCGGATGACATTGACATATGGATGCTCTGCGCAGAACTTGCGCAGACGCTCCATGGAATATTTATGTGTTTTCGGCTGTCTTACGTCAAATGTAATCTGATGTTCGAAATCTTTCCAGTCATTTGTCACCGCATTGTACATATGTACCGGATCCCACATAATATAGGCAAGAAAACTTACTGTATAATCATGAAATGCCTTTGCACTGTGGATTGTCACATCCCCGCTCTCGCTGTCATAGCTCCACTGCTCTGTCGGAACTACTTCTCCCGTGGTACGGTCAATCACTTCCCACCATCTTGTGATATCATCATGGTCATTGACCTTCAGCATATCCGGATACAGATGGTTCATCAGATGAATGGATAACTCCTCTTCCACTGCTGTATAAAAAGGAGTCATAATATACATCTGCTGAATCTCTTCCGGATTTGCCTTTGCCCATGCGTTGTCTTTTCTGGTTGTATAATAAGTAGAATATACTTTTGCATCTACATTCTTTAATTCTTCTGGATAATCGGTTCCGTCACAGTCACGGATCGCATCCGCCCCCCAGCGCTTTACCAAATCCAGTGTTTCCGGCACAACGTCCACATCTGTAGGGATCGTAACCCTTCCGCTCGTACACTCTTTCAAAATGATTCTCCTCTCTCTTCTCTGTTATAGTCTACTTTGTATAAATCAAGAATAGAAGAAAACTCTGCTTTCGTCAATTTGCTTCTTGCTTTCATTTTTAGCATTCTTGCTGTTGCATTTTTTTCGTGTTGAAACTGATAATTTTATTCGAATTTTACATCCTCCCGCTCCAGAGAAATATAAATTTTCGTTCCCACTCCGACACGGGATTGGGCCCGGATGCTGTGTCCTAATTTCTGTATGATCGTCTTGCACAGGTACAGACCGATTCCCGTAGATTTCTGGTGCTCTCTTCCGTTATATCCGGTAAATCCACGCTCAAAAATACGCGGAAGATCTTCCGGGGCGATTCCAATTCCAGTATCCTCCACCACCAGTTCCGTGCCTTTTATATAAATGGAAATGCACCCTTTCTCCGTATCCCCATCCGGAGATCCCATCCCCTGTGCCTTCGGCGGGCGGATTTCGTCCGATGAGGTATATTTCAGGGCATTGGACAGTACCTGCTCGATCACGAACAGCAGCCACTTTTCATCGGTGAGCACCATCTGCCTGCTGTCCTGAAAATTCAAATGGATCTTTTTCAAAATGAAGATCTGGGAATATTTGCGAACTGCCTGCCGCACAATATCACCGATCGGATACCACTGGAATTTCAGATCATTCCCCATATCCTCCATCCGCAGATAAGACAGTACCATTCCCACATATTCTTCCGTCTGAAAAATCTTCATTTTCATCTCATTTAGAAAATTCAGTGTCTCCTCTGCATGTTCCTCAAATTCCATTGCCTGTTCTTCACTCGACTCATCTAAGTCTACATTCTTCGTAAATTCCAAAATAAATTCTGTTGGAACCGCTTCTAAGCAACGGTCACACGGAATCTCCAGCACCAGTCTTCCCTCTCCGGTAATCATAAGTTCGCGATTCTTCACGTGTTTTACAACAATGTGAACATCCTCTTTCTCAAGAACCGGAAAACGTCCTAATTCTGAATGAAATTCTGTCATCTCTACCGAAGTAGTCTTATCAATTGTCTTGTGATGTTCAGACAATACGTCTGATAGGTTTATTAACATATTGTTACTCCTATTCATACCTAAACTATTATAGCATGTAAATGATATTTGTCAACACTTTTATCAGAAAATTCTATTTACACTAAAGCAACTGTCTCACGTGCAATGGCAAGTTCTTCATTTGTAGGAACATGGCAACGGCTACACCACCGTGTATGCACACTGCCTGTCGCTGGTGGTCCATGCAGGCCAGACCGTCAAGCAGGGCCAGCTGATCGGCTATGTGGGCAGCACCGGACGTTCCAGCGGCAACCACTGCCACTTCGAGATCCGCCGCAACGGCTCTTACATTGCCCCGCAGAACGTGTTCAACCGCAGAAAATACAGGTAAGCATGCAGAGCGGGCCTTTCCACCGGGAAGGGCCTGCCTGCCGATCATAAAGAAAAAGGAGAGATGTTCTATGTCTACCCCTCACAACAGCGCCGAAAAGGGCGATTTCGCCAAGACGGTCCTCATGCCCGGTGACCCTCTGCGCGCCAAGTTCATTGCCGACACCTTCCTGCAGGATGTGCGTCAGGTGACCGGTGTGCGCGGCATGCTGGGCTTTACCGGCACCTATCAGGGCCGCCCCATCAGCGTGATGGGCAGCGGCATGGGCATGCCGTCCATCGGCATCTATTCTTATGAGCTGTTCAAGTTCTACGATGTGGACAACATCATCCGCATCGGCTCCGCCGGCAGCTACACCGAAAAGGCCAAGCTGTTCGACGTGGTGCTGTCCACCGGTGCGGTGAGCGAGTCCAACTACGCCCGGGTACAGAGCGGCTTCGAGGGGGACATCACCCTGCCCAGCCAGAGCCTGAACGACAAGCTGCGCGCTTCTGCCGCCAAGCAGGGCATTCCCCTCATTGAGGGCAACATCCACTCTTCGGATGTGTTCTACCGCCAGCCCTCCGACGAAAAGCCCACCTACTGGGAAAAGCTGCGGGATGAGCGCGGCTGCCTGTGCGTGGAGATGGAGAGCTTTGCCCTGTTTGCCAACGCACAGGTGCTGGGCAAGCATGCGGCCTGCCTGCTGACCATTTCCGACAGCTTTGTGGCACCGGAGATCACCACGGCCGAGCAGCGCCAGACGAGCTTTACCAACATGATGAAGGTGGCTCTGGGCGCAGAGTACTGAGAAACCCAACCGAAGATCCAGCGCGGTCTGCCTGCAAAAAGGCCGGCCGCGCTGTTTTCGCCCCCAAAAGGAGGAACATTTTATGACGAACCTGACCCTGGAAGAAAAGCAGGAACTGATCCGCATGGCACTGGCTGCCCGCGAAAAGGCTTATGCACCGTATTCCAATTTTATGGTGGGTGCTGCCCTGCGCGCAAAGGACGGACGCATCTACACCGGCTGCAACGTGGAAAATGCGTCCTTTACCCCCACCAGCTGCGCAGAGCGCACGGCCCTGTTCAAGGCCGTGGCCGACGGCGTGACCGAGTTCACGGATATTGCAGTGGTGGGCAGCCGCCGCGGCGAGGTGAACGAACAGATCACCTCGCCCTGCGGTGTGTGCCGTCAGGCACTGTTCGAGTTCGGCGGGCCGGAGCTGAACGTGATCATGGCCAAAACGCCGGAGGATTTCATCGAGCGCAGCATGGACGAACTGCTGCCCTTTGGGTTCGGGCCTTCCAATGTGGCCGGAAATGCCGCTGTGGAAAAATAAATCGCTTCCCGGCACAAAACCGGAACGACAGGGAGCTGTGCAAAAGTAATACTTTTTGGACATATTTACAAAGATTTTGTAAATATTTTGTAATCGAAAAGTGCTTGCATCTCACACATCTTCTCGCTATACTTGAACCAGTAAATGTGCAAGTGCCTGCATTTGCAGGCCGGCACGCGATGGATTGAAAATATTGTATCAACTACTGGTATTCCAGTTCTTTTTCAGTACTACATCTAGATATCAACCTATGTCTATGTTCAACGTTAAAAATGAGATATGGGATTCTACAGAGACAAAAGATACACCATACCTCATTTTCACTTCACGGTCGGATACTGTGCCACACCCGGCAATGGTGAACATGACACATAACACAAAAAACAACAGAAGCCATTTGATTCTCATATTGTTTCCTCCCCAAAACAGTATGAGTCAATATAATAACGTTTACACAAAAAAGGAGAATGAAACATTCTCTTTCCTTACTATGCACCTATAATAGATAAAATAAGCTGATTGGATACCAAAAAACCCTTTGGTGTCAGCGCAAAACCGTTCTTTTTCATATGAACCAAACCTGCAGCTTCATACCGCTGTGCCCGTTTGATATAAGATTGCGGAAGTGGTTCCTGAAATTTATGATACCAAATTTCATTCGTCAAACCATCTGTTAACCGCAGCGCCAACATTACAAATTCTTCTTTATCTCCGCCCTGTCCGTCCATAATTGGTGGGTTTCCTTTCAGAAATGAGTAAAGATTCCTATCATAATAAAATCTTTCTCCTTTGAGAAAAGAGTGAGCAGACGGTCCTATTCCTAAGTATTCCTTTCCCTGCCAATATTTTGTGTTATGCTTGCTGATTTGCAACATTCCGTTTGCATCCTTTTGGGCAAAATTAGAAATTTCATATTGATGGTATCCTCTGCTCTCCAATTCCTCTACCATACATAGATAAAAATCTCCCATTTGGTCATCATCCGGCAAAAGGAGCGTATTTTGTTGCTGACCGTATGGCGTGTTCGGCTCTATTTTCAGCAAATAAGCAGAAATATGGCTTGCTCCTGCATTATGACAAAACGCAATAGACTCTTTTAAACTCTGTTCCGTCTGTTTTTGAATTCCTACCATTAAATCCATAGATACATTTGTAATTCCAGCCCTATGCGCAGCTTTGACCGCCATCTCAGCCTGCTTTGCTGTGTGTGTTCTGCCCAATAAATCCAGCTCTTCCGCATGTGCGGACTGCATTCCAATTGATATGCGATTGACTCCTTTTTGTGCAAGTGCATCGAGCAAATCTTCCAACTGTCCCGAAGGATTCACCTCTACTGTGATTTCTGCCTGCTCCAGCCCAAAACAGTTCTTTGCCTCATCTATGATACTACATAAACGGTTTGCCCCCAAAGTACTGGGGGTTCCACCTCCAAAATAAAGCGTATCTGCATTTCCGCCAAACACATTTCTATATGTATATAATTTATCAATAATACAATCAGTATAATCTCTCATTTGTTTTGTATGGGTTAATGAATAGAAATCGCAATACGGACATTTTTGCGTACAAAACGGCACGTGTATATAAAGGCCAATCGGTTCCATGTTGCTCCTCCTAAAATAATTTTATTTATCATATCATATTTTATTATACTTTTACATATTGTAATGTGTAAGCCATAATTTGCTAAAAAGGCAGCACCACAAATACATAGGAGTAAGAATACGCTTTTTCTTACAATGATGTAACGCAAAAACTCTCCGAGCTTTTATCAAGTCGGAGAGTTTTTGTGATTTCAAAACAGTTCTGTCAGCAACTGTTTATGATTTTCGTTTTTTCGATGTAACAGCATCAATCATGACTTTAATGATTTGAATTACAACTGTTGGTGCAAAAGCCAAGCCTGCAATTGCGCCAATTTGCATACCATTTAGAGGAGATACATCAAATACACCTTGAACTCCCGGAATAAACAATGCACAGCTTAATAAACCAACGCCAATTACAAATGCACCTATTGTATATAAATTGGTATGAATTCCTAATTTAAAAATAGAACTTTTGGCCCTGCAGTTAAATCCATGGAACAAACGTCCTAAACAAAGTGTAGCAAATGCCATCGTACTTGCCGTCATAGCATCCGTTTGCAGACCGATAAAAAAGGCTCCTACTGTTGCAATGGCAAGCAAAACACCTTGATATCCTGTATCTATCAAAAAGTCTTTTGTTAAAATAGATTCTTTACTGCTGCGGGGTTTTTCATTTAATAAATCCTTTGAGGATTTTTCCATACTGATTGCCAAAGCAGGCAAACTATCTGTAAGCAAGTTGATAAACAACAAATGTACTGCTGTAAACGGCACCGGTAATCCGAAAATAGAAGTAAACAATACAACCAAAATACCTGCAGTATTACCGGACAACAAAAATTGAATGGAGTTTTTAATATTATTATAAATATTTCTGCCGTTTGTTACCGCTTTGACAATGGTCGCAAAGTTATCATCTGTTAGAATCATGGATGAGGCATCTTTTGATACTGCTGTACCTGTAATACCCATAGCAATACCAATATCCGCCTTTTTCAAGGCAGGCGCATCGTTTACACCATCGCCTGTCATCGCTACAATTTGGCCCTTCTTCTGCCACAAGTCCACAATACGGATTTTATGTTCCGGTGATACACGAGCATATACTGAGATTTTCGGCAGCAATTCGGACAGTTCCTCGTCTGAAATTTTATCCAACTCTGTACCAATCATGACCAAATCGCCTTCTTTAAAAATGCCGATTTGTTTTGCAATGGCAGAAGCCGTTACTTTATGGTCACCTGTAATCATAATCGGTTTAATTCCCGCACGAATACAATTTTGAACCGCTTGGGCAGATTCTTCTCTCGGCGGGTCAATCATACAAATAAGGCCTACAAAAGTGTATCCTTGCTCATCATGTAAGTCAATCTTTTCATCGTCTTCTTGTTTTTGAGCAAAAGCCAGTACGCGAAGACCATTTTCAGACATCTTCTGAT
>OGXL01002361.1_pt1 | contig 14111 bp, 17 predicted proteins | sample 1576311 | NCBI WGS metagenome assembly OGXL01 (sample SAMEA3541564, study PRJEB24748) | human gut metagenome | biome: human gut; feature: human-associated habitat; material: faeces | place: China | collected 2012 | reverse complement strand
GGACTGGGCTTCCTCGTTCATCATCTGTGCGAACTGTTCTGAATTCCCGCCTATGTAGTCGGCGATAGCGACGGCGGCATCGTTGCCTGATTCCATCAATAGCCCATGCAGCAGATCGCCCAAGGTCATCTGATCCTCGGCCTTGATCCCGCAGGTCTTCTCATCCGCGGCAAAGTTTGCAGCATCTGCGTCTGCCTGTACGGTTACCATATCCGTAAGGTTCCCCTTCTTAAGGGCTACCAGCGCGGTCATAATCTTCGTGGTGCTGGCTGGATAGAGCCTGTCGTGGAGATTGTATGCAAAATCCACCTTCCCGTCCTCTACGTCAAACAAGCCTGCTGCATGAAGTCCGGCAGGATCAGGCGCGCCCTGGAACGCTACGTTTTCAGACGCCACACAAAGATCGGAGGCAAAGAGTTCGCCCGTGTACAGGTTTTTATTGTAATGTTCCGCTTCATAGGCCCTTACCACTTCCTGCGCCTTAAACTGCTGTCCTATCCGTGCGCATCCGGTCAGCAGGAATGCAGCCGATGAAGCAATCAGAATCCATTTTCCAAATCTACCGATACATTTCACGCCAGTCAAGATCCCCTCTGTCAATTGCTAATATGATCAGTTCCGCGGTAGCCAGATTTGTGGCCATGGGTATATTGTGCATGTCGCACAGCCGTATTACATCGTTCACATCCGGCTCATGAGGCTTCGGATTGTTCGGATCCCTCAGGAAGATCAAGGCATCCATATCATTCTGGGCAATCTGCGCCCCCAGTTGCTGCTTGCCTCCTAAAGGCCCGGCCAGATATTTGTGAATGTTCAGGTTCGTAACCTCTTCTATCAGCCGTCCGGTACACGCGCAATCGCAACCCTCTGACACTGACCGCCGGAAAGCTGACACGGATACGCCTTTTCTTTTCCTGTGAGCCCCATTTTCTGCAGCAGCTCTTCTGCCTGTGCTTCCACCTCCGCACGGTTCCGTTTCTGCACATGAATCGGCGCATCGCAGAGGTTTTTCATCACATCATAATGTGGAAACAGGTGGAAGCTCTGGAATACCATTCCAAAGTTTTCCTGAATTTTCCGCAGCACGGCCGGCTTTGCATAAACGGATTTTCCATTTTGCATGGTGACTGCCTGCTCGCCAAGATACGTCAGGTCACCGCCATCCATCGTCTCCAGCATCGCTGCACACCGCAGCAACGTCGATTTTCCCGATCCCGACGGGCCGATGATCGAGAGCACCTCGCCCTCTTCTACTTTGAGGGAAATATCTTTTAACACTTCGAGATCCCCAAAGCTCTTTCTTACATGGTTCATTTCCAGATAAATCATATCGTTTTCCGCTCTCTTCTTTAGTTAATGATAATAAGAAAATTTCTTTTCCAAAAGTTCCATCACCCACGCCACGACAAAGTTGAAGATGTAGTAGAAAATACCGGCGGCGACGAACGGAACCATCGTGGTCTTGGCCGCCGCGATCTGTTTTGCGATCGTGAACATTTCCACATAGGAAATGGAAAAGGCCAGCGACGTATCCTTGACCAGCGTAATCACCTCATTGGTGATCGCCGGCAGAATCCGTTTCACAACCTGCGGCAGAATAATGCGGACAAACGTCTGTCCCTTCGAATAACCAAGAAGCTTTGCTGCCTCGTACTGTCCACGATCCATCGAAACGATGCCGGAGCGGTAGATTTCTGCAAAATAGGCGCCGTAGTTTAAGGCAAATCCGGTGATAATCGCCGGAAAGCGCCATTTTCCGATGTTCATACCGAACAGATAGAACGGTCCGAAGTAAACCACCATGAGCTGCAGCATCAGAGGCGTGCCGCGCATCAGGGAGATATAGAGCCGGAAAATTCCGCTCACAATCCGGTTTTTCGACATACGCCCGAAGGCGATCAGCAGACCGAGCGGCAGGGAAAATACGAGCGTCAGGACAAATATCGAGATCGTTCCCGCCATTCCGGTACTAAGCTGTGATAGAATTATGGACAACTTCATGCTGCTTTACTCTCCTTTTTTCTCCAGACACACCATGTCTGCGATTCCGTATTTTTCTGCGAGCTTGTCGAATGTTCCGTCGGCCAGAACCTGCTGCAGGCCTTCGTTTACTTTATCGCAGAGCTCGGTATTTCCTTTTTTGAATCCGATCGCATATTTCTCAGAGTTCAGGTGCTCGTCGAGGATTTTGTATCCTTCTCCGCGGCTTTCCAGCTGATATTTGGCAACGCCGATATCCATGGCAACCGCATCGATGGAACCTGCCTGAAGCTCTACAAACGCATTGTTGTAATCCGGGAACTGCTGCAGAGCGGCGAAAGTATCGGCGAGTTCTTTCTGACCGCCTTCTTCCTCACTCTGTAAAAGATCGAGTGCTGCGCTCGCGCCCCAGAAAGGCGCCTGAAACGTACAAAAAGCTTATCAGGAGGAAATAGATATGAGCACTACTCTCGTGAAGCCCGCTGAAGTCGAGCGCAAGTGGTACCTGCTCGACGCTGCCGGCAAGAGCCTGGGCCACGTCGCTGCTGAGGCCGCTGTTCTGCTGCGCGGCAAGCAGAAGGTCGATTATACCCCCAACGTGGACTGCGGCGATTTCGTTGTTGTCATCAATTGCGATCAGGCTGTTCTGACCGGCAAGAAGGCTGAGCAGAAGTTCCACATCACCCACAGCAAGTACATTGGCGGCCTGAAGAAGGTCCAGTACAGCAAGCTGATGGCTGAGCACAGCGATCTGGCTATGACCTACGCCATCAAGGGCATGGTTCCTTCCAACACCATCGGTGACAAGGCCCTGACCCGCCTGCACTGCTACCAGGGTGCCGAGCACGCTCACGCAGCTCAGAAGCCCGAGAAGATCGAGTTCTAAGAAGGAGGCAATCGAACATGTACGAAACCAAACCTTATTTCTACGGCACTGGTCGTCGTAAGGATTCCGTTGCCCGCGTTCGCGTTTACACCGGCACCGGCAAGGTCACCATCAACGATCGTGACATCGACAACTACTTTGGTCTGGAGACCCTGAAGCTGATCGTCCGTTCTCCGCTGGTCCTGCTGGGCCTGGAGGGCAAGTATGACGTCGTCGTCCGCGTTTCCGGCGGCGGTGTTTCCGGTCAGGCTGGCGCTATCCGCCACGGCCTGAGCCGTGCCCTGCTGCAGCAGAGCGATGAGAACCGCGCTGTCCTGAAGAAGGCTGGCTTCCTGACCCGCGATCCTCGTATGAAGGAACGTAAGAAGTACGGTCTGAAGGCTGCACGTCGTGCACCCCAGTTCAGCAAGCGCTGATTTATCCCGTATCGCAAACCTGGCAGTTCTGCTTTGGCAGAACTGCTTTTTTATTGCTCTTTTTCCTGCTGAACTGGGAGGCACGACGACCGGAACGGCAGGCCGGACCGTGTGCAAGTCCTGTACCGTCCACCACAAAAAATCCCCAGACCGAATGGCCTGGGGATCATGGTGGAGCATTCTCCACAGCAGGCGAACCCGAAAACCTTATACCGCTCGGTGAATCCCAAAGAACGGCTCCACGGTAGAAGCGGCTTTTCCGTTGGCAGATGCCTGTTTCAAACCATAGTTCTTTCGAGCAACAGCTTCCACAAAGACACGGTCTTTTTCGGAAGCGTTGTAATAATCCACACCGAAGCGTTTGCAGGTTGAAAACAATTCGTCCAGCCACGACATCGTTTCATCGGACATTGGAGAAAAGACGATATCCAAATCTTTGTTATACTCTTTCATACGGTTTCCTCCTTCAATTTCAGAAAAGGTAAGAAGAAAAGATGTTTTTCGCGGCTTCATCTGCAATCATAAAGGTTTTCGGGCCATCTGGATACAGAGATGCGACTGGCCTTGCACCAAAATCACGGATATAGTGCTGTTCCAGATCATCGGTCTTTGCTTCAAACACTACGACGCCATTGCAGCTTGCATCAATAGAAAGCTGTATGCCGAACGCAATCATAGCTTTGCCGATGCCGGAATATTTTTTGTGTTCCACTAAAGTTGGGTTGCTTTCTGGCTGGCTCTCAATATAGGCAATGTAAACGGCAACGCTTCCTTTCCAGACACGATAGGCTCCCAGCGCGATGATCTCACCATCTTCGGTTTTGGCTGCATACTTTTCCTTTTGAGGGTCAAGGATGAAATCTGTGTTCCAGACTGTCTGCCAGCCGTTCCGCGTTGCATCCAAATCAGCTTTGGTGGCTGCATTGATTTCAATGTTGACCCGGTTTCTGGTGGTTGATTCGGTCACATAGTATTGCAGAAACATCCTATCACCTCTTTTTCTTATAGTATAACGGAAATACGGCGAATTTTCAAGGACGGCGATTATAACACCGATGGAAACTGCAAAGGGCAAGAACCGTCCCGTGGCCACAAATTTTCAATTTTTGAAAATGTTGTGCCCCTTTGGGACCGCTTCTTGTTGGGGCGTGCCTGCCCCAAACCCTGCTGTTTACTATCCGAAAATCATGCCCCGCTAGGCCCACGAGAACTAACACTCATTGGAGGCACAGAACTGTAAAAAGACTGGCCATTTACAGTGTTTTGAGTCAGCCCAATCAAATCAATCAGTTGGCTTTCATTATAGTTCTCTTGGAAACCATCCAACGCAGCACACTGACAGCTGTATATACCATTCTCGTTAGAAACAATTCCCCACCATTCAAGGTCTGCCAAAAGTTTCCCAATCTTCTTTCGGTCAACGTGAATTTCCTTTTCCAAAAGGGATGAGCAAATTTGCGGAGCAGACATCGGCTTTTGCTTTAATAGGAGAGCTAATGCCAACCCTTGACCATGCAAGCGGTGAATCAAAACACCTCTGCGAACCCAAATGCTCGATGTTTTTTTCATAGCTAAGACCTCCTTTTTAGATGGTGCGTTTATTTAAGATACGATTGATACACTTTCAAAATTGCATTTGTCTACAACTATTATGTTGAGCCGAGTATATCATACTGCCAACCGAAAGACCACCCCTATATGCCAGAACTTGCTCATTTTCCTGCGTACGTGCGTACGGGCTGTGTACGGACGTACGCAGCGATTGACCCGAAACACGCATATAGGAGGGACAAACGTAAAAGGCAGGGCACCACCGCCATGGTGATACCCTGCCTTTGTTCGTTCCCGTTTACCGCTCTGCATACTCTCGCCGCAGAACCTCCTGTAAACAAAAAACGTACCCGAACCCTTTCTTATAGAGAATCGGGTTCGAGTACGAACTGTATGGTGGACGGTACAGGACTCGAACCTGTGACCTCCTGCACGTCAAGCAGATGCTCTACCAGCTGAGCTAACCGTCCATATTCTGTTGCGCCGAAATCACTGTTGCGTCGAAATCAGCTTGATTATATTACCATACCTGCGCAAAAAAAGCAAGCCTTTTTTCAAAAATTGTAAAAGTTTTTTGAAACTGCCGGGCTTAGGCGGCTTTTGGACGCGGATGCGCACATTTTGGCGGCCGGAGCGACAGGTTTCCGGTTGCTCCCAACCTATGGGTGTGGTATAATAAACTGATTATAATAGGAAAGGTATCGCAGAATGAGAGTTTTGGGCATCGACCCCGGCTACGCCATCGTGGGCTGGGGCGTGGTGGATTATGTGGGCAACCGGTTTGCGCCGGTGGATTTTGGTGCCGTATGCACCGACGCGGGCGTGCCCTTTGAGCGCCGCCTGGACGAGGTGTACACCGGTGTCAAGGTGGTCATCGAGCGGACGAAGCCGGAGGTGCTGGCCATCGAAAAGCTGTTCTATCAGCACAACCAGACCACCGTCATCGGCGTGGCCGAGGCCCGCGGGGTGATCCTGCTGGCGGCGGCGCAGGCGGGGCTGCCCATCTACGAGTACACCCCCATGCAGGTCAAGCAGGCGGTCACCGGGTACGGCAAGGCGGTCAAAAAGCAGGTGCAGGAGATGACCCGCATGCTGCTGAGCCTGCCGGCTGTGCCAAAGCCCGATGACACCGCCGACGCGCTGGCCATGGCCATTACGTTCTGCCATACCAACGGCAATCAGCTGAATCGTTTTACCCGCCGTGTGGCCGGGCCGATCTGAGGTGTGATCCATGATCTACTGTCTGACTGGAAAAATCGTAAAAAAAAGCATGAGTGCGGTGGTGCTCAGCTGCGGCGGCGTGGGCTACTATGCCCAGTGCCCGGCCAGTGTGGCGGGGGCCCTGCCCGGCGTGGGCAAGGAAGCCACCCTTTACACCGTGATGAGTGTGACCGAGAACGACGTGAGCCTGTACGGTTTTGCCACCGAGGAGCAGCAGGCCTGCTTTGAGATGCTCACCGCCGTGTCCGGCGTTGGCCCCAAGGTGGGGCTGGCCATCCTCAGCGTGATGGAGCCGCAGCGGGTGGCGCTGGCTATTTCGGCCGGGGATCACAAGGCCTTCAAGGCGGCCTCCGGCGTAGGCCCCAAGCTGGCCCAGCGCATCGTGCTTGAACTGAAGGACAAGGTGGCCAAGGGCTTTGTGGACGGCATTTCGCTGGAGGATGTGGCCGGTGCTGCGTCCGACGCACCGGCCTCCCAGAGTTCGGCACAGGCCATTGCGGCGCTGGTATCGCTGGGCTACAGCCAGAGCGAAGCCGCGCTGGCCATTTCCAAAATCGACGCGACCTTGCCCGTGGAAGAGATCATCAAGCTGGCCTTGCGCGGCATGGCAGGCAGGAGGTAAACAATGCAGGACGAAACCGCGCTGTACGGCGCAAAAATGATGCAGCCCGGCATGACCGCTGCGGACAGCGAGGAAAACAACCTCCGCCCGCAGCATCTGGAGGACTACATCGGGCAGGAAAAAGTCAAGCAGAACCTGAAGATCTATCTGGAAGCCGCCAAGCGGCGCGGGGAGCCGGTGGACCACATCCTGCTCTATGGCCCGCCGGGCCTGGGCAAGACCACTCTGGCCGGGATCATCGCCAACGAGATGGGGGTGCAGATCCGCATCACCAGCGGCCCGGCCATCGAAAAGCCCGGCGACCTGGCCGCCCTGCTGACCAACCTGCAGGAGGGCGATGTGTTGTTCATCGACGAGATCCACCGCCTGTCCCGGCAGGTGGAAGAGGTGCTGTACCCGGCGCTGGAGGACTACGCGCTGGATATCATGATCGGCAAGGGCCCCAGCGCTCAGAGCATCCGCATCAACCTGCCGCGGTTCACGCTGGTGGGCGCTACCACCCGCGCGGGCCAGATCACCGGTCCTTTGCGGGACCGCTTCGGCGTGCTGCTCAAGCTGGAGCTGTACGGCCCGGACGAGCTGGCCCGCATCATCATGCGGTCGGCGGGCATCCTGGACCAGCCCATCACGCCGGAAGGTGCCTACGAGCTGGCTAAGTGCAGCCGGGGCACGCCCCGTGTGGCCAACCGCTTCCTCAAGCGCATCCGTGACTTTGCCACGGTGCTGGGGGACGGCGTCATTGACCGGGATGTGGCCCTGATGGGTCTCAAGCGCATGGACGTGGACGCTTTGGGTCTGGATGAGCTGGACCGCAGCGTGCTGCGCGCCATCATCGAGATGTACAACGGCGGCCCGGTGGGTCTGGAGACGCTGGCGGCGGCTCTGGGCGAAGAAGCCGTGACGCTGGAGGACCTGTGTGAGCCGTATCTGATGCAGATGGGCTTTCTGACCCGGACGCCTCGGGGCCGGTGCGTGACCCGCCTGGCCTACGAGCATCTGGGCATGAAAGCCCCGGAGTCCGGGGCACCGGAGGACAACGGCCAGCAGAGCCTGTTCTGATCCAACCATACGCAGGTGCCCGGCTCCGGGCACCGTGCTGTGATAAGTTCCCCGGAGGGGCAGGCAATGCTGAGGGGCACTGCCTGAAAGGGATTGCTTTTATCGAAAGTGAGGTATTTTTTATGGGTAAGTATTTTGGGACCGACGGTGTGCGCGGCGTGGCCGGTGCAGACCTGACCTGTGAACTGGCAATGAAGATCGGCCGCGGCGCGGCAGCGGTGCTCACCGGCAGCACCGGCCACCGCCCCCGCATCCTGATCGGCAAGGACACCCGCCAGTCCGGCGACATGCTGGAAGCTGCCCTGACCGCCGGTCTGTGCAGCGTGGGTGCGGATGTGGAGAGTCTGGGCGTGCTGCCCACCCCCGCAGTGGCCTATCTGGTGCGCAAGTACAACGCAGACGCCGGTGTGGTCATTTCGGCCTCCCACAACCCGATGGAGTTCAACGGCATCAAGATCTTTGCGGGCAGCGGCTACAAGCTGCCGGATGAGGTGGAAAACCAGATCGAGGCTTACATCGACAACGACTGTGCGGGCATCCAGCTGATGACCGGCGACGATGTGGGCCGCGTGTACCGCCGCGATGACGGCCTGCAGGACTATGTGGACCATCTGTACGAGTCCATCCACGGCGACCTGTCCGGCCTGAACATCTGCATCGACTGCGCCAACGGCGCTTCCGCCGTGGTGGCACAGAAGCTGTTCCCCCGGCTGGGCGCCAAGTGCACCTTCCTGGGCATCAGCCCGGACGGCGAGAACATCAACAAGGGCGTGGGCAGCACGCATCTGGACAATCTGGAAAAGGCTGTGGTGGCCGGCGGTTTTGACTGCGGCATCGCCTTTGACGGCGATGCCGACCGCTGCCTTGCCTGCGACGAGAAGGGCCGCGAGATGGACGGCGACAAAATCATTGCCCTGCTGGCCATGACCATGAAGGAGAAGGACCGTCTGGACGGCGACACGGCCGTTGTGACCGTGATGTCCAACCTGGGCTTCATCAAGTACATGGAGAGCCAGGGCATCCACACCGAAAAGACCGCTGTGGGCGACCGCTATGTGCTGGAGAACATGCGCGAGAACGGCTACGCCATCGGCGGTGAGCAGAGCGGCCATGTGATCCTGCTGCACCATGCCACCACCGGTGACGGTGAGCTGACCGCCGGCAAGCTGCTCAAGCTGCTGGCCGAGAGCGGCAAGAAGATGAGCGAGCTGAACGGCATCTATGAACAGTACCCCCAGGTGCTGGTGAATGTGACCGCCAATGCTGCCCAGAAGGCCGCCTACAAAGAGGACGAAGTGCTGGCCGGTTTCATTGAGAACGAGCAGCAGAAGCTGATGGGCATGGGCCGCGTGCTGGTGCGCGTGTCCGGCACCGAGCCCAAGCTCCGCGTGATGGTGGAGGGCCAGGATCTGGAGGCCATCCATCGCTGCGCCGACCGCATCGTGGAAAAGATCAACAAACGAATTCTGAAGCAGTAAAAGGAGAACGCTATGCGCCCTGCAGATACCTGGAAAGACTACGAACTGCTGGATGCCACCGACGGCAACCGTCTGGAGCGCTGGGGTGAGACGATCCTCATCCGGCCGGACCCGCAGGTGGTGTGGAAAACACCGAAGCAAAGCCCGCTGTGGGCCAAGGCGGATGCCGTATACCACCGCTCCAATCAGGGCGGCGGCGAGTGGGAGTACAAGCGCCGCCTGCCCGAAAAGTGGAAGATCCACTGCGGCGAAGGGGACGACCGGCTCACCCTCATTGTGAGCCCCACCGGCTTCAAGCACACCGGTGTGTTCCCGGAGCAGGCCGTCAACTGGGCCTGGTACCAGCAGAAGATCCGCGCCGCCGGTCGCCCGGTGAAGGTGCTGAACCTGTTCGGCTACACCGGCGGTGCCACGCTGGCCTGCGCCGCGGCCGGGGCCACCGTCTGCCATGTGGACGCCTCCAAGGGCATCGTGGCCTGGGGCAAGGACAACGCTGTGGCCAGCGGCATGGCCGACCGGCCCATCCGCTGGCTGGTGGACGACTGTGCCAAGTTCGTGGCGCGGGAAAAGCGCCGCGGCAACACCTATGACGGCATCATCATGGACCCGCCCAGCTACGGCCGCGGCCCCGGCGGCGAGATCTGGAAGCTGGAGGACTGCATCTACGACCTGATCAGCCAGTGCGAAGAGGTGCTGAGCGACAAGCCCCTCTTCTTTGCGGTCAACAGCTACACCACCGGCCTGTCTCCGGCGGTCATGGAATATATGCTCAAGACCACGCTGGTGCCCCGCTTTGGCGGCAAGACCAGCTGCGATGAGATCGGCCTGCCGGTGTCCGCCACCGGCGGCGTGGTGCCCTGCGGTGCCACGGCCATTTGGGAAGAGTAAATAAGCCGAAACGATTGAAATGGCCTCCGCTTCTTACGGGTTGCGGCACCCAGCATCCGCATCGTGCCTTGGGCGGCACTTGCGTCTTGCTGGCCGCTGCCCCAACAACTTCTCCCTGTTTCCGCCGCTGGCGGCGGTCGTCGTCGTTGCTGGCCATATTCAGCGGAAAATAGATTTTTAATTTTGCGTTTGTCGCGGCCTGCGGGCCGCTCCAAACGCATTTTCACGGGAGGGGCCGCCCAAAGGCAGCCTTCCTGAAAAAATGAAGAAGATCCAAGAATGGGGTACAGCCCCTTTCGGAGGGGCGCACCACCAGAAAGAGAAAACAAATGAGTGAAACGATTTTAACAACAGAAAACTTAAAGTTCCGCTATGACAACGAACAGCCTGTTTATGCGCTGGACGGCGTATCGACAAGCGTGAAGCGCGGCGAGTTCGTGGCCGTGCTGGGTGCCAACGGCTGCGGCAAATCCACGCTGGCTAAGCACTTCAACGCCATCTTGCTGCCGGAAAGCGGCAAGGTCTATGTGGAAGGCATGGACACCAGCGACGACAGCAAGCTCTACGACATCCGCCAGACCGTGGGCATGGTGTTCCAGAACCCGGACAACCAGATCGTGGCCACCGTGGTGGAAGAGGATGTGGCCTTTGCGCTGGAGAATCTGGGCGTGCCGCCGGACGAGATGCGCCGCCGAGTGGATGAGTCCATGAAGATGGCCGGCATCTACGAGTACCGGGAGCGGGCACCCCACAACCTGTCCGGCGGCCAGAAGCAGCGCGTGGCCATTGCAGGCGTGGTGGCCATGCGGCCGGACTGCCTGATTTTGGATGAAGCCACCGCCATGCTGGACCCCCGGGGCCGGGAACAGGTGATGCAGACCATCCACCACCTGAACAAGAACATGGGCATCACCGTGGTGTCCATCACCCACTACATGGAAGAGGCCGCGCAGGCCGACCGTGTGCTGGTGATGAGCAAGGGCCATGTGGTGATGGAGGGCACCCCGAAAGAGGTGTTCAGCCAGACCGAGAAGGTGCGCGCGCTGCATCTGGATGTGCCGCAGGCCGCAGAGCTGCGGGACGAGCTGGTGAAGGCCGGCATCCCGATGCCGGAGGGCATCATCGACACCGGCGCCTGCGCACAGGCGCTGTATGAGCTGCTGCAGTAAAGGGGGACAGACGAAATGGCAGATATCATCAAAGTAGAACATCTGAGCTACGTCTACAACCCCGGCATGCCCAATGCGGTCACCGCGCTGGATGACGTGAGCTTTACGGTGGAAGAGGGCGACTTTGTGGGCATCATCGGGGCTACCGGCTCCGGCAAGAGCACTCTCATCACCCATATGAACGGCCTGAACAAGCCCACCAGCGGTAAGATCTACATCGACGGCCGCGACCTGTGGGCCGACCCGGAAAAGATCCGGGACTTCCGCTTCCTCACCGGTCTGGTATTCCAGTACCCGGAATACCAGCTGTTTGAGGAGACTTGCTATAAGGACATCGCCTTTGGCCCGAAGAACATGGGCCTGGACGAGGCGGAGATCGACCGCCGCGTGCACGAGGCCGCAGACTTTGTGGGTCTGGACCCGGCGTTGCTGGAGCGCAGCCCCTTTGAGCTGTCCGGCGGCCAGAAGCGCCGGGTGGCCATCGCCGGCGTCATCGCCATGGAGCCCAAGGTGCTCATCCTGGACGAGCCCACCGCCGGCCTGGACCCGGTGGGGGTGGAGTCCATCCTGGGCAACATCCGGGACTATCACCAGGCCCACAACGCCACCATCATCCTGGTCTCCCACTCCATGGAGGAGGTGGCCCGGACGGTGGACCGCCTGGTGGTGGTCAACGACGGACGCATCCCCTTCCACGGCGCCCCCAGTGAGGTGTTCCAGCACGGCCCGGAGCTGGAGGCCATGGGCCTGGGCGTGCCCCAGATGACCCGGGTATTCAACCGTCTCCGGGCCATGGGTGTGGACATTGGACCATCGGTGTACACGATCGAACAGGCCAAGGCGGCTGTCCTGGCCAAGCTGAAGGGGGTGGGCTGAATGGCGCTGAAGGACATCACCCTGGGGCAGTATTTCCCCGGGAACTCCCTGCTCCACCGGCTGGACCCCCGGACCAAGATCCTGGCTGTGGTGCTGTACATCGTGGCCCTGTTCCTGGCCAAGCACTTCTTCACCTACGCCATCATGTTCTGTGTGCTGGCCCTGTCCATCTCCCTCTCCCATGTCCCGCTGAAGTCTCTCTTCCGGGGCATGAAGCCGGTGGTATTCATCCTGATCTTCACCGCGGTGCTAAACCTGTTCTACACCCCGGGCGAGCATGTTCTGTTCCATTTCTGGATCCTCACAGTCACCATGGAGGGCGTGGTCAACGCCTTCTTTATGGTCATTCGGATCCTGATGCTCATCGCGGGCACCTTTCTGCTGACCTATACCACCTCACCCATCCTGCTTACCGACGGGCTGGAGTCCCTGCTGGGGCCCCTGAAGAAGATCAAGGTCCCCGTCCATGAGCTGTCCATGATGATGTCCATTGCCCTGCGCTTCATCCCCACCCTCATCGAGGAGACGGACAAGATCATGTCCGCCCAGCGGGCCCGCGGGGCCGACTTTGAGAGTGGGAACCTGCTCCAGCGGGCAAAATCCCTCATCCCGTTGCTGGTCCCCCTGTTCATTTCCGCCTTCCGCCGGGCCGACGAGCTGGCCGTGGCTATGGAGTGCCGCTGCTACCACGGCGGCGAGGGCCGCACCCGCCTGCGCCAGCTGCGCTATGCCACCCGTGACTGGGCCGTGCTGGCCTTCTTCCTGGCGGTGGCTCTTCTGGTATGGGTGCTGGGCCGCTTCGGCCTCTAAGTCCGCCTCCACCCCCGTTTCTCCGTGAGAAAGGAGGTCCACAATGTTCCACCACAAGCTGCTCCGCCGCCTGCTGGCGCTGATTTGTGCCCTGGCGCTGTGCCTGGGGCTGTCCGGCCCTGTCTCCGCGGCGGGAGACGTCTACTTCTCCGTGGTCAACGACAGTATGATCACCCTTAGTGACAGCACCATGCCGGTCTGGTCCGGCGGCGTACTTTATGTCCCCCACTCCGTCTTTGACGGGACCAACTCCACCGGCATCGGCTTCGGCCTCAACTTCAGCTATAACCGGGACACCGGGATCGCCTCTCTTTTCACCACCCAGCAGATCCTGACCTTCGACCTCAACCGCGGCATCAGCTATGACTATATCTCCGGTACGCCGCTCAAAGGACGAGCTATCCTGCGCAACGGCCGTCCTTACCTGCCAGTCGGCCAGGTTTGCAGCTTTTTCGGCCTGTCCTACTCTGTCATCGCCATCCCGGAAGGGCACATCGTCCGGGTCAAAAACAGTGCTGTCAGTCTCTCTGACGCAGCCTTTGTGGATGCTGCCAGCAACCTCATCAGCCGCTACCTCCGGGAGTACAGCCAGTCCCAACAGAGTCCGCCTACCCCCGGCATCCGCCCGCCCACCAGCTCCGGGACCGACGCACCGCTTCAGGAGGAGCCCGAGGACACCGGTAATACGCTGGTCTATCTTGGCTTCCGCTGTGACGACACCCAGGGATTGGCCCAGGTGCTGGACGCTCTGGACGCAAACAACAAAACAGGCGTGTTTTTCTTCCCTGCTGATGGGCTGGAGCGGGAGGATGACCTGCTCTACCGCATCTTAGGCAGCGGCCACAGTGTGGGGCTGCTGGCCGAGGGAGAGACCGCCGCCGCCACCCGCCGGCTTCTGGAGAAAGGCAGCCAGACCTTGGAGCGGATCGGCTATGTCCGCACCACCCTTGCCCTGGTACCAGACGGCCAGCGAAGCGCCCTTCAGGAGGAGGGCTGGGTCTGCTGGAACGAGACGGTAAACGCCGTCCCCGCAGGCAGCCAGACCTCAGCCTCCACCCACGCCAATGCGGTGATCCGCAAGATCGGCAGCCAGCGGAACACGCAGAGCACCACCACCACCCGGCGGGAAAGATCAAGCTCCGCACTGCCGGTAAG
>OGXL01002355.1_pt1 | contig 14141 bp, 9 predicted proteins | sample 1576311 | NCBI WGS metagenome assembly OGXL01 (sample SAMEA3541564, study PRJEB24748) | human gut metagenome | biome: human gut; feature: human-associated habitat; material: faeces | place: China | collected 2012 | reverse complement strand
ACAGATCTACAGAGTGGCTGAATAAAGGAAGCTTTAATGCGGAACCAGGCGAGGAGTCAGGAAACACGATATCAGTAAAGGCATTTGACGATATGGTAAAGTTTGATCAGCCTTATTCTTTGAGCAAACTTGCATATCCTGCCACTCTTGGAAATATAGTAAGAGACGCTTGCAGTTGCTGTGGAGTTACCTTGGCACCAGACACGGCATCGTTTGATAACGATAATTATGTAGTGCAGAATCGACCTGATGATTCATCCGTGACATTCCGGCAAATCTTACAGTGGGTGGGACAGATCGCATGCAATTTTTTTGTAATCAATATTGATGGAAAATTATCTGCGAGATGGTATAACACTGAAATATTGGAATCAATGTGGGGATATAAAAAAGACGGTGTCCTTTACAATGTAAATGGTGAATTGATAGAAGACGTCAGTGGACTGATAATTGTAGAGGAAACAGAAGGAATAATAAAAACAGATGCTCTTTTATCTGGTTCAGTAATAAAGACCGACGATGTAGTAATTACAGGAATTAAAGTGGTTGAAGAAGATCAAGGTGATACATCTGAGGAAACAACTTATCAGTCTGGTGCTGAAGGATATGTGCTGGAGATTTCCGGCAATAAATTGATTCAGGATGGAAATGGTGCAACGATTGCATCGTATCTTGGCGAACGGTTAAATGGATTGCAGTTCAGGCCAATGGAAGTTGATGTGCCGACAGATCCGGCACGTGAGGCTGGTGATCTGGGACTGGTAACTGATGCCAGAGGCAGACACTACAAAACAATATTTACCAATATAGAGTATAACGCTCATGCAGCGCAGAAGCTCACATCTGGGGCAGAGGCACCAACACGTCTCTCAAGTGTTAGATATAGCCAGGCTACCAGAGTATATAAAGAATTACGTGCAAACTTGAAAAAGCAGAAAACGGAATGGGATGCTGCATTTGATAAGCTACAGTCTGTGATGAAAACAAAGAATGGACTTTTTCCGATTCGTGAAACACAGGAGGATGGTAGCAGCATTCTATATTTTTGCGACAAACCAGAACTGTCTGATGCGTCTATTGTTGTTAAATTCAGTGCTGCAGGATGGGCCATGTCGACAGATGGCGGTAAGACATGGAATTCCGGCTGGCTGGTTGATGGAACCATGATCGCTTCTATATTGAATGCAATTGGAATCAATGCAAAGTGGATCAATACCGGAGCATTAACAATAAAGGATCCTGATGGAAAAATTATATTCGAGGTTGATGTAGATAAAAAGTCAGTGTACATGAATCCTGATGTCTTGAAAATTGGAGATGTTGCATTATCAGACAAGATAAAAAGAATGGATAATAGTATTGCGGCAGCTAAAAACATGACGATGATCTTGTCAAATGAATATCAGGCCGTGGCAGCAGATGCAAATGGAAAGATTGAGGGAACATTTCCCGTGATCCAGACAAAAGTTATGGTGATGTATGGATCCAGTGATATATCTGCAGATTGTTCTTACACAATTACGAAATCCGCGGCTGTTGCCGGGAAATGGGATGAAACAGCCAGGACTTACACAGTAACCGAGTTAAATGCGAACGATGGCTGGATAGATATCAAGGCAGTGTATCTGCAGAATTTGGTGATAACAAAAAGATTCACTGTATCAAAAGTCAGATCCGGAACTAATGGTAAGGATGGTACACCAGGAAGAACGTATATGCTCGAATCATCCTGCAGCATACTAAAACGTGGCGCAGGAAAAGTGATCAGTCCGAATTTTTTGGAATTCAAGGCTTATTATCGAGATGGAAACGAAGCAACCAGGCATCCATATGCGGGACGTTTTGTAGTCGAAGAAACCACTGATGGAAATACCTGGAGTACCATATACACAAGTTCATCAGACGAGAACACGGTACGGCATTATCTGTATACGATTCTGGTAGATGAGAAAGGGCAGACAATAACTGATGGAAATGGAACTACGATCGGTATTCCAAGGGATGTAGTAAGCATCAGATGCAGGTTATATCAGGCCGGCGGCACGGTCAATATGTATGACATGCAGAGTGTATCGGTTGTGATCGATGTTGAAAGTCTTACGCAATCGCAAATCGTAGAAATACTATCAAATGATGGTGCATGGAAAGGCCTGTACTACAAGAATGGCCAACTGTATATCAGCTTCAGTGCGGCACTTGGCGGTGAATTGACGTTGGGCGGCGAAAAGAATGGAAACGGTTATCTGAAAATTAAAGATGCCAATAATGCTGCTAAAGGATTAATTGATCGCTCTGGATATGCTGTATTTACAAGCTACGAAGAAAATTCAAAGTACATGAAATATACAGGTGTACAGTTTTCAAGCGATGGAATATTCCCTGTTGATATCAAGAAGTTCTTTGACGATGAAGTAGATATTGAAATTGAAAATAGTGAAAATTGGGGAATCAGTTGGAATGATAACAGTCTAAACGTATATGCCACAGAGGTATCGGCTGACACTGGTACATTTGAAAATTTAACTGTTACTAATCCTGCATCTTTCGCAAAATCACCAAAGATAGAAGACATGGAGTATACGACATCATCAAATACTATTTGTTGGGATGGACGTACAGGATACAAACAGCTGATGCTGAAATCTTCATCCTCGAAACGCTATAAAGATATTGGAAACAATATTTCAGAGCAAGAAATTGAAGAATGGTACAATATCGAACCAACGTGGGCGAAATACAAAAAGGGATATCTAGTTAAAGGGGACGAGAATGAAGGAAGATATATCCCGATGTTTATTGCTGAGAATGTAGAAGCATTCTTTCCAGAAGCTACTCGGCATCAAAACGGACTTGTTGAGGACTGGAACGAACGTATCATGATACCTGCAATGTTTGCAATGCTAAAAGCACAGAAAAAGAAAATTGACCAACAAGAGAAACTTATTAATAAACTTTGCAAAAAGTTAAATAACAGAATATGAAAGGAAGGTACAAACCAATGTCAGTAAAAACAGTACAGGCCACTATTAATGGCCAGAGCTACAATCTTACTCTCAACAGCAGTACAGGAAAGTACGAAGCAACTATTATAGCTCCAGCAAAGTCCAGCTACAGCCAGTCAGGACATTTTTACGGAGTGACAATCAAAGCAACTGATGATGCCGGAAACGTAACCACAAAAGATGCGACAGATTCCACATTAGGAGGTTCATTAAAACTTACAGTTAAAGAGAAAGTCGCACCAGTAATTGCAGTTTCCTATCCGACGGCATCAGCTACACTGATAAATAATAAGCCAACAATTACATGGAGTGTCACAGATGATGATTCGGGCGTTAATCCGGACACAATCGGCATCACAATTGATGGCGGTAGTAAGATTACTGATGGTATCACAAAAACCGCTACATCAAATGGCTATAATTGTTCTTACTCACCATCAGCAGCACTTAGTGACGATTCTCATACCATTAGATTTGATGCATCTGATTATGATGGCAATGCAGCTTCGCAGAAATCCGTAACATTTAAGATTGATACCGTACCACCAACTCTGAGCATCAGCTCTCCGTCAGATGGATATGTTACAAATAAAAATACAATCACTGTATCTGGTACAACCAACGATGCAACATCTTCTCCTGTAACCGTTACAGTTAATGGCAAAGCTGTCACTGTTGGTAGCAATGGCACATTTAGCACAGATGTTACATTAACATCTGGAAACAATACAATTACGGTCATTGCAAAAGATAGTGCTGGAAAGACAACGACAATCACCAGAACTGTAAAATATAATTCAAATCCACCAAAAATCACAGCTGTAAGTATTACGCCTAATCCGGTCGATGCAGGTAATACATTTGTGATTTCTGTTACAGTTACTGATGACTAATGATTACAAGAGTTTATGGCTCATGTAATGAGTTTTCTATTGTGTTCCAGAGACGAGAGGGATCGGATCTCGAAATCTGGGACGCAATAGTCCCTTTTGATAAAGACGGACAGTATGTCATAGATGTTTATGCTGAAAGCAGTGGTGCCATTAGTAATGGAATGAAAACAGTATCTGTAGGGGGAAGTGATTCAAGGTACAGACTGGTATCCTATTTAAGCCGTTTGAATTACGATTACAAAAATAAATATTATCTAGGAGCTAGTTTTCGTGTTGATGGCAGTTCACGTTTGCACCGTGACAATCGTTGGGGAACATTTTGGTCTGTATCCGGAGCATGGCGTACTATTGAAGAAGAATTTATGCAACCTGTAAAAGATTGGTTGACAGACTTGCGTATAAGAGCATCATACGGTGTAAACGGTACTCTTCCTTCTGATTATTTCGGCTATATGGGATTAAGCTCCATTAGTGGTGGTTACTTGGAGCAACCCGGTATTCAAATGTCCCAAATTGCAAATCCTAATCTGAAATGGGAAACCAATTATAATATGAATATTGGCTTGGATTTTGGTTTTTGGGATCGTCTGAACTTCACGATTGAATATTATACCCGTACAACTAAAAACTTATTAATGGACTGTCCTGTATCCATGACAACAGGATTTAGTAGTTATTTAATGAATATAGGTGAAGTGAAAAATAAAGGTATTGAATTAACTATTAATTCCACTAATATTAAAATAAAAGACTTTAGCTGGAATACAACTTTCAATTTAGGTCATAACTCCAATAAAGTTGTAAAATTAGATGGCGAACAGACACAAATTGTCAGTGGAACCCAAATACACAAAGTAGGAAGTTCTTATCGTACATTCTATGTACAAGAATTTGCGGGCATCAATCCTGAAACAGGAAATCCTCTATTCTATACCAATGAATTGGATGAGAACGGAAATTATATAAAAGAAATTACCGAGAACTCTAAAAATGCACAATTCATTCCTTATAAACATGCAGAACCAACTGTTAACGGAGGTATCTCTAATTCATTGCGTTATAAATGGCTTGATTTAAATTTCTTATTCTCCTATCAATTCGGAGGATATTCTTATGATACTTGGGCACAAAAGACAGAACATGGCGGTTACGATTCCTATGCAAACATTCCGACTTATTATCGTGATAGCTGGAAAAAGCCAGGTGATCAAACCAATATAGAAGTATATATGCTGGGTAAATCATCTTCTGTATCAATGCATAAAATAACAAGTAGCCGCCGTATCCACAGTACTGATTATTTCCGCTTAAAAAATATCACATTCGGCATTACGTTACCTAAAGAATGGACAAATAAAATCAATATAGGAAATGTTCGTTTTTATGCATCAGCAAGCAATTTATGGACATGGGCGGCCTATGACAATTATGATCCTGAAGCTGTTAGTGCCGGTAGTGCAACTCAAACCACACCGCCTTTAAAAACCGTTACTTTTGGTCTCAACATCAATTTTTAACCACTAAAAAACAACAATATGAGAACATTACATAATTTTTTATCAATAGTCTTATCCATCGGATTGTTTACTTCATGTGGAAACGATTGGTTGGATTTAGAACCGTCCACACAAATTCCAACAGAAACGAGTATCAAATCTCTCTCCGACATTGATTATTCACTAAACGCCATTTATGCGACAATGCGTAATGCCTATGCGTATTCCGGGCGTTTAATCTACTACGGAGATGTAACAGGAGATGACATGCAAGCTGTACAATCAACTTGTAGAACAGCTCACTATTACCAAATGGATTGGTTACCTGCAAATGGACCAAGTACACACTGGTCATATCTTTATTCCATCATTCAAAACTGTAATGTAATTTTAGACGGCATTGACAATATCGAAATTCTTCCAAACGATGAAGATGAGCATATCTTCCGCAATGATTTGGAAGGACAAGCATTAGCAATACGTGGTCTGGCCCTTTTTGACCTTACGCGCTTCTTCGGATATACTTATTTAAAAGATAACGGAGCCTCTTTAGGAGTACCTATCATCACTTCAGCATCAGCCACTGCCGACAGTAAGCCTTCACGTAACACTGTAGCTGAATGTTATGATCAAATAATCAAAGACTTAAAGAATGCGGCTAGTTTAATGATACCCACATATTCATGGTCAGGTACTAGTTTGAATCAAAAAGATTTATCCTTAAATAAGAAAGGTAAAATCAGTAAATGGGGCACATTAACTTTGTTAAGTCGGGCATATCTGTATATGGGGAAGAACAGTGAAGCTTTACAAGCTGCAGAAGAAGCAATAAAAGGATCGGAAGCCAATAAATACCAATTATGGAATACCGAAGAATATCCCACTGTATGGGGTACGGAAGCCTCCGAAGCAAATCCGGGAGAAATTCTCTTCGAAATAGTCAATACTACTACCGAAAGCCCCGGCAATGAAAGTATGGGATATCTAACTTCTCCAAAAGGATATCAAGATATGTGCATTACAGTCAGTTTTTATCACCATCTGTTAGAAACGCCTAATGATGTACGCATTAAGTTATTAGTTAATCAAGACAAAAAAGTAATGTATTTGAATAAGTATCAACCACAACCTGGAGAAAATATTATGGATGCCAATATTCCTATAGTACGTCTTTCCGAAACCTACTTAAATGCAGCCGAAGCAGCCGTGAAAAACGGAGATGCAACAAAAGCTGCAAAATACCTGAAAGCCATCGCACTCCGAGGAAATCCGGACTATACGATGCCCGCAAAGGTTACCCTTGATGATGTTCTAGAAGAACGCAGGAAAGAACTCATTGGTGAAGGGCACCGCATGTTTGACTTATTACGTAATAACTTACGAGTAACTCGTATTAACGAAACAGACGATATGATGAAAGAGGTAGTGCATTTCGCTGACGAAAAAACATCTATGGATTTCGACAGAAACTATTATCGTACAATATTACCTATTCCTCAAAAAGAAATTAATGCTAATTCTAATATTGTACAAACACCAGAATATCTGAAATAATAGTCAACATAAATTGATAAAATCCAAATCAATAAATCCTTCTCTTTAAGTTAGGGAGTGATAATACTCCCTAACTTAAAGAGAAATTAACTATATAAAATACATAAAGATATGAGAAAATCCTTATTATTATTCATCTTTGCTTCATGTTTATTTAATAGTTGTGATGACACCTTTACCAATGACATAATAACCACCCACCCCAATAATCCACCAAGTAATCGTTCTGCTTTTGATAATTACTTTGATTGGGACCGTATAAATGACATTGAAACTATAAACCCATTTACACATACCATAACTACCATGGGAATTCCATGGAAAAAAGGTAGCAGCAATAATCTAGGAATTCCTTCAACATGGTTAGACGAGAATGCTTCTGATCCAATATATGCAAATCGATATTATTCTAGAGAAAATGGCTGGGAACTCATTTATAGCAATATAACCGAAAGTACTCCTACAAAATATTTTGCTTTATACCACAAATATACAGGATTACTCCGTTTTTTCTTTTATGAAATAGCTTCATCAGCAGGCTTAGGTAGTTCAGAGGCCTTTTGGGGAATCCGTACAGACAAAACTACCAGTCTATTCAACTTTATGGAAGAAATTTCTATACCCATAAATCGTTCAGAAAAATCTTCATATATAGCAAGTACAGAAGGTACATTTTTAGGAAACGAGTTTGTTAGCTCTGGATATAAAGCAAACAATTGGTATGGATTAGAAATAGAGTGTGCTTATGATCCTAGTCTTAATACACAAAGCTTAGCTAATTTCGAAATTAGAGGTTGGGCTGTTAATAAAATAAAAACTACAGGTATGGCTCAAACAAGTGGAGATATCACAGGTACTATCGTAATGAACACCACTAATATTTCTAACTTCAATTTCAATCTTGCCAATACATTCAATAATTCAAAAACTTCTATTGCAGTTAATCAAGAAGGGTTTATTAATACAGTCAGTAAAGAAATTGAAAACGGAATAACTAAGAAAGATTCTTTTTGGAAAAGTATTGGAAACAGTATTAAAGGTGCAACTGTTAGTGGCATTAAAAACGGGTTAAAAGCATTAGTTACGTCAGGAGGCTCTGCAGCTGTAAGTGCTTTAAAAGGTCTAGCAGGTTCCATTATTGGCATCAACAAAAGTAAGCCTTCAATTGGACAAATTGATCTAAAAATCAATACAAATACACAAATGCAATTTGAAAGTGAACAAACAACAACTGGTTGGGGAAGTATTTCGTCATTTCCAGTAGCAGGAACCACAAACAACAATAATGATGTACCCATTTATAACTTTCCCCTTGGTGTGTGGAATCTAAAAAAATCTCCTCAAATAATCAGAAATGTCGAAGGAGAAATCGGAATGTATTATGATGCCGGATATTTTACTTATGAATATGAAGTAGGAGATTACGAAATTCTTGTTAATCCTGTTGTTTCTCAAGAATATAGGGTGTATTCCAAAGCTAATTTACTTTTCAAATCAAACAGTTATGCATCTGCCCCTCCTTTTGGCTATATAAATGAAATGAAGTATTATGGGGGAGGTTCCAGCTTTAGCACTGATATTCTAGAAGGGGATTCCAGTGATAAACATTTTCATGCACATTACCCAATAAAAAAGGATGATTTACTTATCCATCTTTATGTAGAACTAATAAATAAAAATAATCCAGATATAAAATTCAGCTTCTCAAAATATTTTGCAACTGGAGATATTATAGAAGGAACAAGCAATATAGAAGAAATAGATGATAGAGAAGGCCCCATTACTGAACATTATTAATAGATGTCCTATAAATTTATAATTTTAATATTAAATCAAATCGATGACAAGCAAGACTAATTTTATCAACTACTTTCTTCTTGCATTTACCCTCGCATTCATCAGTTCCGACCTTACTGCCGGAACTCTTGATTTCAAAGACAAAAAGAAAGACAAAGAGAAAAAAGAAGAGTTAACAGCCGATGGTCCATACGTACTGTATCAGCCTGACGGCCAAACCAGAGTAATCAATGTAGATAAGAAAGGGAATATCATTGATACCACTTATACCACATTACCTCAAAACTTTACCCTGCATGTGACAGACCACAAAGGCAGGTTTCCATTTGATGTAAAACTACACCCGGTAAAACGTCCCGGATGGAATTATCCTCAGGCAGACAAAGTTTTTGTCATGTCCGACCCTCATGGAAGGCTGGACTGTGTAATCAGCCTGTTACAAGGCAACCATATCATTGATAAAGACTACAAATGGAGCTTCGGGAAAAACCATCTGATGATTATCGGTGATATTTTTGACAGAGGAAAAGATGTACCGCAAATCTTCTGGCTATTCTACAAACTGGAAGAGGAAGCAGCCAAAGCCGGAGGACACGTATCGTTCATGCTGGGAAATCATGAACCGATGGTACTGGCCAATGACCTCCGATACACCAAAGAAAAATATAAAATATTGGCTGAAAAACTAAAGATGAAGTACCCCCGGCTATTCGGTCCTGATACCGAACTGGGCAGATGGTTGGGAACCCGTAACACCATGCAAATGATAGGTAACGACCTATATGTGCATGCCGGACTAGGCAAAGACTTCTATGACAAGAACTTGAGCATCCCCACTGTCAATGAAGAAATGAGCAAAGGACTATTTATGACGAAAAAAGAACGTAAAGCGCTTTCTCCACTCACAGCCTTCCTGTATGGAAACAGCGGGCCCATCTGGTATCGCGGACTGGTACGCACCGATGTCAAATACAATCCGCTGGTAAAAGACTCCCTAGAAATGCTTATGGACCGTTATAAGGCAAAACACATTATTGTGGGACATACCATTTTCAAAGATATTTCCACTTTCTATAACGGAAAGGTTATCGGAGTAAATGTAGACAATAAAGAAAACCGGGAAAAAAAGCGCGGACGTGCCATGCTGATTGAAAATAATCAGTATTTTGTCGTTGGTGACAAAGGTATACAAAGACAATTAGAATAAAGACAATACACCAAATCCTACCGGTGGTTTTCCAAACTCTCCTGACAACTTTCCTATTTGTCAAGAGAGTTTTTCTTTTCCTTTTTTGCTAGTTTCCTCCTTTTATTTTATACCTTTGTTCCTCATAATAACTAACCTTATAAAACGAAATGAAATCTATCCGAGAACTATACCGCATCGGCACCGGTCCGTCCAGCAGTCATACTATGGGACCGCGCAAGGCTGCTGAAATCTTCTTAGGAAAACATCCCGAAGCCAAAGCTTTTCAAGTTACTCTTTATGGAAGCCTCGCCGCTACCGGTAAAGGACACATGACCGATGTAGCCATTTTAGATACATTGCAACCGCATGCGCCTACAGAAATTATCTGGAAAGCCCATGTCTTCTATCCGTTTCATCCCAATGGGATGACTTTCAAATCTTTGAATGAAAAAGGAAAAGTGACAGATGAATGGACTGTTTTCAGTGTAGGCGGAGGTGCTCTAGCCGAAGAAGGGCACGACAAAGGCTCAACTCCGGAAATCTATGATATGAACCGTATGAGTGAAATCCTCTACTGGTGTGAACGTACCGGGCGCAATTACTGGGAATACGTCCAGCAATGTGAAGACAAAGACATTTGGGACTATCTGGCAGAAGTATGGAAAACCATGAGAGAAGCCATTGAGCGTGGTTTGGATCAAGAAGGCGTATTACCCGGCCCACTTAATCTGCGCAGAAAAGCCTCCACCTATTATATTAAGGCAAAAGGTTATAAGGACAATCTGCGTTCCCGCGGGTTAGTCTTCTCATACGCTCTGGCAGTCAGTGAAGAAAACGCCTCAGGTGGCAAAATCGTCACAGCCCCTACTTGCGGATCATGCGGAGTGGTTCCGGCTGTACTTTATCACTTGCAAAAAAGCCGTGACTTCAGCGATATGCGGATTTTAAGAGCACTGGCTACTGCCGGATTGATAGGAAATATAGTAAAACACAACGCCTCCATTTCCGGAGCCGAAGCCGGTTGCCAGGCAGAAGTAGGAGTGGCCTGTTCAATGGCATCCGCCGCTGCCAGCCAATTATTCGGAGGTAGCCCGGCCCAGATAGAGTATGCAGCCGAAATGGGCTTGGAGCATCACTTGGGAATGACTTGCGATCCGGTATGCGGATTGGTACAAATCCCTTGTATCGAAAGAAATGCCTATGCGGCAGCCCGAGCTCTTGACGCCAATATCTATTCTGCCTTTACAGACGGTAATCACCGTGTATCCTTTGACAAAGTGGTGGAAGTAATGAAACAGACCGGCCATGATCTTCCTTCCTTATATAAAGAAACCAGCGAAGGTGGTCTGGCAAAGGATTACGAGCCGATGGATTAATAACAGGGAAAAGACCGAGAACTGTATTTATAATACATAAAAGGGTGAATCAGAACTCGTTGCGACCATCATTTTCAATGCTGATAATAAAAAGATAGTTCAATTTGTTCCTGATACACCCTCTTATGGCATCATTACTATAATGAGAGATAGTTCCCCTATTACAGAAAAAATCTTTTTTAATCGCTCAACTTCAAGAATCCTCCAAACTGATCAAAGTCTACTTCCAATCCATTTTCCAATGTCAGTTCATATCCCTTGCGGTTACGTTCTATCTTCACCGTTTTATGCCCGTTATAATTAGCCTTCATATATTTAGAAATAGCCTGAGGGATAAAAGTAGAAGGAACCGCCTTGTTCTTGCAATCTATCTCAAGCCACTCTCCCTTTGAATTGAACTCCAATTCAATGCCATCGGCCAATTTTACATCATAGGAAGTGCTCTGAAACAAGTCCTTTTCAATCTTGATATACGCAACTTTAGTCTGAGAGAAATGTTTGCCAATCATTTCACGTGCGGCAACAGGAAGCTTATTCACATCGCGGGTCACGACATCGCCCGCCATGGCGAACTGAAGAGAGCATACCAGCATAGCCATTAAAAATAAAATCTTTCTCATAATCTAATTTATTCTTTAGTTAGTTAATGCCATACCAACAACTAACCGCCTAAAAAGATTATGACGCGAAAAATTATTCCTGTATTTTAGATTTAATTAAGGCTGTCTCCCAACATAGGAGGAAGCTCCTCCATATCCTCATTTTTAGATATGCTCATTTTTCCTTCAGGAGTAATAGTGATAGAGAAAGGAATATACAAATCTGTCTGAGGATAACTCACACTGGCAGCCAATATGATATTTTTTCCCTCACGGGTCTTCTCTTCATCAAATACCACGCCCTCCAATATAAAATGACGGAGATGATCAGCACTTACGAATCCTGAGAAACTTTGCTTGGTAAAAGTTTTGGCAAAGACCCGACTCCCATTTTCACGGGAAATTCTAACGACGATACGATTATCGGCAAAAATCCCCAAATCACTTTTGACTGAAGGCAGGGAATCACTGGGAGCACGCTCTATAAACAAATTATATTTTTTTCCGCCACTGACAATATGCTGGTCAATACGTGAAACCTGCATACGCTGCAAACCTGTCACATGATCCACACTGTCTATCTGGAACATCAATTGTTCTGCATCAACGGAAGTCTCTTTCTTACCTCCGCAAGCGGCCATTACAACCAGTAAAACGACAAATAAAAAATATATCTGTTTCATCTAAATCTCGATTTCTAGGTGACAAAGTAACAAAAAGTAACGGACACTCACAAGAAAACCTCTATAAAAAGCGAAAACCGGGCAATATCACATTGGCCGGCCTTCAGAGAAAACTAAAAACTAAACTAAATTATTTATTAAGTTAGACTAAACCCAAAAGAAAAGGTTTAATCTCACTTAGAAAAAAAATATTCTTTCTTTGAAAGGCATTCCTACTACAACGCCTTCCAAAAATCCATAAAATTCTTATAAAGCCCATAGCAGACCAACTGATCTTCTTCTTCCAACTCATAATTTTCCTCAAAATGATTCTCCACCTGATGCTCCAATATCGAGATACCCAAACCATTCAGCACTTGCTCCCCTTTTATCAATGCAATGATTTTCATATTGAATTCCGTTTCTAATGACAGATCACTCACCTTATAGCCTACAAAACAAGAAGGAAGTTTGAACTTCATCACATAATGTTCCTCGTCAATCTGAAAAGACTCCACATTGACGTGTAAATCCAATAACCGGACCAAACTGCGTGCCGCTTCTTTCTCCGGCGTCAGAATACTATCTAAATTAAAAGCCTCAAGCACGGTCTTATGCACATCATCTACCGCACGGGCATAGATATGTTTCACTCCTTTCTTTTTCAGCAGTGCCACCACACGCACAGAAGCACCAAAATTCTCGCCGATAGCAACAATAACCACATCCACATCTTTCAGTGGCAGCACACTGAGCGATTGTTCGTCCGTAGCATCAATAATAAAAGAAGTCGCGATTTTGTGTCCGTGATAAATTTCGGATTCGCTATTATGATTTTGATACGACATTTATCCGTTTGGAGAAGAAAAGCAAACGCTATGCCGTTGGGCATAAGTATCAATGTCGGCTGACGGCGGCGGAGGTGCGGAAAATCATTGACGGCGACCTTGCGTGGATGGAGGAGGATGAACGGCCTTTGGTGCGGGAGCTGTTTTTGAAAATGAAGCTGGAGCTGTTTCGCCCCTCTGTGATTGTGGATTATTGCAGAGAGCCGTTTACCTATGCGCCGGGGAATGTGCGGATTACCTTCGACAGGGATATCTGCTCCTGCAAGGATGTGAAGGCGTTTTTCCGCAAGGATGCGCCGACGGTTCCTGTCCTGCGGGACGGCAGGTGTATTATGGAGGTAAAATATGACGATTTCCTGCCGGATGTGGTAAGCAGAACGATTTTGACAACAAAAAACAGAGAGCAGGCGTTTTCTAAATTTGCCGCTTGCAGTCTGAACGGATAAGAGAAAGGATGAAGAAAATGACATTTAACGACGTTTTTAAGAGCAGCTTTTTGGAGAGCTTCAGCAGCTTTTCACTGACGGATACCCTGCTTTCCTTGGCGGCGGCATTCCTCATTGGTTTATTTATTTACTTTGTATATCGGAAAACATACAGCGGTGTCCTTTATAGCCGCAGCTTCAACGTATCCCTCATTGCCATACTGTTGGTGACCTGTCTGGTCATCCAAGGTGTAACCAGCAATGTGGTATTGTCTTTGGGTATGGTAGGTGCCCTGTCTA
>OGXL01002353.1_pt1 | contig 14152 bp, 9 predicted proteins | sample 1576311 | NCBI WGS metagenome assembly OGXL01 (sample SAMEA3541564, study PRJEB24748) | human gut metagenome | biome: human gut; feature: human-associated habitat; material: faeces | place: China | collected 2012 | reverse complement strand
ATGTACCAAACGATTGCAGGTACGCTTTCTATCGGTGTGTTTACAAAAACGCTCAACAATAATCTTAATGAAAACGGTGGCTCACTTGAGGTTATCTACACTCTTGACTTTAACTCAGACCTTGTGAGTGAAAACCGATTTAAAATAGACATTGAAAAAAAGAAAGAGGTAGAAAACAATGAACATTTATGCTGAAGCAGTCAGCAAGCTGAAACTTGCGATAAATTCTGCCATTGAAAAGGCAATTTCAGAGGGCGACCTTCCACAGGCTGATTTGCCCGATTTTATTATAGAAACCCCTGCCGACAGATCTCACGGCGACTTTGCTACAAATGCCGCAATGGCCGGCGCAAAGGCTTTTCGTATGCCTCCTTTCAAAATTGCACAGGCTATCACCTCGCACCTTGACCTTGAGGGTACAATGTGCGAGAAATTTGAAACAGCAGGCCCCGGATTTATCAACTTTTTCCTCGGCTCGGAGTTTTACTCGGCTGTTGTAAACAGTGTTCTCGAAAATCCCGAAACCTACGGCAGCTCCGACTTTGGCAAAGGCGAAAAGGTAATGGTTGAATTTGTATCGGCAAACCCAACAGGCCCTATGCATATGGGTAACGCAAGAGGCGGCGCACTCGGCGACTGTCTTGCCGCTGTTCTTGACAAGGCAGGATACAATGTATGGCGTGAATTTTATGTAAACGATGCAGGAAATCAGATTGAGAAATTCGGCTGTTCACTTGAGGCCCGTTATCTTCAGATTTTTAAGGGCGACGAAATTGTATTCCCGGAGGACGGCTATCAGGGCGCAGATATCACAGAGCTTGCGCAGGAGTACGCCGACATTAACGGCGACAGCCTTGTAAATGTATCGGCTGAGGAGCGCAAAAAGGCTCTTGTAGACTTTGCTCTTCCTAAGAACATCAGCAAAATGCAGAGTGATATGGCAAAATACAACATTACCTATGACAAGTGGTTCTTTGAGAGCGAGCTCCACAAAAGCGGCGCTGTAAAGGCGGTTGTTGACACGCTCACAGAAAAGGGACTCACCTATGAGCAGGACGGCGCTGTTTGGTACAAAAACAAGCAGGTGCTTACAGAAAAGCTCTTAAAGCAGGGCAAAACTCAGAAATACATTGACAACCTTGAGCTTAAGGACGATGTGCTTATTCGTAAAAACGGCAATCCGACCTACTTTACCGCCGACATTGCTTATCACAAGAATAAATTTGACAGAGGATTTACAACTCTTATTGATATATGGGGCGCAGACCACCACGGTCATGTAATGCGTATGAAAGGCGCAATGGACGCTATTGGCTATGACGGCGACAAGCTCAATGTTGTGCTTATGCAGCTTGTAAAGCTCGTTAAGAACGGCGAAATCGTAAGAATGAGCAAGCGTACAGGCAAGGCAATTCAGCTTGGTGATTTGCTCGAAGAAGTACCTGTTGACAGCGCAAGATTTTTATTTAACACTCGTGAGGCTAACACTCAGATGGACTTTGACCTTGATCTTGCCGTTGCGCAGGACAACCAAAACCCTGTATATTATGTTCAGTACGCACACGCAAGAATTTGCAGTATTATTAAGGCACTCGCAAAAGACGGCATTACACCACGCAAATGCACAAATGCGGAGCTTGCACTTCTTACCGCACCGGAGGAAAGGGAGCTTATCCACCACCTCGCATCTTATACAAATGAGATTGAAAGCGCCGCAAAGGACTATGATCCAACAAAGATTACACGCTATGTAACACAGCTTGCTACACTTTTCCATAAGTTCTACAACGCTTGCAGAGTTAAGGGCGAGGACGAGGCTCTCACTCAGGCAAGACTTGCACTTTGCGAAAGCGTAAAGGTTGTAATCAAAAATGTTCTCACAATGTTCAATATCTCTTGTCCGGAGAGTATGTGAGTTTAAATTTAATATTTCAATATAAAAACGGTCTGCAAAGTATTGTGCTTTTCAGACCGTTTGGTTTAATTGCTATTTAAAATGTGAAAAGTTTATTTAAAAAGTTTTGAGTGTATGCTGACAGCATACACTTTTTCATTTCAGTTTTTATATAATAATGGCAACGGATTTACATTAAGGAGGAAATAATTATGAAAAATACCGTTAAAAAGGCTTTATGCACATTCATTGCCGTTATTGCAGCGGTATCAAGTACAATGATTTTTACAGGCTGTTCCAATAATGGAGAAACAGGAACATCACAAAACAGCACAAGTAATGCTGACAAAAGTGCCTCTGTCGCTTCTGAAACAGAAAAACCGACACAAAGCAAAGAAACTATTAAAATTGAAGACATCGACTGGAATGTTGACGAGGGAATTGTAAGTGGCAAGAAATATGTCTTGCTTAATTACACCAACAATTCTAAATTTCTGATTAATGACTTTGAAATTACTTTTAAACAGAAGAATTCTGTAACCAATGAACAAAAGGAAACCTTCTTCTCTGATGTAAAAAAACAATTTTCATTCAGTGATGACGATATGAAGCAATTAGAAGGAACAGATATATCTATGCACGCCGAAAGCAACAAACTTGTTGATTCCGGTGAAATGGCTAAGAATATAAATTGTTACTATTATCAAGGTTATTCTTATGTAACAAATATAAATCACTATAATCTTGTAGAACCTGACATCGCTACCATAAAATATGTAGGTGATGACCAAAAAATTTATACTGTATATTATGATTTTTCGAGCAAAAAATATTCTGAGGAAGAAGACGCTGAGGATGCATATTATTGGACAACAACTGAGCTTGGCAATAAAATTCCAAAACCTGATGTTAAGATAGTCAAGAAATACCTCTCTGATGATGAAGACTCATTTGGTGTTGAGGCATTTGGTGTATCTTCAGATTATTTCAATTCATATGCAGATAAATGCAAAGAACTTGGCTTTACAGAAGATGTAAGCGAATATGATACTCACTACTCTGCAAAGGATAAAGACGGCTATGATTTAACTATTTCATATAGCGAAGATGATGATAGTATGACTATTACCCTTGACGCTCCGAATAATTAACACATAAAATTTAAAAAACTGCAAAAAATATAACCACCTGAGAAAGGTGGTTATTTTTTATGAACAAAAAGGAAAGCAAGCGCAACGAGCGTTACCCTATTGAACTGCCGTCACGCAACAACGGCTTTGAACATTCGCCGATTGTAGATGTTACCGATAACGAAATTTATCCATATGAGGTAAATTCACGCAGAAATGCAGTATATCAGCCAAGTGAGAACATTTCAGAAGTGGTGGCTACCGAAATAGAACCTGATTCGGCAGCGCAAACCATTCACGAACGGCAAATGTAGGGACAAACAGCGGAAAGGTGTCGGCATTTACCGAGCCGACACTTCCGCTCAGTCCCTGTTGTTTTGTAATTATCTGCGCCCTCAACTGGTGAAAGCCGTCTGTAACTATAGCTTTGTTTTCATTAAGTCCGTTTGCTTTAATTATTTCTTCGGAAAATGCAATATTTTCGCCTGTATTTACCGCTTTGTCCTCTATATACAGTCTGTCGGGCGAAATCCCTGCACCGACAATATAATCGTACATAGCCTGAGCCTCGCTTATCGGCTCGTTACTGCCCTGTCCGCCTGTCAGCACAGCTTTTGCATCGGGATTTTCCTGCAAATATTTTACGGCGCTGTTTATTCTGCCTGTAAGCATCATACTCGGGCCGTTCTCGGTAACTTGAGCGCCAAGTACGATTGCGGTTGCATTTTGTTTTGGCTGTTGTATGCAGGCAAATGTCATTAGACCTGTAACAATCAAACCGTAGCAAAGAAGTGCTGTAAAGCAAAAATTGATGCCGTACAGAACAATTTTGCTGAATATATTTTTCTTGAGTTTTTCTTTTAATGATTTGTACTTATTGCGTGTGCCGAATACAAAAATCAGCCACACACACAGCAATCCGCCTACAAGATTGCCGATGTTGACAATTCCCCACGGAGCGCACGATACAAACAACAACAAAAATACAATGGCAATTAAGGTAATTATAACTCTGAATATTTTAAAGGCTTTGTTTTCTTTTTTCACAGCTTATCAGCTCTTTTCGTAAATAATTATAATTATTTTATCATACAAAACACCGAAAGACAATAACTTTTAACCTTGCTTGCAAAATTTTATTGATACCGCAGTGAAAACGTGATATAATAACTTATTATGCAAGGCGGTGACAATATGAAGTCTGTATTTGTGGGAAACAAAGCGAAGTTTGCTTATTTTTCCTTTATATTTATAATAATTTCAACGGCTATGTATACATTTTATGCCAAAGAACCGCATCGGTGGTATATTGTATGGAATGATATTCTTGCTGTAATTCCACTGTTTGTGGCAATGCTGTGCGAACATTATTACAGTAAGAAAAAAACTGTTCCTGCTGTAATATTTGGATTTTTGTGGTTATTATTCTTTCCAAATTCGCCGTATATGATGACGGATTTAAAATATACAAGCTATTTTAAAGACTCCGCTTATCTTGAATATGAAAAAATCGGAACGAATGTGACCGCTTGGCTTATGGTGCTGAACTTGACGGTTACGGTTATACTCGGGTTGCTGTTCGGAATGATGTCAATGCGAATTATTCATAAAATAATGAATAAGCGTTTCGGAAAGGTGACGGGTGTTGCTTTTTGTACAATTACAATTTTACTCAGTTCGTTTGCAATTTATATCGGCAGATATGCAAGAGTAAATTCGTGGGATATTGTGCGTCCATGGTTTCTCATTGAAAAATCGCTGAACTCAATTACCGCATTTACACCTGTATTTATTCTGCTGTTCAGCATAGCAATCGCAATGATTTATGTGCTTTACTGCGCTTTTGATAAATTTATTATTAAAAATTAAAGGTTCTTTATCAAAAGTTGGGATAAATTATGGTTTAGTGCAGAAAGTTTAGTTTAATAAATTCAAAATTTAGGTCAACCCTTAAAAAAGGTTGACCTAAATTTATAAATCTAAAGTTTGGTGCGCTGCCATAAATTATTCCTTATTTTTATGCGAAAATTCATTATAGAGGTTTTCAAGTTCGGGCAAAATGTCTACATACGGAGATTCGCAGGCGGTTTCAAATGTACTGCTCTTTTTGCTCTTGAGATTTTCTGCGGCAGATTTTTCAGGAACATTTATTGTACCTGCGCCTGCAACACAACCGCCCGGACACGCCATACCCTCAAGCAAATAGCCGTTATACTTGCCGGCTTTTGCCATTCTAAGCAACTTCATACACTCGTCAAGTCCCTGTGCGTTTGCAATTTTTACTTCACGCTCGGGGTTCATTCTGTGTATTGCATTTACAACCGCTTTTGCAACACCGCCGCTTACGGCAAAGCCTCTGCCGTCTGCACTTGAGAAAGAAAGCGGCTCTTCATCGTTTTCAAGTGCCGCAAAATCCACCTCTTTGGCGGTGAACATTCCTGCAACCTCTTCAAAGGTAAGTACAAAATCAATGTCACTTCTTATACTTCTGCGGCTCGCCTCAAGTTTTTTAGCCGCACAAGGGCCGATAAATACTACTCTGCAACCCGGGTGATCCTGTTTTGTAAGTCTGCCTGTAAGTACCATAGGGGTGAGAGCCATAGAAATATACGGCGCAATATCGGGAAAAGTTTTCTTTGCCATAACGCTCCATGCGGGACAGCACGAAGTAGCCATAAACGGTTGTTTTTCCGGCACTTCTTCCATAAAGTCCTTAGCCTCTTCAACAGTGCAAAGGTCAGCGCCGACAGCAACCTCTACTACATCTGTAAAGCCAAGCGCCTTGAACGCATTTCTTATTTTTGTTGCGGGAAGTCCTGCAAACTGACCTGCAACAGCGGGTGCAACTGCGGCATAAACGGGAGTATCACTCTGTAAAGCCTTTATTGTTTGGAAAATCTGACTTTTGTCAACAATGGCGCTGAACGGACAGCTTACAAGGCACATACCGCAGCTTACGCACTTATTATAGTCAATATCTGCTCTGCCATGATCGTCACTATGAATAGCTTTCATTCCGCACGCCGCCGCACATGGGCGCTCCTGCTTAATAATGGCATTGTACGGGCAGGCATTCTGACACTTGCCGCACTTAATGCACTTTTCTTCATCAATAAAAGATTTTCCGTGCACAATCGAAATTGCGCCCTTAGGGCAAACCTCGGTGCAAGGATGCTCAAGGCAGCCCTGACAGCCGTTGCTTACAAAAACACGCTTTTCGGGACAGCTGTGGCACGCAAACTTTATAATATTGATAAGCGGCGGCTCGTACACCTTTTCGTCTATCATACTCTCCTCAACGCCTGTTGAAATAGGCGCTTGCTCGTCTGCCGAAAGAAGATTAAGTCCCATTGCAAGGCGCAGTCTTTCGCCCACGATAGCTCTCTCAAGAAAAACGCTTTCTCTGTAAGTGGAAATCTCGCCCGGAATGATTTTATAAGGCAGGCTCTCAAATTTTGAGTAATCTCCGCCCTCGTATGCAAATCGGGCAACTTCGGTGAATATTTGCTGACGAATTTTAGTTTTTGAAGAATACAATCCTCTCATAATTAAAACTCCCGTTATTTCATATTTTTTCTGTTATTTAATGCAAAAACTTAACGATTTTGCATTTTTATAAAATACATTTCAATAAAATTATACAACAGCGGGCAAAATATTTCAACAATAATTTTGTAAAATTGACAGCAAAATATTCTAAAATTACATTGACTTTTGTTTATATTTGATTTATTATAGCATTATATAATGTTTAAAAATTTTAAGGAGAATACAGTTATGAAATGCAAAAACTGCGGTTTTGAATTTGTCGGCAAGTTCTGCAATATGTGCGGTGCTCCTGCCGAGCCACAACCAACCGAAAATGCTCAGGCTCAAAATCCTTACATAGTAAATACAAACAGAAGCCAAGCAACTGCTCAGCCGACAGCGGTGCCACAAAACGGCGCAATTTCTATTCCGCCTAAGCAGGATAATTTTGTCAATGCTCCTGTTCCATCACAACAGGGTGATACTAATAATACCGCTATTCCACCTCAACAAGATAATTTTGCTAATGCCGCTGTTCCGCCACAACAGGGTAATTTTTACAATACTCCTATTCCACCTCAGCAGGGCGGTTTTGTCAATCCTCAAATGGGAAATGTCTATGCAAAAATGCCGACACAAAATGCTCCTAAAAACAAAAGCGGAAAAGCAGGAAAAATTGTGCTTGCCTGCATAATCGGCGCAATTATTCTTGCAGGTATTGTAATTGTAATAATCTCGTCAATCGCCAACTCTATGGACTCACCGAAAACAGATGTGATTAACATAAGCGATTATAATTACGATTACAACAACTACCATATAAACGAAAATGCAAAAACCTTTTTTGGCAATATTATGCTGACGGGTTATGAGTTCGACAGAAGTATTGACACAACTGAAGTATACGGCAAATATACATTGACATTTAAAATTGAAAATTCGTCCGACAATGAGCAGAAAGTATCCTTTTCGGACTTTAATGTTACCTCAAACAGCGACATTAATAATAACACATTTACTAACATTAATGACGGAAATTCCCCGTCAAGCATAACAATTAATCCCCACAGTACAGAAACTTTTAAGATTTTCAGATACAGTAAGAATTACGAGGACTTGCTTCCGATAAAAATTACCTACAAATACAGTACGGCAGACGGAAAATACGGCTCGATTATATTTATAAAGGGCGGAGAAAGCAGTCAGGCAGACCTTTTTGGCGAGGCAAAAACAGACTTTGGCTATGCGAAAATTACAAAAATCACAAAGCCGAGTGAAAGTGAAATACGCAAACACTTTTATGAATACAAATATGTTGATGCCGAGTTTAATGCAAGTGATTATGAGGACTGCAACCTTTATGATTTTACACTTGAGCTTTGCAATAATACCGAACAGCAATGCACATTAAGGGAAATAACCGACAAATATTCGCTCAACAGCTCTGACGGCATAAGTTTCGAGATAAACCACGCTTTGGTTCTCACACCGAGCGATTACATATACTCTACCTATGTTGAAGATGACGGTTCGCTTTATCATTTTATCAATCCCAAAACTACCGATACCGTACATATATTGGTACCTGTAAAAAAGGAAAGCGACCGCTTTGAGCTTAATTTATCATTCAGTAACAGCGATACTGTAAAATTCAACTCAAGCCTTGATGAATTGGAGAAAAATCTGAGTAAGTAAAAGTGAGTTATAAAAGTATGTGAAAACCTGCAATTTTAATTTAATAAATTTAAAATTTAGGTCAACCCTTTTTAAAGGGTTGCGGGTTTGGGCAGAGCCCATAAAAAGTTTCCTTTACTTCAAATTATCGGGCGCAAACAGCAAAGCTGTTTGCGTGCTAAAACTAAGTTTGAAAAATAGGCGACAGCCTTTTAAAAAGAAATAATCAACAAATAAGCCGTCAACGCTATGCGATGACGGCTTTAATTTTAAGAATATCTTTCCTTTTTGCTGTCGCAATTTAATGGCTTTCGCCGTTATGTTTCAGTCGCCAAACGGCAAGCCGTTTGGCTATCAAAAATTTGCAACAATTTAAAGCATTTGTGGGCTTTGCCCACACCCACAACCTTTGAAAAGGTTGACCAAACTTTTAACTTCGGACGGAAATTTTAGCTTTTCCTTTACTTTGTTGCCCGACCGAAAGTCGGATAAACCATAATTCACCACAACTTTTAATAAAAAACAAACTAAAAAGCCGATACCGCTAAAATGCAGTATCGGCTGAAATTTTATTAATGTTTAAATCTTGTACCGCCCTTATTTGCTTTCTGAGTAGTATGCTTTGGCAATTCTACATCTGCGGTATCAAATTTTCTTTTAAGTGATTTGCCTGCCTTGCCTGTCGCACCGGCAAAGTTATATCTGCCACGACTCTTTACCGTTGACACAATAAAGAATACTATGCCTGCAATGCTGAGCACTACGCAAGCAATGCCCGCATATAACATCCAATGACCGTTGTCCGACTTGCTTGTGTTCTTTTTAATAAAGCTGAAGTCATCGCCGTCACTGTCTTGCAAAGATGCGTTTTTCAGGTTTGCAGAAATATCGTTCCAATCGTTCTTTGAAAGAGTTTTATCATCAATAGTATCTCTGCTTACCGAGTACATCTGAGCAGGCGGTGCTGTGGTTTCGGGCACTGTATAGGTTGACTGTCCGCCACCCACATATTCACTGCCGTCATTGCTGTAATATGGCTTATCGTCTGTATCCGAGTAGCTGTATGTCGGCTCAACATATGGCTCTGTCGGTTCCGGCTCTGGATCAGGATAATAAGTCGGTTCCGGCTCGGGATAATTGGTTGGTTCAGGCTCAGGCTCATATGTCGGCTCAGTCTCAGGCTCGTATGTCGGCTCAGGGTCAGGCGCAGGCTCGGTTTCAATGATTTCGCCGCCGCTTTCCTCTTCGCCCACCGCATTTACAGAAAATGCGAATGCCGAAAAGCTGAGCGCAAGTATTGATACTAAAGCAATTATTTTTCTTTTCATACTGTCGACTCCTTTCGCAAAATTAAAGAAGTTATATTAATCAGTGTAAATATTTGCACTAAATGCCACACAAAGGCTGTGTGGCATTTTGATTTTTAAACTTTTACTTTGAAGAAGATGAGCTTGAAGAACTTGAGCTTGAAGAACTTGAGCTTGCTGATGAGCTTTCAGGTTTTACAAAGTAAAGCTCAGGCTTGTACTGGTCGAGTACAGACTGGTTCTTTTCGCAATCTGTCTTTTGAGCAAGGTCATCAACATACTTTGCAAACTCGTCTTTTTTCATATCTGCAAGCAATTTGTTGCGCTGTGTTGAATCGTAAACATAGCTGTCAATGTCTGAGTTGATGTCACCCTTATAGATAAGGTAATAAACTGCTGTATTGCCTGTACCTACCTTAACGGTCTTTGCCTCGTTTGCTTTCATTTCGCCGAGAGCTGTCTTAAGCTCACCGCCGAGTGAACTGCTTTTAAGGTTTTCAACAGCCTTTGTTACAGGGTCATCTGTAATTGAATTTGCTGTCTTGTACTTATTTACAACATCGTCAAAAGAAGTACCGTTATTAAGTTCCTTTGCGTAACCGTCAAACTCGTCTGTAATCTTCTTTGCGTCCTCGTCAGAAAGCGCTACATCTGTGCTCTTATTTGACTCGTCGGTTGTTGACTTATAAAGATTTGCTTTTATGTACTTATAGTCTGTATAATTTTCTGTAAAGTATGAAATAAATTCATCGTCCTTTACTTCTTTTGAGCCGCCCTCGCCGTAAATCTTGTCAAAGATTGCGGAATACTTTGTGTTGTAAAGTGTTGTGCAGTACTCAAAGCTCTCAAAAGATACACCGTAAGGCTCGTACTCGTCTTTGTATGGCATATAGTAGCCGTAAGATGCGTAAGGGCCTACTGTCCAATATTCCTCGGCAGATTTCTTTGCTGAGTCGGCAGTAGCGCCGCTCATATCAATGCCGAGCTCCTCAACGAGGTTGTCAACAGCAATGTAGTTTAAGCACATTTTGTCTGCCTCGTTTTTAATCCACTCTCTTGCAACAGCCTTGTCACCGTCATCGTCTGTGATTTCAAGGTCAAGCCATGAATCAGATGCCTCGTCATAAGATGCGAGCTTTGACGCATAGTTTTTAGCCTGTGAGTAAGCTGTTTTGAGTGAGTAGCTGTAAACGCCGATTGGCAATTCTACTTTATCTGTTTTGTAAGCCCATTCTGCATTGAGGCTGATTGGGGTGCAGCCAACCGCTGCAACGGCAATAATCAGTGCAAGCAATAATGAACCGATCTTTGCATATGGTTTCATAATATTTACCGTCCTTAAAATATTCTATTTCACCCAAAAAAACGATAGGGTGCGTACCTTATGATTATACACAAAAAAATTTGCATTGTCCATATATTTTCTAAAATTTATTGCTTTTTCAGCAAAATTTTCAGCCAACTATCAGATTTTAAATACTTTTTTAAGCATTTCAAGTGACGAACCGCCGCCGCATCTGATTGTTATGTACGGTTTGTTGCCTGCCGAAAGCATTGCCCTGCCGTTGAGCCTTGACAAAAGCTCAATTACCTTAGGCGATTTTATCTCTTTAACAAACAACAGCAAATTGGTTTCCGTCTGCCTTATTTCATAAATGCCCATTGCATTGGCGCAATTTCTGATAAGCGCAATGTCAATAAGTCCGAGCACAGATTCGGGGATTTCACCAAAACGATCTCTAAGCTCGTCTTTTACATCCAAGCTGTCCTCTTTATTGCGTATATCGGCAATTCTGCGGTACACATCAAGGCGGAGCGTAAGACTTTCCACATAGCTTTCGGGGATATGTGCATTAACTGAAATATCAATAAGGCAATCAAGGTCTGCCGACTCGGGTGCTTCGCCCTTTTCTTCGCTTACAGCCTCACCGAGCAATTTAAGATACATATCGTATCCGACAGATTCCATATGTCCATGCTGTTGTGCGCCCATAATGTTGCCTGCGCCTCTTAATTCGAGATCTCGCATAGCGATTTTAAAGCCGCTGCCAAACTCCGTATACTCACGAATTGCGGCAAGTCGCTTTTGCTGAATTTCAGTGAGCACCTTATTTTTGCGGAAGGTAAGATACGCATAGGCTCGACGGTTACTTCTGCCCACTCGGCCTCTGAGCTGGTGGAGCTGAGAAAGTCCCATTCTGTCGGCGTTTTCTATGATAAGCGTGTTTGCGTTCGGCAAATCAACTCCTGTTTCTATTATAGTAGTGCAAACAAGAACATTTACTTCCTGCTCAAGCATTTTTCGCCATACTTCGCTGAGTTCGTGCTCTTTCATCTTGCCATGACCTATGGCTATTTTTGCCTCGGGTATTGCGTCAAGTATTCTTGATGCGCACGATTCAATGGTGGCAACATCGTTATGTAGATAAAATACCTGTCCGCCTCGCCTTAGCTCCTTGCGGATAGCCTCGTTTATGACTGCGTCATCGTGCTCAAGAACATAGGTCTGCACAGGCTGTCGGTTTCGTGGTGCTTCCTCAATGACGCTCATATCTCGCAAACCGCTCATTGCCATATTGAGAGTTCTTGGAATAGGTGTAGCCGAAAGAGTAAGAACATCTACATTTTTGCAAAGCTCCTTAAAGCGTTCCTTTTGTGCCACGCCAAAGCGCTGTTCCTCGTCAATGATTGCAAGTCCGAGGTCACGGAACTCCACATCTTTTTGCACAAGGCGGTGTGTGCCTACAACCATATCCACCTCGCCTCGTTTGAGCTTTTCAATGGTTTCTTTCTGCTGTTTTGCCGTTCTGAATCGTGACAGCAATTCAATTCTTATCGGGTAGCCCTCAAAGCGCTTGCAAACGGTCTGATAATGCTGCCACGCAAGAATGGTTGTCGGGCAAAGCAAAGCACACTGCTTGGAATCCGCTACGCATTTAAAAGCCGCTCTGAGCGCAACCTCTGTTTTGCCAAAACCTACATCGCCGCACAAAAGTCTGTCCATCGGCGAGGTTTTCTGCATATCGGATTTAATCTCCTCGCAGCATCTGAGCTGGTCGGGGGTTTCCTCGTACTCAAACTTAGCCTCAAAATCGTGCTGCCACTCATTATCGTGCGAAAAGGCATAACCCTTTGCTTTCATTCTTGCCGAATAAAGCGCAATAAGCTCTTTTGCTATGTCCTTTACAGAGGCTTTTACTCTTGACTTTGCTTTCTGCCAATCCTGCGAGCCGAGCTTGTTAAGTCGAACTCGGTTATTCTCTGACGGGCCGATGTATTTTGCTACCATATCAAGCTGAGTTACAGGCACATAGAGAACATCGCCCTTTGCGTACTCAATCTTGATGTAATCCTTTACAATGCCATGGGTGTCTATCTTGCGGATACCGCCGAAAATACCGATTCCATGCACGCTATGTACTACATAATCACCCTGCGAAAGCTCGGCAAGACTGTAAATAGCCTGACTGTCCTTTGGTGTTTTTTTGCGGGCTTTCTTTTTCGGCACGTATGAAATGTGACCTTGAGTAATAACAAAGAATTTTTCAAGCGGATATTCAAAGCCTGCGCTGAGCGTACCCGGAAGTACAAACAAAGCGTTTTTCTTGACTTCCGATAATTTGTCGGCATACTGAGCAGGAATACCGTCATTTCTGAGCGACTCGCAAAGATTTTTTGCCGCCTTATCTGTTCCTGCAAGCACAACGCCGCAGCTTTCGGCGGTAAGCATTCCGTTTAAGTCCTCTTCAAGCTGTTTGTATGAGCCGTTCCATACAGACAGCTGTTTTGTAGAAAAAGATACTATTTTTCTGAGCGGAATTGTGGTTGAACCATGCACAAATCCCTCAAGCATAACAATGCCATGAGAGGTGAAAATATCTACACACTCAGAAAAGGTGAGCGAATACTTATCAAGACCTCGGCAAAGCACACCGTCTTCAAAGGCGGCTTTTACGGTTTCTTCGTTTCTGAAATCCATTGCTCTGCCTCGCTCGGCAATGTTGTTGTATTCAGAAGTGAAAATGAGTGTATCTCGGCTCAAATAATCAAAAAGCGTCTCGGCTTTATCATAGATAAGCGGAATATATTTGTCGGTATCAGAAAGCATTGCGCCCGACCTTATGCTGTCCGCCTCGGAAAGCAAGGTTTCTTTAACCTGCGGCGCTTTTTTGCCTCGCACACCCTTTGCAAAATTTTCTATTTTATCGGCAAGTGCCGTTTTGTCCTCAATAATTACTTCGGCAGACGGTGAAAGGCGAATTTTGCCTGCTTTTTCTCCTCTTCGCTGAGTATCAATATCAAAAAAGGAAAGGTCTGTTATTTCATCGCCCCAAAATTCCGCACGAACAGGGTTTTCGGCATCGGGCATAAAGAAATCGAGTATGCCGCCCCTTACGGAAAACTGACCGCTGCCCTCTACCGCATCAAAACGCTCGTATCCAAGCAGGGTGAGGGTGCGAACGGCTTTTTCTATGCTGATTTCAAGTCCCTCTTTGAGCGTTAAAACACATTCTGCCAAAAAGTCCTTTGGAACAGTAAATTGTGATGCGGCGTCAATACAGCTCACCACAACATCGCACTCGCCGTCAATCAGCTTTAACAGAACTTTAAGTCTTGCG
>OGXL01002350.1_pt1 | contig 14164 bp, 20 predicted proteins | sample 1576311 | NCBI WGS metagenome assembly OGXL01 (sample SAMEA3541564, study PRJEB24748) | human gut metagenome | biome: human gut; feature: human-associated habitat; material: faeces | place: China | collected 2012 | reverse complement strand
ACAGTAATGTTTATGAAAGAATGTGTTTACAAGGAGGACGCTTGTGGTAAGCAAACTAAAAATTATTTTATCCTTTTCCATCACAGCGGTGGCTCTTGTTGTTCTATTTCTGTTTGCCGTAAACACAGGGAGTTTAAAAGTGACACCCATAGAATTGTTCAAAGGATTATTTATTTCATACAACGAAAATGTAGCGACCATTTTCGATCTCCGTTTTCCGCGTATCTTTATTGCAATTTTGGGTGGAGCAGCCACCGCAGTTTCCGGCGTACTGCTGCAAGCTGTGATGAAAAATCCGTTGGCTGACCCGGGAATTATCGGCATTAGCTCAGGAGCCAGTTTAACTGCTGTATTAATTACAGCTTTTGTTCCTGCTTTGTATTATTTTACCCCTTTATTTGCGTTTTTGGGAGGCATGCTGGCTTTTATTCTCGTATACAGTTTGTCTTGGAAAGGCGGACTTTCACCGGTACGTACTATTTTGGTCGGTGTAGCAATAGAAGCCATGCTTTCAGGTATTATGAGCGCATTTAATTCGGGTACGGGCAGCAATTATTCCGGTGTAGCGAGTATTGTGAATGCAAATATCAGTATGAAAACATGGGATGATTTCTACACACTGCTTTGGTATGTATTGGCAGGACTGATTGCTTCCTTTTTTGTTGCCGGCGCTTGCAATTTGTTGGCGTTGGAAGATAAAACAGCACGTTCATTGGGCGTAAATGTTACAAGCAGCCGCATTATCATATCAATTATCGGAGTGCTTCTGGCCAGCATTTCTACGGCTATCATCGGACCTATCAGTTTTTTAGGCTTAATCGTTCCTCATATTGCCAGATTGCTGGTTGGAAGTAATCATAAATTGTTAATTCCGTATTCTATTTTACTTGGAGCATTTACTTTGCTTTTGGCAGATACATTGGGACGCACCATTGCAGCCCCATACGAAATCAGCGCATCTATTATTATGGCGGTGATTGGCGGTCCGTTCTTTATTATATTGCTAAGGAGGTCCAGACAAAAATATGCAGGATAATATTTTTACCGTAAAAGACCTCTCATTTGCTTATGGAAAACAAAAAGTTTTGGACGATTTGGCACTTACGTTGCATGAAGGAACCATCACAACGCTGATTGGAGCAAACGGCTGTGGGAAATCCACTTTGTTTAATTTAATGACCAAAAACTTAAAACCGGATTCCGGAGAAATCTTCCTTCGCGATAAAAATATAGCAGATTTGAAATTAAGAGAATTTGCCAGAGAAGCTGCTATTGTACATCAGTACAATACCGCACCTATAGATATTTCCGTGGAAAAGCTTGTCTCATACGGCAGAACACCGTACCATACCATGGGGCTTTCTCCGAATGTAAAAAAAGACGAAGAAAAAGTCAACTGGGCAATGGAAATAACCGATACATTGAAACACAAACACAAGGCGGTATCCCAGCTATCCGGCGGACAAAAACAGCGTGTTTGGATTGCAATGGCATTGGCACAAGATACAAAAATATTATTTTTGGACGAACCTACTACCTATTTGGATATACGCTATCAACTCCAAATTTTAAAGTTAATTCGTCAGCTGAATCAGGAATATAATCTCACAATTGTTATGGTCCTGCACGATATTAATCAATCTTTATATTACAGCGATGAAATTATTGCGATGAAAGACGGAAAAATTATTGCGCAAGGACTTCCGGAGGATATCATTACACCGGAGTTGGTAAAATCTGTTTTTGATGTGGAATTAAATATTTCAACGGAAAACGGAAAGCCGTTTATCTTACCAATTTAAAAAAGATGAAACGTCTTATATTAATAAGGCGCTTTATCCGTAAACAGACAGAAGGGAGGCTACTGCCATGAAACAGAAAAAAACAGTAGAAGATTACTTAAAAACCATATACATCTTACAGTGCCGTAACGGAATTGTCCGCGGCTCTGATATCGCGCAAGAGCAAAATGTTTCTCGCCCTACCGTCTCCATTGCTTTAAAAGATTTAGAGCAGGAGGGCTATATAGGCCTGTGTGAGGCCGTGAGGCACTACGAGCAGGACAAGGGAATAAAATTCATCAGCTATGCAGCCTTCTGGATCCGGCAGGCCATGAGGCGGTATGTGGACAACTGCGGGGCCGTGGTGCGTCTTCCCTCTAATATGGTTGATTGGATCAGAGCATATAAAAGGGCAGTGGGCCAGTACAAGCAGGCCTATGGAGAATGGCCCTCAGATGAGGCTCTGTGCTGGCTTTTGGACATCAGCCATAAGAAGCTCCAGGAAATCCAGCAGGCGGCCAGGATGGGCGATATGGGGAGCCTGGACGCACCCATAGAGACAGAAGACGGGGAGATGTCTGTGATGGATGTTGTCTCTTCTGGGGAAGACCTGGAAGAAGACGCCTGCAGGAGGCTGGACAGGGAGAAGCTGGAGAGGACTGTATGGGTGGCCGTGGATCAGCTCCCAGGCGATCAGCCCGCCGTGCTGCGGATGATCTACCTAGACGGGCTGAACAGGCGGCAGGCCGGGGAAAAGCTGGGAATGAGCCTCAGCAAGGCCAGGGATACAGAGTTGAAAGCCTTGAGGACGTTCAGAAACACCCGAAGAGGCCTGGTGCTCCGGGCGTACTATGAGGCGTACCTGGCGGCAACTCCAATCCATCATGTAGGCGTGAGGCGGTTCCAGGAGACATGGACAAGCGAAGTAGAGAGGGAGGCAATAGAGTGGGCAGAGCGGGGAAGCTAGGAGAAAGAAGGCCTGGGCTAGGAAGACGGCGGAGATTATAACCAAGCTACTCTTTGAGTCAGAGGAGGGGAGGAAGCTGATCGAGACATTAAGACGCCCTAAAAAAAGCTCTGCTAGTAATAGCATGAGGCAGCAGGCCGTGTAAGAGCCCCCCGGGTAATTGTCTGAAATTTTCGCACAATTCTTACGACCGACGCCCCACTATGATTTACAATTTATTCCCATATCAGATTTGAAATATTATCCCCCCTGCCTATGAATTTTTGACAATTTGCAAGTTCTACTGGCGGGGGTAATGATTTCCAACTCTGGAGTCATAGGGGGGAAAGGGGGGGATTAGAGCGAACTTCTGAAGATAAAAAGCTGCCCCGCCAGTGATAGCATGGGCAGCGGTCTGCTACTTAGATATCTATTGAGGTAAAATCAATAATTAGATCATCATAGACCCCGGCTTTGACAGCTTCAGAGAAAGTATATTCTGCGGTATCGTCGGACTCAAACGAATAAACCATAATCCTGTTTTTCTCTGGATCAACAATCCAGTATTCACGAACTCCGGCAGTTCGGTATTTGAACAACTTGGTATAGTAGTCCATCCGCCTGCTGCCTGGAGAGACAATTTCGATAATCCAGTCCGGAGCACCTGTGCAGCCTTTGTCTGTGAGCTTGTCAGAGCTGCATATAACGCTTATATCCGGCTCGACATAGTTTTTATCGTCTTCGTTCAAAAACACGGCAAATGGGGCAATATCGACCTCACAGGAGCCTCCTTTTCTCTTGATGTAATTGTTGATGATAGTTGAAAGCTCAAGAGTGATGCGCTGATGTCTTCTGCTCGGCGGCGCCATCATATACATCTGGCCGTCAATCAGCTCCGCCCGCTGTCCGTCCGGCAGGGCATAGATATCATCAATGGTATACTCTTTGTTTTGTTGCAGTAATGGCATGGTAACACATCCTTTCTTGGTGAGAGTGTTGACGGTTGCGTGAAAGTTATTCTTCGGCTTCTTCAAAGAAAATGCCGTTATTACATTCCTTTTCACAAGCTTCCCAGATTACATGATTAGGAATTCCATTAGGAAAAGCCTCACAGACTTCTAGGGTGTTTTTGGGTTGATATCTTTTACACAGCTCGCACTTGGGCAAAGTGGTTACAAACATATCAAGATATTTCTTGGAAAAAGGATTGTTTTGCATTATTGTTCCCGCTCCATCCGCTCATCAATGGCTTTTTTAATATATCCGTTCACGGACTCCCCGGTTTTATCGGCCGCCGCTTTAATCTCCTCATACTTCTCTTTTTGAACGTCTAGGGGGATGCGTTTGAGTTTGGAATTTTGTTGCTGGGGCGGCAATATATATTTTTGTTTTAATTTAGAATCTAAATAGTTTCCGGGGGTAATGTTGTATCCGCTTTTCCAAGAATTATATTTTTTGATATAAAAATATTCCCTTTTTCGTAACTCGTATTCGCTAATTCCATAGGGGCATTTTTCAATAATTCGAGCCGAAAAGGTATTGTCATTATTTAAGTCCTGAATAAATTTTTGGTTGCAATTAAGTGAATGAAATGAGTATAGGTGTTGCAAAATACGTGCTTTGACGTTGATACTGGAGCCTACATATATTTTCCCGTTTTCATTATTAGTTAAGGAATATACGCCTATGCCTTCATAATTGGGAATATTGATTATTAGATTATTCTTCATCTGATACGTACTCCAATAAATCACCGGGTTGGCAATCTAATGCTTCACATAATGCGGCGATAGAATCAGTTGTAATTCGTTTCCCTTCACGTATATTTTGCAAAGTGCTTTCTGAAATAATTTTTTCTTTACGTATTTTGTAAGTGGTTAATCCGTGTTCCTCTAACAAATTTAATAATTTAGTATATACGATTTTTCCCATATTTATCCTTTCTAAACCATATAGCAGATAGTGTGATGAGATCCTATTTTAGATACTATAATTATAAATAAAACATGCACGGTTTGCAATGTATATAATGCACAAAAACAGACACTCTAAACCGTGTATATTTGTGAGGTATGCGAATTGATTATACACGGTATAAAGAGTATAATATAATCAAGATAAAGGTAAGGACAACAGCGAAGGGTGAAAACGAAGTGGCGAAAGCGTACCGGAGACACCAACGTAATACCGGGCAAGGGTAAGGGGATAATGAGATGGTTGAGAACCTTAGATAGCTTTAAGACCTGCCGGAGCTGTTGGGAACCTTCCAGAGAAAGGAGATGAGAATATGAAGTACAATCTTAGAACCATCATGCTGAGGGCATGGAAGAACTACCGTAAATACACAGAACTTTCTTTTGCGGAGTGCTTACATAGGGCATGGATCACGGCGAAGGCTGAAGAACTTAATGCTAAGCGGATTGAAAGAGCTAAAACGGCAGCAGGCATTATAGAGGAGACAAACACCTGGAGCGGCTGGAAAAAGCTCGGATATGAAGTGATCCACGGCAGCAAAGCTTTGTTTGGCACAGAGCTGATCTGGGGAAGCAAAGGTGACGGGGCCATATATAAAGCACGGTTCTTTGGACGGTCCCAGGTACAGGAAATCGCAACAGCATAAAGAAAATGCCCTTGCCAGTGCTGCAACACTGACAGGGGCGAGTATAGCCGGAGCTACACTATAAATACAGTCACATAGTAGCATGAGTCTGGCAGAAAGAGCAAGAGGTAAATGGACGATAAGGACAAGATTATTACGGAATTCATCACAGAAATGTTGAAGGCAGCACCCGATGATTATATGGAGATTAAGCTGATTTTGCTGGTTCATAGTGCAGGCAAGCCGTCCCTTGTATATTTTTTGCAGGAGGTATTTAAGTTGGTAGAATTACATAGACCACGGTTGATTGAAATGAAAGGGGGAGTTGTAGGTGAGCAAATGGGAAGAGCTGATCTGTTTATTGATTGAGCCGAACACAGTGGAGGAACTGAGAGACATGCTGCAGGAGGACTGCTGGGGGCGGGAGTGAAGCAGATTTTCCAGAACGAGATAGCCCGGAGGATGGCAGCAGAGAAATAGCCCCCTGCCCTCCTGGGGTGGTGTTGGTGCACTGCTCCCAGGCGGCAGAGAACAGATCTGAGAGAGAACGGAGCTCCGGCGTGCTCGCAATACTGCCGGGGCGTGGGTGAGTGAAGAACTGCCTTCCCGTGGATGGTGCGCCAACACCGGAAGCGGGTGGCAGGATGAAAGGAGGATATTTGAGATGACGAGAAAGGACGTAATAAATAATATCATGGTAAATTATGGCCCTTATGGTGTAGATATAGAGATCATAGAGGAGCAAATCAAGAGAGGGGAAGCGCAAGGATTTTCTTGCCAAACGATATATACAGGCTTAAGAATGGCATTAGGCCAGGCGTTTGGCGTGGAAGAGCATTTTACGCCAAGCGAATTAGCGGAAGCCTTTGGAGTTAGTGAAGAGGAGATAATACAGGAAATTGAGGCTATGAGGGGAAATATTGCTGCTATGGGGGTGGACCCGGACGATTATGCTAGAGAGATAAGTGCGGAAGAAAGACAGCAGTTTATATTGCCTAAAGGCTTCTTGAAATCATGACTAATCTGGCTGCTCTCACCTATGTTGAGAAATGTCAAGGTTGAAAAGGATGGTATTTTGTTAACATTTGCTAACATATCAAGACATTTTAGACACCCTAAAAGAGAGGGATGCCGAGATTTTCGAGTCCCTAAAAAGAACAGAAAATATTAATGCCCCGAAGTGCGGCAACACAACGGGGCGAAAACAGAAATAACCCAATACACACAAGATATCGGGCTACCTTGATTATAACTTTCATATAGCCCGATTGCAAGCAGAACATGGCCTGCTGCCCATGCAGCAGAGAAAGAGAGGACTATATGACACGGATAGAAAATATATATGAGAGAGCTTTTCACGAACTCCCGGAGGCTCGGGCAGACGATGAAGCGCTTGGAGAGGAGATCAGAGAATACCTGGATACTGTAAGCTGGCCAGTGAAGGACCGGGAAGAATTGGAAGATCTGGTATTTGCAGGAAGCAGCTACGGACAGCATAGTGGATTTATCAGTGGTTTCCGCTATGCATTGTCCCTGGTGTTTGAAGGTCTTGTCTAAGAGGCGGTGATAATATGGCAGTTGACAAGAGAGGGAGAAAACTCCCGAAGGGGATACGGCAGCGGTATGAAGGGTATGAAGGACGTTTCATGTACCAGGGGAAAAGGTACCTTGTGCATGGAATAACAGTCACTGAGACACAGAAAGCTATGACAGATCTTAAGTATAAGCTGGAACACGGGCTGTTTGTGGCAAAAGAAAGGATTACTCTGGATGAATGGTATAGAACATGGCTGGAGGAGTACAAAAAGAACAGGGTGAAGCTGGGAACATATACAAGCTATGAGAAATATTACCAAAGCATAATTAAGAACCGAATGGGCAGCAGGGAGATTACAGAGATCCGGGGCGAACATGTTCAAAAACTGTATAATGATCTGGTGAAGGAGGGATATGCTCTTTCTAGTATCAAGATTGTATCTGCAGTATTAAATGGCTGCTTTCAGCAGGCTGTGAGAAACGGACTGATAGAGAAAAATCCGGTAAGACTGGCAGAACTGCCAAGACAGACGGAGAAGAAGACCAGGCAGGCTATGACAAAGGAGCAGCAGGCTCTGTTTATGGAGTATGCTAAAGAGAGTTACTTATACCATTTCTTTGAGGTGATGCTGCGTACAGGCATGAGAAAAGGGGAGATGCAGGGGCTCAAATACTCGGATATCGACAAGAAGCAGAATGTGATCCATGTCCGCCGGACACTAAAGTATATTGAGCATAGAGGCTATGTTGAGGATACACCGAAAACCCGGACTTCCACCCGGGATATACCGATGACTGCTGCCACGCTGGAGCATATAGAAGCGCAGCGGAAATACTGGGGTTTTAAGGTAGTAAAGCTGGATCAATATCTGTTTTGCAATGAGAACGGGGAACCGATCAGCAAGGAACGGGTACAGGCAGAGATTGAACGCACCATAAAACGAATACGGGCAGCAGGCTATGATTTTCCCCGGATTACCTCCCATGTCTTTCGGCATACATTTGCCACCAGAGCAATAGAGGCAGGGATGCAGCCGCAGGTGCTTAAGACAATCCTGGGCCATAGTTCCCTTGCTATGACGATGGATCTGTATAGCCATGTACTGCCAGACATCAAGGCGGAGGAAATGGAGAAGATTGCAGATGCATTTTAATACTGAAGAGTTATAAAAGCATACCGGTTTCAATAATGGATCCATTTTATATTATAAAGGATAATAATAAACATAAGCGGGTAAATTTAAACGGAGCGGTTGATTTTTGAATATAATAATATATAATAAAAATGGATAAAGTAATAGCATCTTGTTTTTCTTGGCTACCAATTTTTTTGATAGTCTTTATTTTTATAGCGTATTGCTTTGTTTAGGAGGAGGATAAAATGGTAAAAGTCTATGATGTGGCAAAATATATACTGGAAAAACAAGGCCCAATGACCACCATGAAGTTACAAAAGTTAGTTTATTACTGTCAGGCATGGTCTCTTGGATGGGACGAAGTGCCGCTTTTTGATGAAGAATTTCAAGCATGGGCGAACGGACCGGTATGCCCTCAACTTTTTTTTAAACATAAGGGACAATTTATTGTAGATGAGAGTCTGTTTGATGATCGTGCAGATGTTAATTTTAGTCAAGATGAACTAGAAACAATGGACGCAGTACTTGATTATTATGGGGACAAAGATCCTCAATGGTTAAGCGAATTAACTCATAAAGAAAGACCGTGGAAAGAGGCGAGGGGAGGCTGTGCACCGGGAGCATATTGCGATAATATTATTTCTAAAGAAAGTATGCAGGAATATTATGGTGGTTTGCAATAAATGAGCAAGAAAAGGGTTGTACAAAAAGAAAATGCATTAGGTAAAAAAATACCGAAGTCTACCGAAGATGCGCTAAGTTACTTGAATAAGAGACCATCCTGGAGGTTTTCAAGATGTGATATGGAACATGAAAAATGGTCAGTATTTCAAGACGGAGTGATAAGAGATGATATAATTGAAAAACTAAAATCTTATGAAGGGATGACATGGGGAGAAATACAAAAGGCTAGTGGAGGTAAATCAGAAGGAAACGGAAACAATAGCCACTTTGAAAATGTAAGTGATTTTATAAAAGAAGCACAAAGGAGAATTAATGAGCTTAAGTTGTATGAGGATCAATTGTTTTCTTTGAGACTTAAAGGGAAGCCTAGGTTATATGGGATTATAGATAATGGGGTTTTTGATGTGATTTGGTATGATAAAGAACATGAAATTTACAAATCACAAAAGAAACATACATAGTAGTTTAAAAGCACCTTTTGGTGCTTTTTTTAGTACCAAAAAAGTACCAAATTGCATAAAGATTGATAAACTTTAATAAAAAGAAAGAGCCCGGAAACATAGTGTTTTCAAGGCTCAATGTATTAAGATAAACCTATATAAATATGTAGGTATAGAAGTTTTGTTTTACGAGTGGAAGGTCTCGAACACTCGGCACATTTTACGGCGGTGACCGCCGGAAAGCCCTATAGACCTTGGTTTTCGCCTTGGCGTGCAGACAGGCTGCCGGTGACAGCCTGTCTGCAATGGGCTTTGCAACGTGAGATAGTATAGCATGGCAGGATGGAAAAATCAAGGAATGTCCGAGATTTGTCCGATATTGGAAAGTGAAGGCTGTTTTTTAATGACTTAAATTATGTAATTTTATACAAAAATCGATAAGTCAGAAACAAAGAATAGGGGTGGTGCTGATGGACAAGAAACCGTTTGACTTTAAAGATATGCCATAATTCATGGTGACGAGTTCAGTTGCCTTGAATAACGGATGGACAGGGACACGATCAACTGGATTCGTACAAAAACGAATACAGGAGGTCGATATGGAAGAATTGAACATACGTATCCATGATGACAGCAACGGCCTGGATTATGTCCTTGTCGGAGACTACTACATTCCAGACCTGAAGCTGCCAGAGGAAAGCCGTCCCATCGGGCGGTGGGGACGGATCCACAGGGCATTTTTGAAAGAACACCGTCCCGGCAGGTACAATGAACTGCTTCTGTCAGGGACACTCTGGACGTATCTTGCCGACCTGAATGACCAGGCCGCTGACCGTCTGGCGTGTATCATCTCGCAGATGCAGGCGGCAGAAGGCATCACCGAGGAACTGAAATCCCGTGACCCGCTTGCCTGGATCGGAAGCATGAACAGCATCCAAAGCCGGGCAGAGGAGATCATCTTCTCTGAGATGGTCTTCGTCTGAAGGAGGTGCTGCATGATCCTGGAAGAAATGTATAACGGCAGGTTTTATCCCTGTGAAACGGTGGTTGCCGACTCGCAGGAATACAGGAGGGCAGTCAAAGCCTGTGCCGATCTGATGGAGAGCTTATCGGAACGGCTGAGCAAGGAAGACTATAACCTGGTGGAAGAACTGCGTACACAGGAGGCAATCATCCAGTGCGAGGAAAACGAAAGCCACTTTAAATATGGTTTTTCAGCGGGGCTGCTCGTCCAGCAGGAAGCCCGGGAGCAGGTGAAGCTGCGGGATAGAAACAAATAGTTCCGGTCCGGAGCCGGGAAACACGGAAGCCATTCACTTTTAACGGTGGATGGCTTTTGTTACCTGCGTTTCTTGCGCCTGGGTGCGCAGTGCGGCTGTAGCCTGGTTTTCCCCCGCATGTTGTTGGGATTTTTGAGTATCCGGGACAGGCTCAGTATCCGCAGGAATGCCGAGAAATCTTCCGAAGAGATCCTCTCAAAGGGGATCTGCAGCTTATCGCAGAACTCCTGGATCAACATTTCCAAATCGCTGCCCTGCCCCACGGCCTGCTCAAATTTTTCCTTCACATCCTCCAGCGAGGGCTGCGCATCGGCAGTGGTCCTGTCTTTCCTGTGGGCCTCCCGGATATCCCGGATGATGCCGTCCAGGTCATCATGCAGGACATGGCTGAAAAAGTCGCTTTCCTGCACCTGCCCCAGTTCCAGCGTCCGTGCATAGAGATCGTCTTCTCCCGGGGCATATTTATCCAGGACAGTCTGCCGGGCTGCCTCCAGCACCAGGTTCATCTGCTCCACCCGCATATCGGCGATCCGGTCAATGAAGATCTCCATATCTATCATCAGCCGCTGAAAGCCCGGATGCGCAGCCAGTTCGCAGAGAAGCCGGTTGTTGATCCTGCCGCTGCTTAAAAGTTCCACCATATCGTCACTCAGATGCAGAGACTGAAGTTCTGTGTTTGGGTGATTTTTATTTTCCGTCAGCCCCATCAGGTAGTCAGCGGATACGCCGTAAAATTCCGCCAGTGTTGCGATCGCAAACGGGCTGATGTCTTTATAGTCATCACTCTCATATTTCCCCAGCGCCGATCTGGACAAGCCGGTCTGTTCCGCCAGCCGTTCCAGTGTCAGATGCCTTTCCTTCCGCAGGTCCTGGAGCCGTTCCGGGATCGTCATTTTATAGTGCATCCAATGCCCCCTCTCTTACATTTTCCTGAAATAGCTACACCCATTATAGCACGATTCCAAAAGCGTGGAAATATACGGATTTTGGGAGGTTTTCCAACGTTTCGGACATAGGAAGGCAGCCCGGTTTTTTCGGTAAAATGGTTCCTGTAAGACAGATACAGGACCTTAAAACTGAATGACCGGGCGCAGGGGATATGCCCTCCGGGGAAGTGACGCCATGACAGGAGCGCACCAAAGGGGGCGATACGCCGGGAGAGATTCCGGGCAGGAACGGCTTGCGGGCAGACCGGCAAACAGCAAAAAGTTTATCATGCGGGGCCTATGTCCCCGCAGCAAAGAAACGGAGGAATATCATTATGACATTGAGCAGGAAAGAAAAAAAGATTCTCTACGCTTTCACCTGTCCCAGCCACCACAACACGGTGACACGGCTGAAATGGCTGACGGCCCTGACGGTTGACCCGGAGGCCAAACGCCGGATGCTGGGACTGGCCCGGAAGATGGAGACGGAGGTGGACGAAAGCTGGTATGAGGCGTTTTACCACCACCTGCGCATGGAGATGGATGAGTACCGCCGTCTCAAGCGCAGCCTGCGTGTACTAAAAACCCATACGAATTATGAGGAGGGAATGTATGACGAAGCTGTCTAAGTATGAAAAGGAAACCATTATCAACTGGAATGAGGGGGAGCGCCTTGCCAGTATCTACACCTTCAACGCCAGCCTGAAGCGCAGGCTGGCCGAGTTCAGCCGGAACTATCCGCTGCTGTGCCGGTTGGAGCGTAGCACACCGGAGGGCGGCGTGACCTATGTGCTGGAGAAATCCCGGCTGTCTGTCCGGTTGGTGCCGCCCTACAGTGAGGAACGGAAAGCTGCCGCCAGCGCCTACGCCAGGGAACACGGCTTTCAGGTACTGAAACCAGGGAAGAAAACCGCATGATTTCGGGGCGTTTACTGGAAAAACAGCGGGCCTGTATCCGATACTTTGACCGGCAATCCCCGCAGACGTATTCCGTATCCGGATCCTGCTTGTGGGCGCAGCGGTGTGGATACGGAACCGGTGAAACAGACAGGAACTGCTCCTTGGTGGATGCCAGCTTCACCGGCGGGAGTACAGAGGGCAGCCAGCCCTTTGTTGGAGTCAAGGGGCAACGCCCTTTGGCCGGGTACAGGGCGGCAGCGCCTGGGCGGTGTGGAGAGGCGGCAAGCCTTTCCTACGGTGTCCAGAGGTGGAAAACCTCGGCCCAGGGAAAGTTGATGCCTGCGTCAACTTGTACTGGGTATTACCTGACGCAGACTTTCGCAGGATTTGCGGCTTCGCCGCCCTTCCCCGGCCCCGGAACATCTTCGCAGGAAGGAGGGAAATTGTTTGAAACTGACACGACACAACGGGCGCTCCGGCAAGCATGGCACCTACAATCCCCGCCACAATGACCGCCGGTTTGATGTGGAGAACAGCGAACACATCGACGCAGAGCGGGCCAGGCAAAACATCTACTGGGACTGCTACCGGGGCTTCACCACACACGAGTTCCGGGAGAACCCGGAGCAGCCGGATTTCAGCTTTGAGGAAATCGAGCGGATGTACTACTACGAGTATTATTCTGACCATGTGGAGGCGCAGAACGCCCGGAATGAGAAAACCCGGCACACCGAGCGCAACCGCACCGTGGAGGACTTGCTGAAAAACAACAAGACCTGCCCGGAGGAAAGCATCTACCAGATCGGCACACTGGAAGAATCCGTCCCGCCGGAAACGCTCTTTCGCATCGTCAACGAGTTCTATGAGGAATTCGAGCGCCGCTTCGGTTCCCATATCCACATTTTAGATTGGGCGCTCCATCTGGACGAGGGGACGCCCCACATCCATGAGCGCCATGTGTTCGACTGTGAGAACCGCTACGGGGAACTGTGTCCCCAGCAGGAGAAGGCGCTGGAGGAACTGGGCATCCCTCTCCCGAACCCGGACAAGCCAAAAGGCAGGCACAACAATCGGAAACAGACCTTCGATGCGGTCTGCCGGACGATTTTGTTTGACATCACAAAGCGGCATGGGCTGCATCTGGATCAGGAGCCGTCCTACGGCGGACGGGAGTATCTGGAAAAGCAGGACTATATCCTGATGAAGCAGAAGGAGCAGCTGACGGCGCAGGAGCAGAAGCTGGAAGAACTGACGCTCAAAATCGAGGACGTGGAGACGCTGCTGGATGATGTTTCCGATGTGGCCTATGACAAGGCGGTGGAGGTGGTGACCGATACTGTCCGGCAGGAGACACACAAAGAAGATATTCGTTTGATTGAGGAAACAAAAAAGTGGGTACTTTCGCCGGAGCGGAAGGCCCCGCAGAAGGAGCGTGACTACGCCGCCGCCCGGCTGGATGGAGTGATTACCAAAATCAAACGTGTCATGCAGAGTGCCCTGGCAAAAATCCAGAAAACGCTTATGCAGCCGGAGGTCAAGAAGGCCGGTAAGGAGCAGATCAAGGAGAAAGCCAGAGAATCCATCCGGGATAAGCTGGCGAAAGACAAGCTGGACGCTGACCGGGATAACCGGGAACGCTGGGAACGTGAGGGGCGGATCGCTCCGACTAAGAAACACGATATGGAGTTATGAGGCATCTGATTTTCTGCGGAAACCAGGTGTCTTTTTCTCTGTCTGGAGGTGAGAAAATCGAATGTATTTGAAGCGGTGAAGGAGTCTGTCACCACAAGGCAGGCTGCGGAATATTACGGGGTGCAGGTTGGCAGGAATGGGATGGCCTGCTGTCCCTTCCACGATGACAAACATCCCAGCATGAAGGTTGACCGCCGGTTCCACTGCTTCGGCTGTCAGGCGGACGGGGATGTGATTGATTTTA
>OGXL01002349.1_pt1 | contig 14171 bp, 8 predicted proteins | sample 1576311 | NCBI WGS metagenome assembly OGXL01 (sample SAMEA3541564, study PRJEB24748) | human gut metagenome | biome: human gut; feature: human-associated habitat; material: faeces | place: China | collected 2012 | reverse complement strand
TCCAAAGTCAAGTCCGATATTAGTAGAAGTAGTAGTTTCCCATTTCAAATCCGGATTCCATAGTTCATCGCCCGGCAGGAAACCTACCTGGACATTATTCTCACCACCAAATTCATTCATGTGTGCCTGCGTCAATCCCAAAGTAGAATAAGGATCAATAGCCTGGTTTCCCACCTGTCCCCAAGATGCTCTGAGTTTTAAGTTCGATACCCAATCTACACGCTTCATAAAACTCTCTTCGCCAAGTCTCCAGGAGGCTGCAAAAGAAGGGAAATAACCATATTTATTATTCTTTCCAAATACAGATGAACCATCCACACGTAAAGCAGCAGAAAAAATATAGCGGTCCATCAGCGTATAGTTCACACGTCCTAAATAAGAAAGAAGCTTTCTCTCGGAAATTCCACGAATCGGAGTATTAAAATTCACTGCCGATGAAAGGGCATTATACCCTTTTTCATCGCTCGAAAACCCCATAGCTGTTTGTTCCGTTTCTGTTGTCTTCATGGCGTTTACACTCTGCATCAATGTTATGCCAAGTCACATCTTTTTCCGCATCTCCTGCAGGCAACATCTGTATCACCCCCACACGGTCACAAGATTCCACATCCTGTTTCCAGGGAGTGACATGCATCCACCGAAAAAGATTGGCATTATGCTCAATCATTAATCCGTTAGAGTAGTCACTCATCCAAGGCGGTACAGACATTCCTACTCCCGGCCATTCATTACTGGACCGTTGCGCATATCCCTTCAACTGCAACACACGGTCATTGAGCCACACTTTTCCTTCTCCAAAACGAGTCTTGCGGAAACCTGTCCTGGTAACAACTTCATCCACTGGACGGCCATTCACCAACAGGGTAGTCTTCACATCATATAAATAGCCATAGCCCCAACTCCAAAAATGAAGATCTTTTAACGGTGCAGAAGCTTTCAATACAACTGTTTCTCCGGACTGCATTGTCGTCGGTTGTCCCCGGAATGTACTGACCCTTTTTCCATCATAATCATAAATGCTCACCTCATAATCCACATGAACGGACTTGCCATACTCATTCCGCACCTGTGACTCTGCATGAACAACCGCCTCACGGGTCTTTACCTTAATATCGGATGCATAGATGTAAGTCCCTGTAGTCTGTAAATTACTGTATAGAGGCAAGGTCTGGTATAATTTATCAGTAATGTGCAACCATACATTTTTAGGTACTCCTCCATAATTGGCATTGAAATTTCTATCATTCCACTGGAACAAACTTCCAGTCGAACGCTCCTTATACCTCCAGTCATTGTCTGTTCGGAGAGCAATCACATTCTCTCCACCAAAATTCAGAAACGGAGTCAGATCAAAGCCTACCGCCATCACCCCATTTTCATGCAATCCTATATGCTTGCCGTTCAAATAGAAATCCGCCGCCTGCCGTACTCCCTCAAACTCAATAAAGACCTTCTTCCCTTTTGCAGTCTTAGGGAGCCTGAAATGTTTTCTATACCAGGCTATAGTATCCGTCATTCCCCATATATGTACTTTAAATGCCTCATCTTCATTAAAAGCCCGGGGCAAAGTAATTTTTTTCCAGTTTTCATCGGAAAAATCCGTTCTTTCCGCCCCCGGCGTATCTCCGATATAAAGCAACCATCCAGGGTTAAAATTATATTTCTCACGGTTATTGCTCTGTCCGGATACGGGAAAAAGCAAAAGCATACATAATAAAATAAGTAAATTCTGTCTGTTCATGGTATTATTCATTGATTTATCAACAGCAAATGTAGAAAATCCACCTTGATACAAACCGCTCCCACGTTTCAAGATGTGGAACAAATGTTGCAAGATACGACTACAGAGTAGCTATCGGGAAATCCTGAACCAGTCGATATCAATAAATCCTTTGCGACCGGTCTTATTTGGATCAACGGCAAAAAATCCTATTTTTGAACCTATCCAACGTCCTTTGCCCATAGCATACTCGCCACCAGCCTTCTTCCATTTCTTTCCATCAATGCTGTAGGCATAGTTCACCTTGCTGTCTTTTATACTCATGCGTAGGTACACATCCTTTATATGCATCTCCGCAGGACGTCCCTTACGTGGAGTTCCTTTTTGTGTGGGTTTCAAGGTATCCACAGTTAACACCTCATCAGTCAAGTGAGTACGCATGGCATTCGGATTATGGCGTATCTGTAACTCGTAACCGTCCTCGGTACGTTGCAGACCCACAGACGAATATTCGGCCGACATACAGACAAGACCAACATACTGGTCTGAATTACGCGAACAAAAACTCAGCTTTGTGGTAGCTGTAAATTCATCAGCCGGTGTTTTCTGTAATAGCATATTCGGTACATACCACAGATTACTGACATCTCCAAGCTCAGGTAATGCATACGTAAACAGGCGGAAAAACCCCATACTTGTAGCTTGCCCGTAACTTTCTTTATAATCATTTTGCCATTGCCACTGCATACCAAGTTTTGATGAATCAAACTCATCAGTCTCCACAGGATTAACTATAGTCTTACTATCTGATTTCGGCTTACGGAATTTCCAGTAAGGCTCACCAGCATTCCCCATAACAGGCCATCCACTACTCCAATCGACAGGTTGTAAATGACACACGCGGCCATAAGGACCTTTATCCTGAAAATGTATAAACCAGTCTTCACCATATTTTGTATGTATCCATCCACCTTGATGAGGTCCATTCATCGTGGTTTTTCCGCGTTCCAATACACGTTTCCATTCATATGGACCATAAGGCGATTTACTGCGCATAGCCAACTGCCAGCCTCCAGCTACACCACCGGCAGGACAAAGAATCCAATACCAGCCGTCACGCTTATAAAACTTAGGTCCTTCGGTAGTAACATTGCCTGTAGCATCACCATCGAATACAATACATGGCTCACCTATGGCGCGTGTACCATCAGCAGACAATTCACGTACAGTAAGCACACCATTAAAACCTATACGACTGTTAGCCCATCCATTGACAAGATAACAACGACCATCCTCATCCCACAACGGAGTCGTATCGATATACCCGAGACCTTCAACCACCATCACCGGTTTTTCCCATTCACCTGCAGGATCTTTGGTTTTCACCATAAAAATACCCCGATCGGGATCTCCCCAATAGATATAGAATTCGCCTGAATGATATCTTATACTCGGAGCATATACACCCATACCATGTTGTGTGCGCACAGAATCAGGAAACTGGCTACGCAAGGCGTGACCTATTATCTCCCAATTAACAAGGTCTTTACTGTGTAAAATAGGTAGCCCGGGCATACAGTTAAAAGAACTGGCTGTAAGATAATAATCATCGCCTACAGCTACCACATCGGGATCACTATAATCAGCATTTATCACAGGATTGGTATAGGTACCGTCCCCATTGTCGGGAGACCATACTTCTGAACAATACTGTGCGCTCACACTCAACGAGCAGACTAACGATAAAAACAACAAAATACATTTCATATCCAACAAATCGTTTTTAATTAATTATTGGTTCATATTCTTTATAGGTTGTAAAAGTAGAAAACACTCTTCGATACAAACCGTTCACACGTTGCAAGATATGGAACAAATGTTGCAAAATAAAACGACAGAGCCCGTTATAAGCTTATTTATATTGTGTAGGCAATACCCCAAACAGTTTCTTGAATGATTTTGTGAAATAACTAGGTGTATTAAAACCAACCTTATCAGCTATCTCAGCAATGGAAAGACCTCCCTCTTTCAATAATTCCGCAGCTTTACGAAGACGTACATTCTTCACAAAATCAGAAGGCGAACTTCCGGTGATAGATGTAATCTTCCGGTAAAGAGTGGCACGACTCATGCACATATCCCTACTTAAATCTTCTATGGAATATTCAGGATTACTAAGGTTCTTCTCAACCATGTCCAATGCCTTCTTTATTAATTGCTCATCAGATGCTGAAATAGAATTCGCTTCTACTTTCTCTTCTTCCGGCAATGGATCTATCTCATGCCTTTGCTCCGGATTTTGTTCCAGTGGCAGAACAGTCTGTGCAACAATGGGCTTCCGTAATTTCATATACATCCGGCCCAATCCCCAAACAACCGATAAAACAACAAGTACATAAAACAAATACGCCCAACCTGTTTCATACCAAGCAGGCAGACACTGGATCATAACCGTCAATGTACTCTTACTCCACAGTCCGTTTTCATCTGTAGCACGAACTTCCAGTTCAAATTCCCCCTTTGACAAATCAGACAAGCCGATACTATTTTTCCCTGCCGGCAAGGTCACCCACTTATCGTTTCTTTGTTTATAACGATAAGCATATCTTACCTTATTTGTATTCAAATGATCAAAAGTTGAAAAAAACAATTCCACATTCCTCTCGTGAGGGGACAGTCTTATTTTCTCTTGATTATCCACTCCTATTTCAGAGAGGTTATTCATTTTGATGGATGTCAAACGCACCACGGGCTCAGGTATCCTCCTCTTTTTTTCGTTATAGTGAGGAAAAGTCACAATTCCACCTCGTCCACCCACGCTCATTTCTCCCCGAGGGTCTTTATACAATGATTGGAAATCTTCCAAATTTATCCAAGAATCAGTACAAGACATCATATTAAAGATATGTGTTCCGGGATGATAGACCATCACCCGCTGTGATGTAAGAATCCAAAGATTCCCATTGTCATCCGACTTTATATCCAAAACAGCATCCCCTGTCAATCCACAATCTTTTGTCCGGGAAATAAAATCATTCGTATCCGGAGAATAACTATACACGTTACCCTGTTTAGTACCCACCCAAAGATTGTTGTCCGGAGCGACAGTCAATACCGAATAATTTTCTCCAGTATCCTTTATTTGCAACCGGCTTTCTCCGGAAATTCTCCACAACCCTCTACTTTCAGTTGCAAAATAAACAACTCCTTCATTAGACGAAACGATAGCATTTATAAAACTAACATCATCACAAACTGTAGTCAATCGGTCTTCCTCCAAGCTATACCGAAATAAATGGTAAGTAGTCCCTATCCAAAGATTTCCATGGTGGTCATCATGCAAAGCACGGATACGCTCACCTTGTTTAATGGGTATGGCACATACGATGGATTCAAAAAGCCGGTTCTCTTTATACCGAATTAAAATTACCGAATGATCCCTTACCATATAGAGTCCCTCTCTGTCCGATGGCCTCTCAAAGAAAAAAGAGAGCTCCCTGTCATTCTCAACAACAGATATACGATCTCTCTGGGGATCATAAGCATATAGTCCCAATTTCTTTTGCCTGATCCAATAATAATTTTTCTCTTGAGAAAACTGCATAGGAGACGCGATTACCCCCAAATTTTGCTTTACCCCTTCCATAGACAAAGGAAGCACTTCATTAGGAAGAAAAGAAATAATGAAAGAAGAAGGATAATAACCTGTCACCCATAAGTTTCCGGATTGATCGGAAAGAATCTTTGTGAGGATTTTCCTGTCAGCTGATAATAAACGAGAGAGATCTACCTTATCCAAAGATGCATCGGCCGTTATTTTATAGGCATATAAGTTATCTGCCGCAGTCACCCACAAATATCCCTTAACAGAATCTTGTATGATATGATGAAGCTTTCGGGTATCGGAGTTAGAAGACGCATTATCCACTGTTTGCAATCCAAACATTTTGTCTGTATCCTGTGCCTTGGGATCAAAACGTACAATACCTTTTCCCCAAGTAGTAACCCAATAATACGGGGTGTTATGATCTTCCGTCATGCTTGTGGGATACTCTTCATAGGGCCAAGGATATGAAATAAAAGAGTCCTTTACCTTATCATAGCAAAAAAGCCCACCTTTTGCTTGAGTTACCCAAACTTTCTTTTTCTTATCCTCATAAATAGAATTGACGGTATTCTCCTGTCCTTTCCATGTAAGAATGTATTTTCCAGTTCTTTCCCCTAACGCATTGTATCGAAACAAGTGCCTGTTAGTCGAAATCCAGATCATACCATCAGACGTCGCTGTCATTGTAGTTATAGTCCAACTCTTTATCGTTTCATCAGCAAGTGCCCTTATCTCATAATCTGTTTTTGACAAAATATAGACACCACGCTTCGTTCCAAACCATATTTTCCCTTCACTGTCTTCAGTAATACACGTCACACTGTTGTTTTCCAAGACTCCCGGATTCTTGAAATCAGAACGGAATACTTTCACTGTATACCCATCATCACGGCACAAGCCTCCCCCCTCAGTACCATACCACATATATCCTTCCGAATCCTGGAAGATACAAAGCAATTCTTTGGTCGGCAACTGTTCCGAATTAGGAAGATTTCTTATTATCATATCAAATGCTTTGACCGGAACGGCATTTATCCGCACAGTCAATAACAAAATAATGATTGGTAATAATATCCTTCCTATGTTTTTCATATTCTTCACGCAAGTACTCCTGTTAAAAACAAACGAATACAAAGCTAGGAAGAAATTCAAGAATTTGCAACTTGTCGGTTTAATTAAGTAGATTAAGAATGACTTAAAAAAGAAGAATATTAAAATCCGATTATTTTGATACTACTTTAATCCCATCCGGAGCTTTAACTGTAGAAACAACATTTCCATCATCTTTTTTCACATGTTTGACATATATCACCCCTAAGGGAGTAGGATAAGTACCTTCCGCCCATTCCAAATCACCTAAATGAGGATTAACACGGATCGTTTTGCAACCGGCATCCAACACCTCGATTCCCAAAACATGCCGTGTCATCCAGGGAGTAGGTCCCGAAGCCCATCCATGACAGAAACTATGCCTGAATCCCGGATAGCAATAGTCCCCGAAATCACCATGAATATCATCCTTCCCCTCAGGTACAAAATCATCCAACCGTGCGGCATTACGGCTCCAGTCCAAATTAAAATCCTCCCAAAAGGTAGTGGCTCCCAAGTCAAGCATTCCTCCCCAATACTGACGGATGATATCCAGCGCCTGTTGATATTCGCCGGCCTTTGCCAGTGCCTGCAACATATAATAGCCATAAAAAGTGGAAAAATCCCTTGCCCCTCCGACCGAAATTATTTCATCACATGCCCTCTCCGGCTCCATCAGCCCGGCAACAGCCATTAAAGCGGCCGCTTGCTTCAAACGGTTGGGCTGCTTAATCTGTTTTTTAAGCCGTCCGGCAATCGCATTGCATTTTGCAGCATGTCCTTTTTCGTCAAGCAAGTCACATAATTTCGCGCCATCATCCAGCGCCCAGCCAAGCAAGGCGCGATATCCTGCTTCCACTCCTGCTTCATTGGGTGTGGACGGCCAGTCCAAAAAACGTGATTTAGCCAGATTTTCATTTCCTTCCTCATCCACACATCCGTCTATACGGTCTATCAGCCCGGTAATATAACCACGATGTTTCCGCAGGTAATCCAAATTTCCATTATGCATGTACCATTCATATTGAATAATCAGATACCACATGGAATATGCACTCATCCCGTTCAGCCATTGCGGTAGCGGAAACTGCTCACAAGCCAGATTAATGCTTTTATCCACCACCTCGTTATACCCGAATACAGCCATGATGGTGGACACCTCAGGATGCATGTCACCCAACCAAACCACGCGGTCCCGCTTGATGCCATCCCACAGATATTCCTGCATATTCAGATGAACCGTATATGCTCCCGTCATCCAGATATCATTCAGGCGCGGATCACTGCAACGGAAAGAGCCCAAATAAGGAATATTCCGGTAACGCATGACAGCAGGGGCCTCCTTCAGGTGAATCACGGCATCTGAACCCAGTAAATCAATACGGACAAAGCGGAATCCGGTATTGCCTATTTCTATCTGTCCGTCACTGGGAACCTTCATCGTGATATCACGCATCGCATGGTCATTGGTAGAATATCCTTTTCTGCGTCTGCCGCCATCATGCTCGCTGCAAGCCTCACTGACTGACTCACCGAAACGGATACGGACCAATTGAGTTCCCCAGGGCCTAGCCGCCCCCAGCACCAATTTCAGTCCTCCATGCAGTTCACGCCCGTAGTCCAGCAGAATGGAGGCTGTATCCCGCCCACAGGTGTACATGGAACACATATTCCTTTTCCCCAGCTCCGGTTGTCCATTACCGGAGAGCAACAACACCTCCTTGTTTTGAACCAAAGAATCATGACTCACCCACATTATCCTCTTGGGAGGAATATAAAGGCGTGAGAGTTCATCCGAACGGGTATCAAGACTATCCTTTCCAAAAACGGGAGGGATATAAATTTGGGCGCTGACAGTTCCAGCAAGCAACGCCCCCAACAGCGCCAGCACTATTTTTATTTTTATCATATACATCCCTTATTTCTTCATTTCTTTCAATGTAAAACAATCAACATCCGGTGCCCAGCCAAAATGATTCCCCATACGGATATTATTATATCCGGAATTAAGAACAATCGTACAACTAGCCTCCCGTAGCTCATCCTCACCTCCGGAATTCAGTCCCTCTATTTCATATTCCATACCGTTCACCCATATCTCCAACTTACGGTTTACAGGAGAACAATAACGGACAGTCATCTCATACTCTCCTCCCTTCCCACTATAAACTTCTCTCCATTCGGCATAGTTCTCCCTGCTGCCTCCCAGATGGTGTATTTTTATACCTCCTGAACATTCCGGTGAAGCGGCATACAATATTTGTTTAGGATTCTTGCCCAAATCATCAAAACAAGGAAGATAGGCCCATTCCGCCTCATACCGGTCAGGTTCCAGACGCTCTTCCGCCTCCATTCTACAAATCAGCACACCATGAGGCTGTACCGTATAACGACATTCGCCCTCCACACTTTCCATATCCTCGCATCTTACCAAATCCCGTACCTTTGTCATCCCTCCCAATTCCAGCACACGCAACGGAGTACGAAACTCATAAGCACTGTCCGAAGCGTTATAAAAAGCCACGGCACGGACTTTGCCCCGTTTCCGTTCGATATCTTTCACCAAAACATAACCATCCTTTTCACGTTGTACCACATAAGCCTGAAGTCCCAAGGGGTCCTGGTTCAATGCGATCAGTTCCTTATTTTTCAACAAAGCCAGAGAGCTTTCGGGGATTGTCGTCATGTCACACCCGACAAGGAGAGGGGAACTCATCATACACCACATTCCAAAATGTACCTCTTCCTCCGCCTGTGTCAGCCCTCTGCCCACTTCCAGCATATCCATGTCATTATAATGTCCCTCACCGGCATAAGCGGAAAGATAAAGATTCTTCTCTATGATATGTTTTACCGAACTCCAACGAGGACGGATATCCGAACTGATACGCCAAGAACGTGCCATATCCTTCGCCCAAGTACCGGGGAAAGCCCAACGACAGATATTAATGGAAACATCCGTACGTCCTGTATTCTCGATAGCCTCGCAAATAGTGGCATAACGTTTCTCTTCTTCAAGTCCCAACTCCTTGGCACCACAATAATCTATCTTGATAAAATCATAATTCCACTCTTTCAGATAAAGATCCATGTCCTGTTGCTCATGTCCATAAAGGCCGGAACCTACTCCGTTAGCGTCATCATCATAGATGGAGCCACAAGTGTTATCCCCCGCGTCTGAATAAATACCTGCTTTCAAGCCTAATGAATGGATATAATCCGATACAGGCTTCATCCCGTTGGGGAAACGCTCGGAATGTGCATGCATTTTTCCGGTTTCATCCCTGTATCCGAAAAATCCGTCATCCACATTAATATATAGGTAACCCACATCTTTCAATCCAGTGGTTACCAAAGCATCCGCCTGCTTCTTTATCAGGTCTTCGTTGATATTTACATGATAGGTATTCCAAGAACTCCATCCCATGAGGGGAGGCAGAAAGGCCCCGGTTGCTACTGTATCTTCGTCATGAGCTATTGTGCAGGCACTGGCTGCAAAGAGAAGGGCCAAAAGCCCTCCGGCTACAAAATATTTCTTCATAAGAATCTTTTTATTCGATGATTAATCTGCCAATTTGAATGTATATTCACCCGCTTTCTTCAGCACCAATGGTTTGCGACTGCTCTTTTTTATAATGCTAACCGTACACCCTTCCGGAATATCAATGATACTTTCTCCTTCAGCATTAAGTTTCATCGTGATGTATCCTTCTTTGACGGGAATTCTGGAGTGAATCCATTTAAGATGGAGCAATTCGGGACGGATCGTATATTCATTCGTCTTCATCGAAGACTGGCTGAAACCGATAAGACCGTTCAATGCGCCTACCACTACCGGGACTCCATTCGCCCCATGACAAAGACTAAGGCCGTACGGACGATTATAAAATATCAGTTGACGGGCGCGGGAAGCATTCATCATAAAGTTCTCCGGGAAACGGGTATGTCCCTGATCCATCCAGTCGCCGAACACACCATAGATATGATCCCATAACTCTTTTATCCGCCCGGCTTTGGCATAAGCCAGAAACTCATAACCCTTCTCATAACTGACCACCTCATAATAGTTCGGCAAATTCGGCAGAACATTTTCAAACAAGTTGTCATAATGTTCTTCAGGAAAGATATCGGCCAGTATTCCCCAATATTGGGCATGATGCGAAATACGCTTGTCCACAGTCACATTGTCATTCATTGTACCGTTGATGAAGACTTTCCGGTCATCATCCCAAAAATGTTCAAAAATCTTTTTTTTCAGATTCCGGGCCAACTTGCGGTATCTGTCCGCCAATGCACTCTCCTTCCACAGATCCGCGAAATAAGCTCCGGTCACATAATTATAATAGAGCATGATCTGGGCATAGGCCGCCGCCCCTTTCCGGGCAGGACCGTTATAAGTAGACCATCCGGGGGTATAACCGAACTGCCTGTCTCCATAATTGCCGTGTACAAAACCATTCTCATCCACGATGGAGGCATAAAAATCAAGCAACTGGATGATGCGGTCCTTGTATTGAAGGGAAGTAGTCAAGTCACCGAAACGCAGATAGTTCTGTTTCAGGCCGAACAGAGCATGCAACGGATAATCAGGAATCCCTATATCCGATTTCTGCGGATCAAGCGGCATCAGTGCTATGGAAATTCCGTTTTTTGACACCTGCTGGTCACCGAAAAGATAATCCCCCGCCAGGGTGCTGACCAGCGCATCCATGGACCAAGGAAGAAAATCACGCTTCACCCCGTCCAGATAAAAGCGGTGCATACAGGTATGCAATGTCGCACTGCTCATTTTGAACAGGTTGTTCACATAATCATCATCCGTTTCAAACTGCATCTGGTGCTCTACCGGCCACAATAACGCATCAAAGCGAAGGGAGGTAATCTCAGCCCCCTTGTCGCATTCCAGTGAAACATATCGGAGAGCGCGTTCCGGCAAAGTGATGGTGCTGTCTTCTTCTGACAAGGTAATAGGAGCCAATGGATATTGTTCCAGTTTCTTATCATCCCGTTCCAGTGCTTCTTCGGGAGTTTCGCCAACGCGTACGGTTATAGTCCCTTTTCCTTTCGCTTGAAAAGTCAGTGCCCCCATCTCAAGATGGAAAAAGTCGATGAGGACATAACCATTCTTTCCGATACTGACTCCGTCTTTACCTTGCATCTCAGCATTGCGCATGGGGAGTATTTGTAAAGGTTTAATCCGGGCTGTCATATCTTGCGAAGCATCCGGCAGCACGCTCGGTTTATTATACACGACGGCACTCTCGGGTATTGTCCAATGCTCTTTATCCATACTGACCTGCCATTCATCCGGATTTTCCAGTCCCGCCCCTTTCAGAATGATACAAGGTAACGAGTCATCCGTTGTCACCTCAAACAATAAAGAGGATCTGCCCGCGGGCAAAATGGCCTGTTTACCGGAAACAGACTGTTTTACACCATTTATATAAAGAACAATATCCGACGGGCCCTCCCAGCAGAGGCTACTTTCCTTTTTCAATCTTACCTCTTTTCTGAACCAGGCATGATTGTTCTTTGCAAAAAATTTACCCGGATATCCTACATTGACGCAACGCTCTTTCGAGGTACGGGCACATTGTTGCTGATAGAAAGCAGCCAGTTGTCCCGGATACCACATATAGCGGCTGTTCCATTCTTCCTGAGGTTGCCGGCTCACGATGGTTACATTAGGATCCAGAGAAGGATCGAACTCTTTTATCTGGGCATAACAACATAAAGATGCTGTTATAAAGATGCTTAGTAATTTTAATCTTTTATTCATGTTTTTCCAATGATATCCGATTGTTATTTTTATGAATTCTGAATAAACTATAAATACTTTCTTACATTACAAAACGTATTGATAATCATATCTTCTTAAAGTTCAGTCACCAGCAGGCTTTTCCAACTTATTTATTGGTGTCATAGGCCAATAAAATTTTTGCCAATCATCATAATTATAATAGTGAAAATCTCGCCAATTTGAACGAAGGTATTTCACAAGTTCAACATTGTTAGATTTTAACCCCATAATGACCAGTTTACATATTTCATACGCTCCAAAAGCATTGCTGTGTGTATCATCCTTAAGTTCTTTGTCTTGTCCTGAATAAGAATTGGCCGGGAAATGCACGAAAAGTCTTTTACTAAGTGAATCTCCCATCACATTATATAGTTCAGTAGTAGATTTTGTAAGATCTATAAGTGGCAAACATTCACGCTCTGCAAGTGTACGGATAGCCACCGGATATTCACCATGAGTGCCACAAATTTTTCCATTTATAAAATTACGACGTTCTGTAGGAGTAGCCAATATAATATGTGCACCTTTAGGCCGCAGATTATCTATAAATTTCTTTAGATTATATGTAAAATTATACCATGCTCCACTACCCGGGATATCGTCCTTTTCATCATTGTGACCGAACTCTATCAGAACATAATCACCACATTTCACTTCTTGTACAATTTTTGCCAATCTGTTTTGTTCGATAAACGACTGGCTCTCCCCCGGCGACGGACTGACCTTCACCGCCCGGTTCCGCCCGGCGGATCGGGTCCGGGGCGCGGCCGACGAGACCTGCCCCGCCCGGGGCGTCTTCCTGCGGGCCTACGCCAATGGGGAGGCGCTGACGGTGGAGCGCCCGGACCGGGTGCCCCTTCGATACTGGCCCGCCCAGTGGGCCGGGGGCCTGCGGCGGACGGTGGAGTCCCTCTTCCCGGCGGAGGTGTCGCCCCTGATCCGGGCCCTCCTCACCGGCGACAAGACCAGGCTGTCCGACGCGGACTACGGGGCCCTCCAGCGCGCCGGGCTGGCCCATACCGTGGCGGTTTCCGGCCTGCACATCTCCTTTCTGGTGTGGGTGGCCGTCCAGCTCCTGGGGCGGAACCGCCGCCGCACTGCCCTCCTGGCCCTGCCGCTGCTGGCCTTCTACGCCCTGGCGGTGGGGGGCTCCCCCTCGGTGGTCCGGGCAGTGGTGATGCAGGGGCTGCTGCTCCTGGCCCCGCTGCTGGGCCGGGAGACCGATGACAAATTCCTCTCCCACGTGCTGGATCAGATTAACGACAGGCAGGCCGTGGCCCAGGTGACCGACGCCTTCCGCATGGTCTACACCCCCTTCCACGGCACGGGATACCAGCAGATTCCCTATGTGCTGGAGCAGCTGGGCATCCGGTACCTGCACTGCGTGCCGGAACAGATGGTCATTGACGGCACCTTCCCCACCGTGAAATCCCCCAACCCGGAGACCCCCGAGAGCTTTGCCCTGGCCCAGAAGCTGGCCAAGGAGGTGGACGCCCAGCTGATCCTGGGCTCCGACCCCGACGCGGACCGAGTGGCCATTCAGGTAAAGGACCGGAAGGGAGACTATGTCCAGATCTCCGGCAATCAGACCGGGGTGCTCCTGCTGGACTACCTCATCGGCGCCAAGCGCCGGGCGGGGACCTTGCCTGCCGGAGAACCCGGTGGCCCTCAAGTCTCTGGTGACCACCCAGCTGGCCCAGGTGGTGGCCGAGGCCAATGGGGTGCGGTGATACAACACCTTCACCGGCTTTAAGTTCATGGCGGAAAAGAAAAACCAGCTGGAGGCCGCCGGCCAGGGCCACGTGATCTTCTCCTATGAGGAGTCCATCGGCTACATGATCGGCGACTACGTCCGGGACAAGGACGCCGTCACCGCCGCCCTGGTATGCACCGAGATGGCGGCCTGGTACTATGGCCAGGGCATGACTCTGTACGACGCCATGATGGGCCTCTAT
>OGXL01002345.1_pt1 | contig 14187 bp, 7 predicted proteins | sample 1576311 | NCBI WGS metagenome assembly OGXL01 (sample SAMEA3541564, study PRJEB24748) | human gut metagenome | biome: human gut; feature: human-associated habitat; material: faeces | place: China | collected 2012 | reverse complement strand
AGAAAATCAATGGATACTCTCCTGCCGATTTGAGTGCGAATAAAGCCGTTGACCTCGGGAGTCTCGGACATGGGGTGCTCAACCTCAAAAACGTTGCCGCAGCTCGTGCACTTATATTCGTAGCGCGCCATAATACTTCCTTTTCAGCACAAAGCGGGCAGATCGCTCTGCCCGCAAAAATTCAAACAGCTGTAACTGTACCCCATATCGGGGGTTTTATCACGCTTCGCCCCAGAATCTATGGGTGCTGCGCAGGAGCTTCGCAGTTTTCTCTTCGGCCTCCGCAACGTCTGCCTCTTGTGCCTGCCACGTCCAGTTGCCTGTGGCTACACCCGGCACGTTCATACGTGCGTCGTCGCCCAGCCCCAGCACATCCTGCAGCGGCATCATCACCAGGGGGGCGTCGCTTGCGAGCGCGTCGCCCATCAGCTTGGACGCCACCTCAGCACCGCTCGACTCGTCGCCGCCTGCAAAGGAGCGCGTGCACCAGCCAGCGAGCGTCGAAGTGTCGTGCGTCGAGGTGTACAAGATTTTGCCCGGCGTGGGATGAATTTCGCAGCGAACGTCGTAGTCACTAAACTCCAGTACGTCCATGCCGGGAAAACCGCAGGTCGAAGCCATAGCGCGAACGCCAGGCGTCAGATAGCCCAGATCCTCGGCAATAAAATTGAGCGGACCCAGCTCGTCGTAGGCGGTCTGGAACAGGTCCTTGCCCGGACCAGCAAGCCAGCGGCCGTCGGCACAGGCTTTGCCAGCGGGAATGCTAAAGTAGTTGTGGAAGCCCAGGAAGTGGTCCAGGCGCACGCGGTCGTAGAGCGCGAACGCTCGGCGCAGGCGATCGAGCCACCAGCGATAGCCGCTCTCCTTCATGTGATCCCAGCGGAAGGTGGGGTTTCCCCACACCTGACCTTCGGGCGCAAAGTTGTCGGGCGGCGCACCGGAGATCTCGATTGCCTTGCCGGTATCGGACAGCCAGAAGTTCTCGGGCTCGCTCCAAGCATCTGCCGAATCGTCCGATACATACATCGGGATATCGCCGATGACCTCGATGCCCTTCTTGTGCGCATAGTTCATGAGCTCGCACCAAGCCAGGTCAAAGCGGTACTGCATGTACGCCTGAAGCTCGGCCTCGTCGTGGAAGCGCTTGTCGTCGATCAGATGCTCGTTGTAGCGCGCGACATCTGCCGGCCAATTGTGGCGCGACTCGCCCTCAAAGTATTTCTTAACGGCCATGTAGACGCAGTACTTCTCGAGCCAATCGGCATTGCGATGTTTAAACGCGGTGTACAGCGGGTCGGCATCTTCGCCACCGTGGGCCTTCCAAGAAGCGAAGTCGGCGGCCAGCTCCTCGTGACTCTCGGGCAGCAGGTCGATGTTACCCGCAAAAGCCGAGGGTCCGGCATAGGGGGAGCGGAAGAAATCCGTCGGGTTGACGGGCAGGACCTGCCAGTAGCGCATGCCCATGGCGGCCAGGTGGTCGATAAAGCGACGCGTGGGCGCGCCGATCGTACCCGGCTTGCCATCGTCAGTCGGCACCGAGGTGATGTGGCATACGACGCCCGCGCCATGATCGAGCGGCTCTTGCAGGCGCCTCTCGGCATGGTGATAGATGATCGAAGAGCCCAGCGGGTACAGGTCGAGCGTAACCGTGCCGTTGTGGATCTCGCACTCGTGGCCGCTGATCACGTCACTCGCGCATTCACCGAGCGCCGGAATCGTCACGCGGTGCGAATTGCGCAGGCTGCGATTGACGATAACAGTCGCAGCCTCGCCGTCTTTGCCCGTGCGGGTGTAGGCTAGGACGTCGTCGTTAAGCGCGAAGGCCTTGATCTCGCCGTCAACCATAAAAGGCAACGCGCGGCGCAGGGCAGATGCGTTCTTCACGATGGCCAACGTATCGAAATCGTGGAGCTGGTCCTTGGTCGGCAGGGTACGGCGGTTGCCCGGATCGGTGAGGCCCTCCAGGCCGTACTCATCGCCATAATAGATCGAGGGCACGCCGGGGAAGGTCATCTGCATGAGCGTCGCCAACCAAAAGCGCCTCTTGGCCAGGTCCATGGAGTTCTCGTCCAAGCGCCATTTGCTACGCTCGCTCTCGGGTAGCTGCGACTCGTCGGGACCGCCGCCGAGCACCGAGATAATACGCGGACGGTCGTGGCTCGAAAGCAGATTGAGCGCGCAGGCCAGTGCCTCGCGCGGGTAGTTCTCGCGCAGTGTCTCGATGTCCTCGGCAGCCTGATAGGCATCTCTGTAGCCCATCAAAAAGCCGATGACCATGTCGCGGAAGGGGTAGTCCATGGCGGAATCGAGTTCGGAGCCCTGCAGATAACGGCGCAGATGGCCATAGCTGATCTTGTTGGAGGCGTCCTCCCAGACTTCGCCGAGCAGCAGCGCATCGGGCTTCTCTTCGAGCACAGCGGCCTTGATATCGGCCAGGAAGTCATCGGAAAGCTCGTCGGCCACATCGAGTCGCCAGCCGTGGGCACCGGCGCGCAGCCACTTGCGAATGACGCCGTTCTTGCCCAGAAGCTTTTTACGCACGAGCTCGGAATTCTCGTTGAGGGCGGGCATGTTGCTCACGCCCCACCAGCAGTCATACGAACCGTCCTCGTGGAAGGTAAACGCATCGCGCCACGGGGAGTCCTCGCTCTGCCACGCGCCGACGCCGGGATAGTTGCCGTAGCGGTTAAAGTAGATTGAGTCGTCGCCCGTATGGTTGAAGACGCCGTCCAGGATGATGGAAATGCCGAGCTTCTCGGCCGCCTCGCATAGCTCCATAAAGTCCTGCTCGGTTCCCAGAATCGGGTCGATCTTGGTGTAATCGGCCGTGTCGTAGCGGTGGTTGCTCGCGGCCTCAAAGATTGGGTTGAGGTAGATGGCCGTAAAGCCCAGCTCGGCGATGCGGGGCAGGTCATTTTGGATACCCTTGAGAGAGCCGCCGTAAAAATCCCAGGTCTTGATGGATCCGTCTTCGGCACGCTCGTACACGGGCGGCTCGTTCCAGTCCTCGACCATGCGACGCTGGATTCCCTTACGCGGTTTTTCGACCTCGGCCAGCGTGCGTTCGCGCCAGTTTTCGTCGCGGGCGTAGCGGTCGGGGAAGATCTGGTAGACCATACCGTGCTCGTACCAGGTGGGACGGTTCTCGCGGTGCTTGTAGACGGTAATCTGGAAGGACGGAACCTCGGCGTAGTTGTATACAACGCCCTCGCCGCCGGTGCGACCCTGCGGCGCACCCAAGCGGACCTCGGACTGGCCTTCGATATTGCATATAAAGCTGTACCATACAAGACAGGGCTCGGCGCAGTTGAGCTCACCGGTAAAGATGCCATCGCCCTTGTGCTCCATGGGGATCAAGGTCTCTCCGATGCCGTCGACCCAGGTGCGCAGGGTGAGCGTTGCCTGGTTGGGGTCGGCATCCTCCAAAATCACCGAAAGCGAAACGGAAGTTCCAGTGGTCACAGCGCCAAAAGGAGTGCGAAACTGCGTCAGGCGGCTGTTGTGTATCAATCTCATAGTACGGTCCAGTTCTATACAATCATGGCCAGCGGGTCATGGGCTTAACGCACAGTGCATAAGTATATCCGTTGCACTTTAGTTGTATAAACTACAGTCGCTCACTATCGGCGAACGGTTGTCCTATAAAATCGTTTTACCAACTATCTACAGAGAAGGGGCGCCCGGTTGGAGCGCCCCTTGTTTAGGGTTTTTATTAGGTTTTAGATCGTCTGTGGGCTAGCGGCGCTTGCGGGTGGCCGTTGCCTTGCGGACGGAGGTCTTCTTGGTCGGAGCCTTTTCCTCGGCTGGAGCGGCGGGGGAGACCGGGGCCTTCTTGGCGGGTTCGGTCTTTGCCGTAGCCTTCGGAGCGGCCTTGACCTCGGCGGCCTTCGGTTCCGGTTCGGCCTTTACTGCGGGTTTGTCCTTGGCTTTAGCCTCTGCCTTGGGAGCGGCTGTCTTGGTCGTAGCCTTTTTGGCCGTTGTCGTGGCGCGCTTGCGTGTGGTGGTCTTGGCGGCCGGCTTTGCCTCGACAGCTGCCTTGGCCTTGGGCTCGGAGGGCGCCTCCTCGACCTTGACGGCGGGCTTTGCAGCAGCCTTCGGGGCCGTCTTCGCGGCGGCCTTCGTCGTAGCAGCCTTGGCTGTCGTCGACTTCGTAGCCGTGGCCTTCTTGGCGGTCGCGGTCTTGGTCGCGGTCGTCTTCTTGGCAGCGGTCTTGGCCGGAGCCTTTGCCGCGGTCTTAGCCTCGGCAGTGGTAGCCTCAGCGGTGGCCTCGGCCTTTACCTCGGGAGCGGCCTCGGCTTCGACGGCCTTCTTGGCAGCGGCGGTCGTACGCTTGCGCGTGGTGGTTGCCTTGGCAGTGGTGGTCTTGCTCGTAGCGGCCTTCGTGGTCGTGGCCTTCTTAGCCGTTGTCTTGCGGGTCGTCGTCTTCTTGGCGGCAGGCTTCGCCGTGGGCTTTACCTCGCCGTCGTCAGCCGGCTTCTCCTCGGCCTTGGGCTCCTCGACAGCAGCGGGCTCCTTAACGGGTGCCGCAGGCTCGGCCTCGGCAGCAGCGGGCTCCTTAACGGGTGCCGCAGGCTCGGCCTCAGCGGTAGCGGGCTCCTCCACAGCCGCAGCAGCCTCCACAGCCACCGGCTCCTCCACAGCCGCAGCAGCCTCCACTGCCACCGGCCTCTCAATCTCCGGATGCATAAAGAAATACAGGTCCAGATACTTATCGGCCGAACGTGTCCAGCTAAAGTCCTGGCTCATGGCCTGCGTGACCAGCTGATCCCAGGCCTTGCGGTTATCCCAGAACAGGCGAGCCGCACGGAACACCGCGTCGCCCATCTCGTCGCCGTTAAAGTGACTAAATGAGAAGCCCGTGCCCTCGCCGGTAAACTCGTTGTACGGTTGCACGGTGTCCTTCAGGCCGCCGGTCTCGCGCACAATGGGCAGGGTGCCGTAGCGCATGGCGATGATCTGCGACAGGCCACAGGGCTCAAACTTCGAGGGCATCAGGAACATATCGGCGGCGGCGTACATGCGCTGCGAAAGCGCCGGGTCAAACTCGATACGCGCCGCCATGGTGCCGGGGTATTTTCCCTGGAAGTAGCGAAGGCCGTCCTCGTAGTCGCGGTCGCCGGTACCCAGCACGGCCACCTGAACGCCACCGGACAGGATGCGGTCGAGCGCGTACATGACCAGGTCCATGCCCTTCTGTCGCGTCAGGCGCGTGACCATCACCATAAGCGGGCGGTCGTCGCGAATCTCGAGCCCCAACTCCTCCTGCAGTTTGGCCTTGCATACGGCCTTCCCCGCGCGGTCATCAACCGTGTAGTTGGCGGCAATGCGCTTGTCGGTCGCCGGATCAAAACCCACAACGTCAATGCCGTTGAGGATACCCTGCAGAGCGTACGAACGCTCGCGCAGCACACCGTCCAGGCCCTCGCCAAACTCGGGCGTCTGGATCTCGCCCGCATAGGTGGGGCTCACCGTGGTGATGGCATCGGCATAGTGCAGCGCGCCCAGCATATAGTTAATGCTGCAGGCGTCACAGCGCAACTGCGTGGCGGCTGCCGGAATATGCGCCATACCCAGTATGTCTTCCATCACGGTGTCGCTAAACTGGCCCTGGAACGCCACATTGTGGATCGAGAACACGGTCTTGACGCGGTCGTACAGCGGCAGGCCTTGGTAGAACTCTCGCAAGAACACGGGCGCCAGCGCCGTCTGCCAGTCGTTGCAGTGCAGGATGTCGCACTCAAAGCCTTCGGGCAGGTGCTGCAGGCTCTCGGTGATGGCCTTGGAGAAAAACGCGAAGCGCTCGCCGTCGTCAAAGAAGCCGTAGGGATAGTCGCGCGCAAAGTAGTGCTCGTTGTCCACGAACATATAGGTGACGCCGTCGTGCTCGAGCTTCTCCAGCCCGCAGTACTCGTTGCGCCAGCTCAGGCTCACGTAAAAGTCGGTAAAGTGCTCCATCTGCGCCTTGTACTCATCCTTGATGGTGGCGTACTTGGGCACCATCACAATGACTTCGGCGCCAGCGCGCACGAGTGCCGCAGGCAGCGAGCCCGCCACGTCACCCAAGCCACCGGTCTTAACAAACGGCGCGCACTCTGCCGAGGCAAACACGATCTGCATCTTTTTGCTGGTTTGTGCCATTTTGTCTCCCATGTTGCAATTCGAGAATAGTCGCCTGGCGCTAACCGGGCGACTATTCTACAAGTTACGTGCGATTATGTGGTGCCAACGTTAACGAGCGATGGTGGTATCGGACGTTAACGGAGCCTTGCCCAGCACCAGGATGTTCTCGGGCGTACCGCGAAGCTCGGTGTTGGTGGGAACCACGTTGTTCTTGTCCAAGATGGCGTTCTCAACACGGGCGCCGCTCTTGATGATGCAGCTCTGGTTGATGATCGAGTTGGTCACCGAGGCGCCTTCCTCGATCACAACGCCGCGCGACAGAATCGAGTTGCGCACGGTGCCCTTGATGATGCAGCCGGCCGAGATGATCGAGTTGCAGGCGTGGCTGCCGGTCGCGTAACGCGAAGGCGGCACGTCGTGGGCCTTGGTCAGGATCGGGCGCTCGGGGTCAAAGAGCTGATCGGCCACGGTCTGGTCGAGCAGGTCCATGCTGCGACGATACAGCGACTTCTCGCTAAACACGCCCACGACCTCGCCCTTGTACTCATAGCTGCACACGTCGATGTTGCCAAAGTCGCCCTGGAGTGCCTCGAGCAGGTCCAGATAGTCGGCGGCCTGGTAGTGGTCGATGATCTCGAGCAGCGTCTCGCGGTTGACGATGCAGCAGTCCATAGAGGCGTTGTCGCCGTACGCGACGCCGGCGCTCACGCCCGTCAGGCGGCCGTTCTCGTTGATATCGAGCTTGGTCTCGTCTTCGATGTTGTGCGTGGCCTTGCAGTACACCACGGTCATCTGGGCACCGGATTTCTCGTGCGCCTCGATGATGGTGTTGAGGTCCATGTTAAAGATGACGTTGGTGCCCATCATCACAACATAGGGCTTGTCCGAGCGCTGGAACAGCGTCTTGTTGGAGATGATGTCGCGGAGCAAGAAGCGCATGCCGCCCTTGGTGGTGCCATACGCGTTGCCGGGCACCATGAACAGGCCGCCGTTCTTGCGGTCCAGGCCCCAGTCCTTGCCCGAGCCCACGTGGTCGATCAGCGAGCGGTAGTTGCCCGGCATGACAACGCCGACGGTCTTAATGCCGGCATTCATCATGTTGGACAGCGGAAAGTCGATCAGGCGGTAGCGGCCCAAAAACGGAACGGACGCGATGGGGCGATCCTTGAGCAGCACGCTGCCGTAGGTCGAAGAGTAGTTAGCGGTGATATAGCCGATGGCCTTGCGATTGATCATCGGATCATTCCCCCTTCCCGACAACGACGTCATTTCCAACGACGGCCGTATCCTTGGTGGTATCGACAGAGCCGAGCTTCACGCCCTCTTCGACCGTGGAGTTCTCGCCCAAAATAGCGCGGCAAATGTGCGCGCCGCTCTTAACATGCGCACCCGGCAGCAGCACGGAGTCCTCGACCACGGCGCGCTCCTCGATGATGACATCGGTCGAAAGGATCGAGTGGCGAGCGGTGCCGTAGATCTTGCAACCATTGGAGACCAGGCAGTCGTCCAGGCGACCGTCCGGGCCAATGTAGTGCGGCGGACGCGTGGTGATGTTGGACATGATGGGGAAGCTCTTGTCAAACAGATCAAACTCGGGGTTGTTGCCCAGCAGGTCCATCGAGGTCTCGTGGAAGCTGGCGATGGTGCCAACATCCTTCCAAAAGCCGTGGAACTCGTAGCTGTACAGGCGCTTGTCCTCGCCGAGCAGCTTGGGGATGATGTCCTTGCCAAAGTCATGGCTCGAGCGCTGGTCCAGAGCGTCCTCCTCGAGCGCCTTGACCAACACGTCGGCCGAGAAGATGTAGATGCCCATGGACGCGAGGTTCGAATCGGGCTTCTCGGGCTTCTCCGTGAACTTGGTGATGCGGCCGTCCTCGGGGTCGGTGGTCAGGATGCCAAAACGGCTGGCCTCCTCCCACGGCACGGGCATAACGCTCACCGTGAGGTCGGCGTTGTTCTCAATGTGCGTCTTGAGCATCTTGCGGTAGTCCATGCGATACAGATGATCGCCCGAAAGAATCAAGACGTACTTGGGGTCGTTGGACTTGATGTAGTCGAGGTTCTGCGTGATGGCGTCGGCCGTGCCCGCATACCATGCGCCACCGCTTTGCGTCTCGTACGGCGGCAGGATCGACACGCCACCGTCGCGGCTGTCCAGATCCCACGCCTCGCCAGAGCCCACGTAGGCATGCAGCAGATAGGGACGATACTGCGTCAGAACGCCCACCGTGTCGATGCCCGAATTGGAGCAGTTGGACAGCGAAAAGTCGATAATGCGGAACTTGCCACCAAAGCTAACCGCCGGTTTAGCGATCTTTTGGGTGCTGAGACGGTCTACATCGTCTACCGCCGCGGCATGGCTGAGCTGCCCGCCCGTAAGGAAGAGGTGGAGCACGCCGAGGAAGAGGGCATCATCTTCAAGACCCTGTGCAACCCTGTGGAGATCCACCCCAACGACGAGGGCTTTGTCAAGTCCATCACCTGCATTGAGATGGAGCTGGGCGAGCCGGATGCTTCCGGCCGCCGTCGCCCCATCGAAAAGAAGGGCAGCGAGTTCGAGCTGGATGTGGACACGGTCATTATGAGTCTGGGCACCAGCCCCAACCCGCTGATCCGCTCCACCACCCCGGGTCTGGAAACCAACAAGCACGGCTGCATCGTTACCGACGGCGACGACGGCAAAACCAGCCGCGATGGTGTGTACGCCGGCGGCGATGCCGTGACCGGCGCGGCCACCGTCATTAAGGCCATGGGCGCAGGCAAGGCTGCTGCAAAGGCCATTGACGAGTACATCCAGAGCAAGTAATCCCCTGTGGAGGTGGGCACCGCCCACTGAATACCGGATATGAAAAATCCCCTGTGCCAGTGCACAGGGGATTTTTTGCATCTTATTCTGCGGTCTCCGTTGTGAGCGCCGGGTAACCCGTCCGCACGCACCGCACAGCGCACCGGGCGCTGCCGCCGGTGGTACAGGTAAAGAGGGTCAGATCCCATTCATCGGACTCCTCCGTCTTTTCGGTCATTTCCTCAATTTGCGTGGGCTGCAGGTTTTCCACATAGGAGACCTCGTAGGTCCAGCGCATACCGTCCATATCCGTAAAATAGACCTGCGCGCCCTCGGTCAACCACTTGATGGGGCTGAAATGCTTTGCATAGTTGTGGGCGCAGACCACCATGTTATCCGCATAGGTGGAACCGGAGTAACGGCCCGGTGCGATTTTCAGGCCCGCATAGCTCCACTGGCTCATCACCGGCAGTTCCAGCCCGATGGACGGAATGGACAGATAGCCGATGTAATCCCAGCCGTTCAGTTCGGTCACGGTCATTTCCTGCGTGGGGTCCAGCTCCGGCTGCAGCGCCACGGTATCCGATTTTGCTTTTTCCTCAATGGCAGCGTTCAGGGTCTGCTCCAGCTCGCCCAGCACCTCCTGCGAGGCCTTGTCTGCACGGGATGCATCCCACTTGTTATAGGCCAGCAGGGCTGCTGCCGCAAGGATCAGCAGCGCGCCCAGCACCATACACACTCTTCCGATTTTCTGTCGCATAGCAATGTTTCCTTTTTGTTCCGCAGTAGGTTTCATCCCTTTCAGTATATGCGCAATTGGTATGTTTGTCCAGTAAAAACTTACCGCACTGCCCGGTCCGGCACAAGGCGGCACACAAACCGCACCATCAGTGGGGTCAGCGGCAACCACACCAGCGTGCACACCACATTGAACAAGGTGTGCGCATTCGCGATCTGCCGGGCGATCACGGCAAGCTCCGGCCCTTTGGGCGAAAGTGCAGCCGTCAGCCGCACATACAACGGCAGACCGGCGCAGAACACCGCCGCGCCGGTCAGATTGAACACTGCATGGGCCGCAGCCACCCGCTTTGCGTCCCGGCTTGCGCTCAAGGATGCCAGCACTGCCGTGATGGTGGTGCCGATGTTATCGCCCAGCAACACCGGCAGCGCACCCGCAAGACCCAACAGACTGCTGCCGTCCAGCCCGGGGCGGGCTGCAAAGTTCTGCAGCAAGGCAATGGTAGCCGAGCTGCTCTGCACTGTCAGGGTCATGCCAAGCCCCGCCAGAAGCCCCAGCCATGGGTGCTGCCGCACCCGACCCAGCCAGTGCACAAACACCGGGCTTTGCGCCAGCGGTTCCATAGCAGTGCCCATATCGGCAATGCCCTCGAACAACAGGCCAAAGGCGAACACCGCCCGGCCAATGGCCCGGGCCTTCCGCCCTGCACAGACAAAGCAGAGCAGCAGCCCGGCCAGCAGCACAAGGCCGCGCACATCTTCCAGCCGGAAAGCCAGCAGCTGTGCGGTAACGGTGGTTCCGATGTTGCAGCCAAAGATCACCGGGACCGCCTGCCGCAGGGTCAGCAGGCCCGCACTTACAAAGCCCAGCACCATCACCGTGACTGCCGAGCTGCTTTGCAGCACCGCCGTGACCGCAGCCCCCGCCAGCACACCCCGCACCGGGCTGCCGGTCACAGCGGCCAGCAGGCTTTTCAGGCGGCTGCCTGCCGCTGTTTCCAGACTGTGGCTGAGCGCATCCATGCCGTATAAAAACAGTGCCAAGCCGCCAAAAAGTGTAAAAATTCTTGTCAGGTTCTGTTCCACTGCCGCTGCCCCTCCCGCAGAAACGTTTCTTATTCTATTTATGCAGCTGCCGGGCGGTTCAGGCTTTCTGCCGCCCTCCCCTTTTTGTGAACTTTTTTAAAATTATCCTAAACTGCCCTTGCATTCTGGGTGCCGGAGGAATATTATTATCAGGCGTTAATAGTTAACAGCTGTTAAGCATTTTGCAATGAGGAGGGATAGAATGTTGAACGAGACCGAAGCCGCCGCGAGCTTTCACGGCCTGTGCCATTTTTTCGGACGGCTGAGCAAGGCGTCCCGGGCCGGCATGAAGGCGGCTCTGCGGGGCTGTCCCAAGTGCCACTTTCCCATGCTGGAGGGTCTGGCTCACACGATCAGTACCCGCGGGCAGAACGGAGCGGTGTATGTTTCCGATTTTGCCCGGGAGGCACACCAGCCGCTGCCGGCCATCAGCCGCAGCCTGCGTCAGCTGGAACAGGACGGCCTTGTTCTGCGCGAAGCGGACCCGGCTGACCGGCGCAAAACGCTGGTGCGCATCACGCCGGAGGGCTACGCCGCCTGTGCCCGGTGTGAAGATGCCCTCAGCGATTATTTTGCCTGCGTGATGGCCCGGCTGACACCGGAGCAGGTGCAGCAGATGAACGTTTTGCGCGGTGCACTGATGGACGCCATCCTTGCGGAAAACGCTTCCCGTGAAGCAAAAAACAACGAAGGGAGAACCGAACTATGACGAAAATTTTCAAGCAGCTGGCCCGGCACTGGGCCGTCTGTCTTGTGGTGTTCGCGCTGCTGTTCGTGCAGGCGTACTGCGATCTTTCGCTGCCGGACTACACCAGCAGGATCGTGGACACCGGCATCCAGCAGGGCGGCATTGAAAGCCCTCTGCCGAAAACGATACGTCAGAGCACACTGGACGCCCTCACGCTTTTGATGAGCGAAGAGGACGCCGATGCGCTCCAGAACGCCTACGGGTATTATCTTCAGGACGACGGCGTGCTGAAGCTGCGCACCGACCTGACCGATGACGAGCGCACCGCGCTGGAGGATGCCGTCACCACGCCGGACATCGTGCTGTATATGGCCGCCGCGCAGGCAGCGAACGCCCCCGCCGGGCAGGACACCATGGGCATGACCGGCCTTGCTGACATGCAGGCGGCATCCTCTGAGAGCACCACCACGGATAGCGAGACCGTCACCCCCACTGCCGAAGATCTGGACACCGTATGCGCCCAGTTTGCCGCTATGAGCCAGATGCCCGGCTTCACCCGCGAAGCTGTCCAGCAGCAGCTGGCCGGTGCTTTTGCCAGTCTGGATGATACCCTGATGGAGAACCTCAAAAGCCAGTCCATGCTGCTGGTGCAGCTGGAATACGAGGCACAGGGCATTGCCCACGATGTGCAGATGCGCTACCTTTACCGCGTAGGCGGCCAGATGCTGGGCCTGACTTTGCTGATGGTGGCTGTGTCCATTGCGGTGGGCTTCCTCGCCTCCCGTGTGTCCGCCGCCATTGGCCGCGACCTGCGCCGTGAGACCTTTGCCAGCGTCATCGGGTTCTCCAATGCAGAGATCGAGAATTTTTCCACCGCATCTCTCATCACCCGCACCACCAACGACATCCAGCAGGTGCAGTTCGTCTGCGTCATGCTGCTGCGCATGGTGGCCTATGCGCCCATTCTGGGCATTGGCGGCGTGCTGCATGTGCTGAACAGCAGCACCGGCCTTTCCTGGATCATCGTGCTGGATGTGGCCGTTCTGCTGCTGCTCATCCTCTTCCTGATGAGTGTGGCCATGCCCAAGTTCAAGATCATGCAGAAGCTGGTGGACCGGTTGAACCTCGTCAGCCGCGATATTCTGACCGGCATCATGCCGGTGCGTGCCTTCAGCCGTGAAAAGTTTGAGGAGGAGCGCTTCGACAAGGCCAACAAAGACCTGATGAGCACCCAGCTGTTCACCAACCGTGCCATGGTTGCCATGATGCCCTTTATGACCCTCATCATGAACGGCACCAGCCTGCTGATCGTCTGGTTCGGCGGCAAGGCCATGGACAACGGCACCATGCAGGTGGGCGAGATGATCGCCTTCATCACCTACACCATGCAGATCGTCATGTCCTTCCTGATGCTGGCCATGGTGGCCGTCATGCTGCCCCGCGCCGGTGTGGCTGCGGAGCGCATCGACGAGGTGATCCGCACCAGGGCCACCATCAACGACCCGGACGAAGCTGCTGCAAAGCCCGCGCAGGAGCACGAAAACTGGCAGGGTGAGGTAGAGTTCCACGATGTGAGCTTCCGCTTCCCGGGTGCGGACAGCGATGCGCTGGAGCACATCAGCTTTACCGCAAAGCCCGGCGAGACCACCGCCATCATCGGCTCTACCGGCTGCGGCAAATCCACCCTGCTCAACCTCATCCCCCGCTTTTATGATGTCACCGGCGGCAGCGTGACCGTGGATGGCATCGATGTGCGCAATATGCCGCAGGCACAGCTGCACGATCTGCTGGGCTATGTGCCCCAGAAGGGCGTGCTGTTCAGCGGCACCATCGACTCGAACCTGAAGTTCGGCGGGGAGCACATCACCGATGCCGATGTAAAAAAGGCTGCCGCCATTGCGCAGGCCACCGAGTTCATCGACGCAAAGCCCGAGGGCTACCAAAGCCCCATTGCGCAGGGCGGCTCCAATGTGTCCGGCGGCCAGAAGCAGCGCCTTTCCATTGCACGCGCCATTGCCAAGGACCCCAAAATTTATCTGTTCGACGACAGCTTTTCTGCCCTCGACTTTAAGACCGATGTTGCCCTGCGCCGTGCACTGAAAGCCCAGACCGATAACGCTACCGTTATCATTGTGGCACAGCGCATCTCCACTGTGCTGCACGCAAACCAGATCCTGGTGCTGGACGAAGGCCGTCTGGTGGGCAAGGGCACCCATGCCCAGCTGATGGCTTCCTGCCCGGAGTATCAGGAGATCGCCCGCAGCCAGCTGAGCCAGAAGGAGCTGGACCTCGAATCTCTGAATACCGAAAAGGAGGGTGAGTGATATGCCAAGACCCGGACGCATGACGACCGAACGCGCCAAGGACTTCAAGGGCACCCTGCTGCAGCTTGTGCGCACCCTTGGCCGCTACCGCCTTTCGCTCGTTACCGCCATTGTATTTGCCATTCTTTCTACCATCTTCAACATTGCAGGCCCCAAGGTGCTGGCAAAGGCCACCACGGCTCTTGCCACCGGCTGGATCGCCAAGCTGCGCGGCACCGGCAGCATCGACTTTGTGTATATCGGCCGCATCCTGCTGTTTTTGCTGGGCATGTACCTGCTGAGCAGCGCCTTCAGCTTTATTCAGGGCTGGCTCATGACCGGCCTTTCCCAGAAAGTCTGCTACGACTTCCGCCGCCAGATCAGCGAAAAGATCAACCGCCTGCCCCTTGCATACTTTGAAAAGCGCACCGTGGGCGAGGTGCTGTCCCGCATCACCAACGATGTGG
>OGXL01002334.1_pt1 | contig 14273 bp, 12 predicted proteins | sample 1576311 | NCBI WGS metagenome assembly OGXL01 (sample SAMEA3541564, study PRJEB24748) | human gut metagenome | biome: human gut; feature: human-associated habitat; material: faeces | place: China | collected 2012 | reverse complement strand
AATCTAACTTTGATAACATTTACGGTTGTAGTCAATGTATCAATGTAACCTTCCAAAAATTTGCAGAAGATTTCAAAAACAAGCCCAAATTATAGAGTGTCTAAACAGTTAATTTTGAATGAAGAACAGATAGATCCGGCTAATGTGATAGAAATAAATAAAACTATAAATCCAATATTAGTTAGTGTTTCGGGATTAAATCTTTCAGGTGTTTTGAATGTATTATCAGATGATGATGCAATCTTAGATACATATAATTTTGAAACTTTAGAAGGAAAAACAGATATTTACATAGATAATATAGACATTTCTAAAATCAAGTTTGAAATTTCGCAAGGAAATATTTCATCACTTAAAATTTATGAGTTAGATGGAAATGCAATTTCAACAAGTATGCAGGCATTGAATAAGAATCATTTACAAAATGTCACATTTACCGATACAGAAATTCACGGAAATATAAAAGTCTCAGAAAGTAGTTTATTGTTTATTCCAATTCCATATGATAAAAAATGGCATGTTTTTGTTAATGGTAAAGAAAGCAAAATATTTCATGCAGATGAAGGATTTATGGCTGTTATTTTACCAGTTGGAAATAGTAAGATACAGATAAAATATATTTCTCCGTTTGTTAAAAATGGAATTATACTTTCAATAATAACTATATTAATCTTAATATGCGGAAACCTAATGAAAAAGATAATACGTAATAGGAAAGAAGGAGAAAAATAATGATTAATTTTAATGAGCCAATTATGGTAGAAAAAGCCTTTGATTATGTAAGAGAAGCAATCAACAACAAAAAATTAAGCGGTGATGGAGAATTTACGAAAAGATGTAACTTCTGGCTGGAAAAATGGAGTGGTGCACCAAAAGTTTTATTAACAACTTCTTGCACACATGCAACGGAGATGGCAGCAATTTTAGCGGATATAAAACCTGGGGATGAAGTTATTATGCCGGCTTATACGTTTGTCTCTACGGCGGATGCATTTGTTTTGAGAGGTGCGAAAGCAAAATTTGTTGATATTCGACCGGACACCATGAATATGGATGAAAAATTGATCGAAGAAGCGATTACGGAAAAAACAAAAGCCATTGTTCCAGTTCATTATGCGGGAGTAGCTTGTGAAATGGATACTATAATGGAAATAGCAAAAAAACATAATCTGCGAGTTATTGAAGATGCTGCGCAAGGTGTAATGAGTACATATAAAGGACGGGCACTTGGCTCTATTGGCGATTATGGATGCTATAGTTTTCACGAGACGAAAAATTATAGTATGGGTGAAGGTGGAGCATTAGTTATCCGAGACAAGGATAATTGTGAAATGGCGGAAATTGTCCGGGAAAAAGGAACAAACAGAAGTAAATTTTTCAGAGGACAGATAGATAAGTATACATGGGTTGAAGCAGGATCTTCTTATCTTCCAAGCGAATTAAATGCAGCATATTTATGGGCGCAGCTTGAAATCGCAGATAACATTTTCAACAATAGAATGGAAAGTTGGAATTTATACTGGGAAGGACTAAGAGGCCTTTCGGAGAGTGGAAAAATTCAACTGCCATTTATTCCAAATGAGTGTAATCATAATGCACATATGTTTTATATTAAAGCAAAAGATTTGGATGAAAGAACAAAACTGATCAGTTATTTGAAATCAAAGGGAATTAATTCAGTATTTCATTATATTCCATTACATACCGCACCAGCAGGAAAGAGATATGGTGAGTTTGTGGGAGAAGATGTATATACAACCAAAGAAAGTGAGCGGTTGTTAAGACTTCCATTGTATTATGGAATGAAGAAAATTGATGTGGAAAGAGTAATAGATGCTATTATGGAGTTTTATACTAAATGAGTGAAAAAATAGAAGAACAGGTGAAAAAAATTGATATTTCAGTGGTGATTCCTGTTTATGGATGTCGGGCTGCAATACCGGAATTGCATCGCAGATTATGTGAGAGTTTAGAAAAAATTTCAAAAGCATTTGAGATTATCCTTGTAGATGATTATTGCCCGCAGAATTCATGGGAAGAAATTCAAAAAGTTTGTGAAAAAGATAAAAGGGTTATTGGAATTCATATGGCTCGCAACTTTGGGCAAATTCGTGCAATTACAGCAGGATTAGATAAAAGTAGAGGAGATTGGGTTGTTGTAATGGATTGTGATTTACAGGATCGTCCCGAGACAATTCCAGAATTATATCAAAAAGCACAGGAAGGATATGATGTAGTTTTTGCACGAAGAGAAGGAAGAAAAGATAGTGCAATTACAAAATTTTTATCTAAATGTTTTTATAAGGTATATGATTATTTTACAGACGGAACTTTTGACAGTTCAATTTGTAATTTTAGTATTTCAAAAAGAAAAGTAATTGATTACTATTGTAGAATGAGAGAACAGAATCGCGCATATACAATGTTTATTCGCTGGTTGGGGTTTAAACAGACGGCAATTGATATGCCGGCAGATGAGCGGGTTGAAGGTAAATCTTCTTATAATTTGAAACGAAAATTGAAGATGGCATTTGAAATTATTACTTCACAATCAAATAAACCTTTGCTTTTTTCTGTAAAATTGGGATTTGTAAGTGCATTTCTAGCTTTGATTTATATAATATATCTTGTTTTTAGGGAAATTATCTTGGGAGATGTTCTTGTTGGCTGGACAAGTATTGTAGCTTCGATTTATTTGATGGGTGGTATTATTCTATGTGCAATTGGAGTTGTCGGAATATATGTCGGAAACATTTTTAATGAAGCAAAGAATCGTCCATTATATGTGATTGATGAATGTTTAAATGCTAAAGAAAAATAGGAGTTAAAAATGGTAGTTATTATAGGTGCAACAGGGTTTATTGGCATGTATACAACGGAAGCTTTTTTAAAAAAGGGCGAAGATGTTGTTGCAACAGGTAGAAATAAACTTCTTGGAAAAAAATTAGAAGAAATGGGAGCAAAATTTGTAGAACTTGATATTACTCAAAAAGAAGATTTTTCAAAACTTCCAACGGAGAATGTATCAGGAGTTATTTTGCTTGCTGGTTTATTGCCTGCGAATGCAAAGGCAGACTTGGAGGCAAATGAAAATGCAGCAGATTACTTTAAGATTAATGTACTGATCTGGGCCAATACGCAGCCGTCCGCCCGGACCATAACGCCGATATCGTCGCTGACGGTCTCCGGGCCGTCCTTGGGCCTGCGCCGCTTCATCGGCTCTACCTGACTGATGACGGCGGGGGTCCCCAGGAATGCCTGGGCCATTTGTCCTGTGTACTCGTGTTTCATGATCGGTTCCTCCTTAGTGATGATGGGCGCCCCGGAGGGCGGCGCTGGCCGCTCCTCCAGGGCGTGGATGGCAGCTTAGTCGTTTAACTTGCTGTCCGCAGCATCGAGGTCGCTCATGGCTTCCTCCAACCCATAGCAAATCCCATTGAACGCGCGCCGTCCGTACTTGAAGCAGCCCATGTCGGCCTCTGCCAGAAGTTGGAGGGCGTCAACCAGGGTTTTGACGTTCTCGCTGGTGATTTCCAGGGTCAGCAAAGCTTCCGCTTCCGCCCGCTGGGCCTGTTCTTCTATTGTCAAAGCAATACAAATCCACAATGATTATCTTACAATATCAAGGGAAACTATATAACTATTTTACCAGCATTGATTTTTCTCAGAAATATGGACAAGCGCAGGAATTTCAATTTCTAACCAAATCTCCTATTACCATTAACAGTGACATAAAATTGCTTATTGCATCAGAAACGATTCATAGTAGTAATTTCTGCGCTTTTTGGAACGAGTGTGTAACTAAAAATCAGTATACAAATAATGGTACCACAATATTTCTTGACCATACCTTTGAGTCTCCATATAAATACATTCCTACAGTTGATCCTACAGGTGGACACTATAATCTTCATGTTCCTATTGAAAAATATTTGTATGGCTCAAATTTTATAGGGAATTATTATATTTTTGAGCTTTTCAGCGATAAAAGTTTACTTAGAAATATATTATCAGACAAAGACATTACCGCAATCCAAAAACATATCCTGTCATGCGGATTAGGTTTCCACCTAAATGTGTTGCAAGATAGAATCGGTAATATAGTTTGCAAATTTAATGTCGAAACTATAGAGTATACCCCGAAACTTCTTGGCGCTGAACATGGAATAACTATAGCCTTGAAAAAGGCAGAGAATGTTTCACCTGACAAACAGTATGTAGTCAAAATTGAGCAGGAGTTTGACAAAACAATTTATTCTTTTTCAATTAAAGACCCTTTTTGCTTTTCTGAAGATATTAGCATACCGCCAAATCAATATATTAATCGCATTACACTATGGGATAAAGCCACCAACCTTATACTTTTCGCTATGACTTTAGACTATACCGTTTCGGCAAGTTATGAATCAATAATTGGTCCTCCCAATTGGGTGTTTACTAGTTCATGTAAGCATAGGGTACTGCTAAGAGAAGAAGGGAAAATAGACATTCCGCTTGATTCCCGGCAAGCACTTGGGTCCATCTATGCTTTTATTGAACCATACGAAGTAGAAAAATATAGGAACCAAGAGCATGATCTCTTCCTTAGAGAGCACTTACAATTGTTATCATATAATAACGATTCACATGAACAGGCTATTATTGATATAAGGAATATCATTAATTTCTCTCAGCTATTATGGGATTTAAAAGAAATAATGATATTAGACCCGTATTTAAGCAGCGATGATATTATCAACACGGCCTGTTATTGTCAAAAAGAAGGTATCAAAGTGCGTGCAATTTGCTGTTATGGGGATATTCATAATAACAGCCAGACCGCTTCTGCAGCATCTGCGCACGACTATGAAAGTTTTCGAAAAGAAGCTACTAGTCTTTTAAAGAATACTTTAGGCGAAACAACAGACATACAACTTGAATACAGAAGTATACGAGGCAAACATGGAAAGCCCTTTCATGACAGGTATTTGATTATGAGATATGCAGTCAATGGATGTAAAGTGTGGTCCTTAGGTTCGTCAATAAATTCTATTGGACAGCGGCACTCCATCATTCAAGTAGTTGCAACTCCAACCCTAATAGAGAATGTGTTTGAAGGGATATGGATGGAAACTGAAAATGAAGAATGTCTAATTTATAAAAACTTCTCCAGTATATAACTGATCGGCATTAGTAAGAGCGCAATAGGCCGCTCTCCCATTGCGCTCTACATTTTATTCCGTTTCGTCGTCCAGGCCCTCGCTTTTCAGCCAATCCTCAAAGGACTTCCTGGAGATGCGGATCATGTTGCCGATGCGGATCGTCTTGAACAATCCGGAGTTGGCGAGTTTATAGGCCGAAGCGCGGCCGATACCGAGAATGGCTGCGATGTCATTCACGGTGTATGTTCTGCTTTGGGGCGTTCCTTTTTCGTTAGGTGTGTTGGTGCTCATAAGATTATCCTCCATCTGTGCTAATAGCATTTTGAAATGGCCCCTGGAAGCCCTCTGTCACAAGGGGTTCCTGCTAATACCTTGCTAATACGACATTTGAAAAGCCGTTGTAAGGCAGCATATTTCAGGGGATTTTGTGCAAATTGACCTGCCTCCAGGCAGCACAATTTGCGAAGAAACAACACGGGAAGATATGATATGAACAATTTACGAAATGGTACGCCGTACTCCCGGAGCACAGCTTGTTGAGTCTGTGCTCCGGGATTGTTTTGCTGCAAAGCGGTTCGGAGTTAATCGTTTTTCAGGCTCGTTTTTGGATATATGCAAAGGCAGAACAGGAGTAGAACAAAGTGGAACAAAGGTAGAACAACTTGGAATCAAACGGTGATTGTCAAGAGAATCTTTCGGGTGTATAATAGTACTATCGAAAAGTGGGTAAAGTGGCTCTGCTGTCGCAAAAAGATGCGATAGTGGAGCTTTTTGTATATCAAAAAAGTTAAGAGAAAGACCAATAAGTAAATTTCTTATTGGTCATTTTTTATACCATTTTTCGAGAGTATATACACGAAAAGAGTGAGAATAGTGGGGAGAAAATGCAAAAATTCGCCTAATGTGAAGGTGCATGGAGTACCTTTCCGTGTGACAGAAATGGGGATGACGACTAAAGGGCAGGCTAGATGCTATATCAGTATGAGGCAGCCAGATGGGAGTATACTGCATGGGGAAGGCGTAAGTAAACTGGTTACGGCAAAGAGTATGAAGGCTGAGGCTGTCATAAAAGCTGCAGAAAACATTATATGGAAGAATCGTGGACAGGTGCTTGAGTGGTTACGAGCTGGTCGACTGCAGAAAGCGACACCGACGCTGTTGCTTCTGGTGCTGCCGGAAGAAAGCGTAACAAGTATATATGGTAAGAACGATGAAAGGCGCAGAGAACTGGTGCGGTGCGCAGCGAAATTGCTTCCGCCATTGCCTGAGTTACAGGAAAAGATGGAAGCTGTAACTTTTCGTGCTGTAGAAAAAGTAGCAGTTAACAGAGGGGAAGACGATGCTTTAAAGCGAGCGCTGAACCGGCTGTATGATGAAGCGGTTGCGCAGGGAATCTTACAAGAAAATAATGTTAAAAAATTGCTCGTAACTGTTCGTAGCGAGGGAGAAAAGGCAGACAAAAATATTAACCAACGTGCCCTTAGTCTGGAAGAGATGCGGATGCTGACGGCCTTATGCATAGAGGGGATGCAGACCGATATACGGTATGCATCCGTACTGCTTCATCTGACCACGGGTGTAAAGACAGGAGAGCTGTGTGGACTAAATATTGGCGATTTGATGCGATATAAAGATGTGATATATATCGAAATTGGTGCAAAATCCGTACAAAAGCGAGGTAAAGTTGCGGAGTGGAAGCCATATGAGCGTAAAAGCGGAAAGCTGCGGCGCATACCGTGTACCCCTTTAGCACAAGCAGCACTAAGTGTGCTTTTGAAGTCGCGGTTGGAAGCGGGTGCAAAGGTGGATGCTCCGCTGATTGTAGACGAAAATCGACGTCGATGGGATGTGTTGAAACTGCGCGCTTTTGAAAAAGAGCTGCTGCAAAAAGTAGTACCGGAATATGCGAAAATATCACGAACTGACGTAATTCGTACAAGTTTTGAGTATTACTGCCGGGCTGTATGCGGTATGCCAGATGGTCAAGTACAGAAGATATTGGGGTGTAAGGCAGGTCAGACGTACGAAGAGTGGTATGCGGACTACAATTCTAGGGTTGCGCTGATAACGCTATGTGCACAGCTTACAAGATTCCATAATTTGTTAGCGGGAAAGGGGGATAGATGGAAAGTGGCCATGCACCTGCATCTGCGGGTGAAGCGTGGGGCAAGTGTCAAAATTCAAACTGAACATGGTGTCAAAATTGAAAAAATATAGTAATGTGTGAGCCGAAAGGCTCTTTTTTAATGCCTGTAGATAAGGACTTATTGTATCTTGCAATAGGTCCTTATGTTGCATAATGAAATTTGAGTTAACCAATAATGACATTTATTTGCTAAAATGTTATTATATAAATATAAAGCAGCAGAATAAGGAGTGAAATAAATGGCATTTTTCACAACTCAGCGAAAAGAAACCGGTAGTTATAATACAAAGCGAACTAAGCCATGCCGCAGCAGACGCAAGGGCAAAATATATAACGAAAAAACGAAAAATGGCAAACTAACCGTTTGGGGTGCTTACGAGCGGGTAATTTTGGCTATACAGAATGCGCGCAAATGGGCTGACAGCACATGCAGGGCATATGATAGTGTTTTCTACCATTACATTGCTGAGATTTATAATGACATTGAGTATGCTTCGCTGACAGAAGAAACGGCGGAGCAGATTTGGTCGTCTAAAATTGACATTTTTGAAGGCAGTGATGCACAGGATCAAAGAGCGCGGAGTATTTTCGTGAGCTTTGTGGAGCAGGCATGTCGAGCGGGACTTTCCTCGATGCGGTTCAGAGACTTGGCGCCGTTTGTGATTCCGGCAGACCTGAGTCAGCTGACTGTGGAGCAGCTGTTGGCAGTACGCGAAGCAGCTGAGCTTTGCAAGTGGCGGCCAAAATCGTTGACGATTGAGGCAGAAATCAAAATTTATAACGAGTTGATCAAGCGGGCATCGACACAGGGAGAGTGCATTGCTTTGCTGGTCATGCTTTTGCTGGGCTGCCGTACATCAGAAGCTGCGGGTTTGTCCTTTGGAAATGTCCGTAAGATGGCAGATGATTTGTACTCCATAGAGCGACGGGAAGTAGAAGAGCAAAGCTCAAGAACCGTTAAAGCTGGCAGTAAAACCGCAAGCGGTTACAGACTTTTGCCGCTTTTGCCGCAGTTTTATGATCTGCTGGAAGAGCGTAAGCGTATGGTGCAGGAGTACATGGAGGAAAATGGCTATACGGACTTGGATATAGACAAAATGCCGCTTGCTTGCCAAGGTACGAATCTGCTGACACGGTGTACAGCAAAGGAAATGAACCGCGTTTTTAAGGATATTTGCATTGATGTGGGTGTCGAAGAAGGTTTTTTCTTTGAAGCCGAGGCAATGATGGCCATTGATAAAGAGGCAGGGGTGGAGTACGAGAATACAGTAGTAGCCTACATTTTACGGCATCAAGCTGCAACGGAGCTAATAGCGTCTGATGCTTCTCGGGCTGCAATTTCTGTGCTGATGGGTCACAAAATCGAAGATCCTAATGTAAAAGCATTTGACTATGCCAATGCAGACGGTCAGCGTGAACTGCTGCATATTTTAATGCAGCGCCCGTTATACCGGTATATTTGCGGTGCGACAGATATAGAGCAGACTACGCTTGAAAAGGGTCAATCGGCAGTATGCGGAGGATCGACTCGTTTGGTCGTACAAGAGGACGAGGAGTTTGATCTTTATATTGACACGCTGGAACCGTATGACACAATGCAGATTCAGCTTGAGGGCGATATCCGGTTAATGAAGAAGGATGCAAGAAAGACAACCGCATTGCCGTATCAAAGACTGAGCGGGCTTAGTATGGTGAATGCAGTGACTCAGGTTGTAACAGAGGCCGAAGAGAATGTAAGAGCTGGAAAGCTGGCGGATAAGCCAGTTATGATCGCGCAGTGTGATGATCCTCTGAGCGAATTGATGACCATTGACGATCTGCAGATCAATTGGAAGCCTCAAATCACCAATGGGGATGGAGATCCGATTGCAGATTCTTCGGAAGAAGTGAAGATGGCGGTTTGCGAAGATACATTGATTGCAGTTTTGCCAGGCGGTGTCTTAAAAGAAGTGCCGAAAAAGGAATTCGTTTATAACGGGACAAAGAGGGCACGCCGCGATGAGAAGATTTTTGCGGATAAGACCATAGACCGCGTTAAAACGATATTGCCGTTTTCACAATCTGCGGATAAAATTGTAATTAGCAGAGAAGGAACGGCATGGTATTTGCTAGCCGAGGTCAGTGCAGAAGAATTTTTACAGGCAGATGCGTGGGAAGAATGCCGCAGAGCGTTGGCAGCGGGCGGTATCATGATTCCATGTGAAAAGGATGCAGATTCGCTGATTTGTGGAGCGAAAAATGGCGATATAGTACGCTTACCAGCAGACAAACTGTGTGCATGGCAGGGCCAGCGGCAGGTCGTACGTATAGGCGAGGCACCTCTGGCAGCAGCTTGCTTCTGTAAGGCTACTGATGATATTCTGCTGATTAGCGAAAAGGGACAGGCACTACGTACGCATGTTTCGGATTTGTACAAGCGCGTAGACATTGGCGGTGGACTGACCAAAGGTATGCGTATGAAAACAGGTACAGACGATAGATTATGCTGCTGTTTGGTTTATCAGCCAAAGCGTAGTTTAACAGTTGTTTCTCAGCAGAGGAAGCTGCTTGTGCTGCGTGTGGACAGTGAGGAAAAGGCGCAGCTTAGAGCGCAAGGACATGTCGGTGAGGGCGTTTGCCTGGTGCGTGTAGAAGGTTCGGATCGCTTGGCGGAGGTGTTGTATACAGATCAGGCAGTGTTACTGTTGTCAGACTCCGGATATGCGCAGTGTCGTGACGTTAGTGTGCTGAGAGAGAAGGGACGCGGTGCAAAAGGCATTGAGGGCATGAAGCGTGGTCAGATTATAAGAGCGGTATGTGCGAAAGTTAAATAATAGGGAAGGCGCAGCTTTTGAGCAGGTATCTCAAAAGCTGCGCCTTTAGGCTTGTATGAATGTAGTTAGAGGACCTCTGAGCAGAAAGATAGCAGCGAAGACTGAAATTCACGGACTATTATTGCGTTTTGTATGTTGTGAAAAACATCGCACGAATGTGGGGCGCGACCAAGTATTGGGGAAATTGATATATGCTCAGCCAGTGCTTGCGTTGGCTGAGTTTTTAGTGGCAAGGTGCTCTGGTGAGGTGGCAGAATCGCTGCGATTTATGCAGAAAAGAAATTTCCAAGTGTAACTTAAGTCATTTTAGGTGAAATTCCATGCGCTTTTCAGACGCCATCCCAAATTTTGTGTAAACCTCTGCGAAGGACGTTTACCTGAATAATTGGAAGACCGGTCAAGAAGACAGGCAGGAAACCGCCTGTTCTTGACATGTCTGCATGCAGCTGTTATATATAAGACAAGAGCAACAAGCCTAATCCATAAGCTCATCGCCCTTAATTATCATAGAAGAATCTTATTTACAGAGTTTTTCTCACACACTCGCAGTATCCATATCATGGTACTCGAAAGGGAATGTATAAAGCCTAAAATAGTTCAATAAATTCGCGAATATATTCTGAATTCACGAGTTATACCATAGTTTTAAGATTTTCGCGCGAATCTCAAAAAGGTTCTCGCACTGGTGCTGGCGTTTGCTTGTGCATTCACCATGTTCGCCGGTGCAGCGTTCACGGATCAGGCCGACATTAAGGTCGATTCTGAAGTCGTGGACACTCTGGTATCTCTCGGCGTAGTTGATGGCTTCGCTGACGGCTCCTTCAAGCCGAACGATACCGTAACCCGTGCTCAGATGGCGAAGATGATCTACGTTCTGCGCACCGGTAACTCTGACGCTTCTGCGTACAACGACGACAAGACCTCTTTCACCGACATTGGCTCCCACTGGGCACGCGGCTACATCAAGTACTGCCAGTCCCTCGGTATCATTGCGGGTAAGAGCAACACCATCTTTGCACCGAACGCAACTGTAACCGCTCAGGAAGCTGCTAAGATGCTGCTCGTAACCCTTGGCTACGACGCTCAGAAGGCTGGTCTGGTAGGTTCCGGCTGGGCTTCTAAGACCAACGCACTGGCTGACGAGAACGGTCTGCTGGACGACGTGAACACTTCCTTCACCGGTCCGTGCCCGCGTCAGTACGCTGCACAGCTGATCTACAATGCTATCGATGCTCCTACCGTTGTTCTGCGTGACGGCGAGTACACCAACATGAAGCTGGTTACCGGCATCTCTGGCCAGAATGACTACAACCCGACCATCGGCGAGAAGTACATGGGCCTGACCAAGGCAACCGGCATCCTGAACTACGTCAAGGAAGACAACAAGGGCACCTACTCCCTGAAGCTCGTAGAGCAGATCAGCAACGGTGCTAAGTCCTCTAAGTGGGATAGCCACAAGGACCATGCGTTCACCAAGGTAAAGAAGGACTATACCGACCTGCTGGGTCAGGAAGTACAGGTTCTGTACAAGAAGTCTGACGATGTATTCGGTGTTTACGCTACCGACAAGAACGAGGTAGTTGTAGAGACCACTATCGGCATGATCGACAGCCTGAAGACTGTTGACAAGACCTTCGAGGTTGATGGCACCAAGTACAAGTACGACTCCAATTTCGTAGTTTACAAGGCTAACAACACTACCGCTGCCTCCACCAACGTTGCTACCATCGTAAGCGACGAGTCTGCTCGTGCATATGCTCCGGCTTACGCTGTAAACCTGGTATCCCTGAACGACGATGACAAGATCGACTACGCTGTAGTTATTCCGACCACCGTTGCTAAGGTTACTTACGCTGGTTCCAAGTCCATCACCCTGAACAACTCCATCGGCTCCATCGACACCGAGGACGTTGATACCTACGAGGGCATCAAGAAGGACGACTGGGTACTCTACACTGCTGAGGCTGACGGCACTGCTTACAACGCTACTGTTGAGAAGCTGGAGCCGATTACCGGCACTGTTGAGTCTGTTAAGAACTCCACCGAGATCAAGATCAACGGCGTTTGGTACAAGCAGGCTGCTGGCTCTGCAAAGGCTGGCGACAAGGTAACTGCTGTTGTTTATGGCGGCTACTACTACGACATCGACAAGAACGCAGGTTCTGCTTCTGCTGATGACGTTCTGTTCGTATACGAGGCTGGCGCACTGAACAACGGCGTAACCACCACCGGCGTTGAGGCTTCCGTTCTGTTCGCAGACGGCACCACTCAGACCGTTCGCGTTGAGAAGATGATCAACCCGGTTAACGACAACGAGTACACCGTTGATGCTTCCAACATTAAGACTGTTAACGACAACAACGCTTCTGCTCTCTACACCTCCTTCGCCAACAACAAAGCTAACATCGTAGTTGGCGCTATGTACACCTACGAGAAGGACGGCGCTAAGTACAAGCTGACTCCGCTGTCTGACTCCGACAACAAGTGCGGTTACGACAACTTTGCTAGCCTGAATGCTTCTCTGGATGGCGACGGCTTTGCATACTTCGGCGACAACGGCAACAACCGTCTGGCTGGTGCTCGCGTAGACGACAATGCAGTTATCTTCGTTGCTAAGAACCTGAACACCAACACCACTGGTGCTGATGCCAAGGTTATCACTGGTAAGGCTCTGAAGGCTTGGAGCGCACACGTTGGTTCTTCCTCCATGGCTCTGACCGACAGCAAGAACGGCGTTGCAACCGCTAAGGTTGGTACTCTGACCATCAAGGCTAATAACTACGGCTCTGAGGCTGGCCACTATGGCGTAATCGTTGAAGATCCGGCTTACGAGAAAATCAACGGCACCAACTATGTCGCTCTGAAGACCTGGACCGAGGGCGCTACCGAGAACACTACCTTCCTGGTAAAGGGCACCAACACCAGCGCTTACCGCAAGGGCAATGCGTTCAAGTACGACACCGACGACACTGAGACTGTTGGCGACGTAACCTACACCGTTATCAAGAATGTTACTCAGATCCCGACTCTGGCTAACAGCGCTGAAGTAGCAGTTCTGGGCGCTGAGAAGTCTGGCAGCGACATCCTGGTTGACGTTCTGGCAGCTAACACCAACGGTTCTTCTCAGACCTTCAAGGTTAACAGCGACACCACCGTTATCTACATCGATGGCAAGAAGGGCGCTCAGGCGATCGACCTGACCGACGTTGAGGCTAACGCATCTGCAGTAGCTGGTTACTATGTATCCAACGCTTGGATCGTTAAGAACGCTGACAACACTCTGGACCTGATCGTTATCGACGTAGCTAACGAGCTGAACACCACCGGCGATCTGGAGCTGAAGGGCACGACCTCCTACATTGATTCTATCAATGGCGATGTTATCACCCTGAAGCCTTCCGCTTCTGGCACCACGATTGCTAACCTGATTAGCGATCTGAAGAATGTTCAGACCACCGCTACTGGTGCTGTTGCAGGTTCTTCTTCTTCCGATGGTTCTATCACTATCGTAGCAACCAACGGCTCTGCTAAGAAGTTCACTGTTAAGTGCCCGGGCAGCTCTACTTTCACTGCACAGTAATTTAGTTCTACTGACTAAGTTCTAAGTTAACAGGAATCCCCCCGATTTTCATCGGGGGGATTTTTTTGTCGGTAATAATCACTGTAAAGAGCAATTTTTCTCGCATCTATACGAAAATATATCGTTTTTCTGTATAAACCACGAAAAAAGTTTTACCTATTGACATTTGGGGCGGACTGCGGTATCATATTCACACCACATTTGGAAAGGAGGTGTGGAAAATGAGAGATTTCGATGAAGAGTTCGAGGAAGAACTCGAAGAAGATTTCGTGCCGGTGCGTGCTGAGTTCAGCGTGGACACGCGCGAGAATGTAATTGGCATATATCGTATCCTGTCGGTCACAGCGTATGACGAGAACGACAACGAGGAAGATTATACCAACTATTTTGATATGGAACGCGAGTTCCACAGTATTGCGGAAATCCACAGAGCGATTGTTCGCGAATTAAAAATCGACCCTGAAACTGTAACGTTTGAGGGCGAGGAAATGGTTGAAACGCCTTGGGATGATTGATTCCCGACGCATAAATGTATTATTAAGGGCTTGTATTACTTAATTTAAGCTATTTATATTATAAAATAATAAAAGCGC
>OGXL01002298.1_pt1 | contig 14470 bp, 12 predicted proteins | sample 1576311 | NCBI WGS metagenome assembly OGXL01 (sample SAMEA3541564, study PRJEB24748) | human gut metagenome | biome: human gut; feature: human-associated habitat; material: faeces | place: China | collected 2012 | reverse complement strand
GAACTTCAAAAACGAGACCCACAACCACCCGACGGAGATCGAGCCTTTCGGAGGGGCGGCTACCTGCCTTGGCGGCGCTATCCGCGATCCCCTGTCAGGACGTACCTATGTATATCAGGCCATGCGTGTTACCGGAGCAGCAGATCCCACTGTCTCTGTGAAAGACACCATGAAAGGAAAACTGCCCCAGAAGAAGCTGGTGCGGGAGGCTGCTCACGGATACAGCTCCTACGGCAACCAGATCGGTCTTGCTACCGGGGCGGTCAAGGAAATCTATCATCCCGACTATGTGGCCAAGCGCATGGAGATCGGCGCTGTCTTAGGAGCAGCCCCCAGGCGTGCAGTGATCCGTGAGACTTCAGATCCGGGAGACATCATCATTCTTCTCGGCGGACGTACGGGCCGGGATGGCTGCGGCGGCGCTACAGGTTCATCCAAGGTGCATACGGAGGAGTCCATCGAGACATGCGGCGCGGAAGTGCAGAAAGGAAATCCGCCTACAGAGAGAAAGATCCAGCGCCTCTTCCGCAGAGAGGAAGTGAGCTGCCTGATCAAGAAGTGCAACGACTTTGGCGCAGGCGGCGTGTCCGTTGCCATCGGTGAGCTGGCAGACGGCCTCAGGGTGGACCTGGATAAGGTGCCAAAGAAATACGCCGGACTGGACGGAACGGAGATCGCTATCTCTGAGTCCCAGGAGCGTATGGCAGTTGTGGTAGATCCAAAAGATGTGGCAGCCTTCATGGGCTATGCGAAAGAGGAAAACTTAGAGGCTGTGGAAGTGGCAGTGGTGACAGAGGATCCAAGACTTGTCCTTGTGTGGAGAGGAAAAGAGATCGTGAACATCTCCAGAGCTTTCCTTGATACAAACGGCGCCCACCAGGAGACAAGCGTGGCCGTGGACATCCCGGACCGCGCAGGCAAGGTGCTGACGGATAAAGTGGAAGTGACAGATGTGAAAGCAAAATGGCTGGAGACACTGGCTGATCTGAACGTATGCTCTCAGAAAGGGCTTGTGGAGATGTTTGACGGTTCCATCGGAGCAGGATCTGTGTTCATGCCTCACGGCGGAAAATATCAGATGACAGAGACCCAGGCCATGGTGGCAAAACTCCCTGTGCTGAAAGGGGACTGCGACACAGTGACCATGATGAGCTACGGCTTTGATCCCTACCTGTCAAGCTGGAGCCCCTACCACGGAGCGGTCTACGCTGTGACAGAGTCTGTGGCCAAGATCGTGGCAGCAGGCGGTGACTACCGGAAGATCCGCTTTACTTTCCAGGAGTACTTCCGCCGGATGACGGAGGACCCCCACCGCTGGAGCCAACCGTTTGCCGCTCTCCTTGGAGCCTATGCGGCCCAGCTTGGATTTGGTCTTCCTTCCATCGGAGGCAAAGACAGTATGTCCGGTACTTTCGAGGACATCGATGTGCCGCCTACTCTTGTTTCCTTTGCCGTGGATGTGGCAAAAGAAAAAGATATCATCACGCCGGAGCTGAAGAAAGCGGGAAGCAAGCTTGTGTGGCTGCGCATCCCGAAGGATGAGTACGACCTGCCTGTATATGAGAAAGTGATGGAGCAGTACGGAAAATTTGCGGAGGATATCAAGGCCGGAAGGATCATCTCCGCCTACGTGCCGGACCGCCACGGCGTCATTGCCGCTGTCAGCAAGATGGCCTTTGGAAACGGCATGGGTGTGAAGATCGAGCACAGCATGGATGAAAGAGAACTCTTTGCCCCGGCCTTCGGCGATCTGATCGCGGAAGTACCGGAGGGGAAAGTAGGAGAGCTGCAAATTGCCTACACAGTCATCGGAGAGGTGACAGAGGAGCAGACTTTCTCTTATGGAAATACAGTCATCGGACTTGACGAGGCGGAGAAGGCCTGGACAGGTACGCTGGAGAAAGTGTTTGCCACCAGATCCGGCGCCCAGGACGGCCCCACAAGCTGGTTTGTCAGGTCTGAGAAGAAAGAGGACGGAGAGCTTAAGGAAGATGGCTGCTTCCATGCATCAAAAGTCCACATCTGCAGCCACAAGATCGCTCAGCCCACGGTGTTCATTCCTGTGTTCCCGGGCACAAACTGCGAGTACGACAGTGCAAAGGCATTTGAGCGGGCCGGTGCAAAGGTGATCACAAAAGTATTCAGAAATATGGACGCGGCGGACATCGTGGATTCTGTAGATGTGTTTGAGAAAGCCATCAGCCAGTCCCAGATCATCATGTTCCCGGGCGGATTCAGCGCAGGCGATGAGCCCGACGGATCAGCCAAGTTCTTTGCCACTGCTTTCCAGAACGCGAAGCTGAAAGAGGCGGTGGAGAAGCTCTTAAATGAGAGAGACGGCCTTGCACTTGGTATCTGCAACGGCTTCCAGGCCCTCATCAAGCTGGGTCTTGTGCCAAATGGAAAGATCGCAGGGCAGACAGAGAATGCACCGACGCTGACCTACAACACCATCGGACGGCACATCTCCAAGATGGTGTACACAAAGGTGGTGACAGACAAGTCCCCATGGCTTGCAAAAGCCAATCTTGGCGGCGTCTATGTCACTCCCGCCTCCCACGGAGAGGGACGTTTTGTGGCTCCTGCCGAGACCATTGCACAGCTTTTTGCAAACGGACAGGTGGCTACACGGTACTGTGATCCGGAAGGAAACATCTCAAATGACGAGGAGTGGAATGTGAACGGCTCCTACTTTGCCATCGAGGGCATCACGAGCCCGGACGGAAGGGTGCTGGGCAAGATGGCCCATGTGGAGCGCCGGGGCCGGAGCGTGGCCATGAACATCTACGGAGAGCAGGATCTGAAGATCTTTGAGTCCGGCGTGGAGTATTTTAAATAAAGCAGCTGGATAAAAATGCATTTTTGCATGTGCAATATTGCAAAGTTTCTGTAAAAATATACTAAACAGGGTACGAAATGCAGGAATGAAAGTATAAAGTTGCAAAAAAATCATAAAAAATACAAAAAATACTTGTGTTTTGCCCGGGAATATTTTATTCTGTTAAAGAGGCAAAGAGGTCTAGTTAAGAGCAGGCTTATGCCTGCTCTTTTTGCTGGCTTCCGCCTGATAAGAAGATCAAGGAGGAAGAAAACAATGTCATATGTAGATGAAGTGATTGAAAGAGTTGTGGCAAAGAATCCGGCAGAACCGGAATTCCATCAGGCTGTAAAGGAAGTGCTGGAGTCCTTAAGACCTGTAATTGAGGCAAACGAGGAGAAGTACAGAAAAGAAGCTCTTCTTGAGAGACTGACAGAGCCTGAGAGACAGTTCAAGTTCCGTGTGCCGTGGGTGGACGACAACGGACAGGTACAGGTAAACACAGGCTACCGCGTACAGTTTAACAGTGCGATCGGACCATACAAGGGCGGCCTTCGTCTTCATCCGTCTGTAAACCTTGGTATTATCAAGTTCCTCGGATTTGAGCAGATTTTCAAGAACTCCCTTACAGGACTGCCCATCGGCGGCGGCAAGGGTGGTTCTGATTTCGATCCCAAGGGTAAATCAGACAGAGAAGTGATGGCATTCTGCCAGAGCTTCATGACAGAGTTATGCAAATATATCGGCGCTGACACAGACGTTCCGGCCGGTGACATCGGAACAGGCGCAAGAGAGATCGGATACATGTTCGGACAGTACAAGCGCATCCGCGGACTGTACGAAGGCGTTCTGACAGGAAAAGGCCTGACATACGGCGGATCCCTTGTAAGAACAGAGGCTACAGGATATGGTCTTCTGTACCTGACAGAGGAAATGCTGAAGATGAACGGTAAGGACATCGCAGGCAAGACCATCGCTGTATCCGGTTCCGGAAATGTTGCCATCTATGCTACAGAGAAGGCACAGCAGATGGGTGCAAAAGTAGTGACCATGAGCGACTCCACAGGCTGGGTATATGACTCTGAGGGCATTGACCTTGCAGCTATCAAAGAGATCAAGGAAGTAAACAGAGCAAGACTTTCCGAGTACAAGAAATACCGTCCCAATGCTGAGTACCATGAGGGTAGAGGTGTATGGAGCGTGAAAGTGGATATTGCTCTTCCCTGCGCGACACAGAACGAGCTGCATCTTGAGGACGCAAAAGCCCTTGTTGCAAACGGATGCATCGCAGTGGCAGAGGGTGCCAACATGCCTACAACACTGGATGCTACCGAGTACCTGCAGGAGAACGGCGTTCTCTTCGCACCTGGAAAGGCTGCAAACGCCGGCGGTGTTGCCACATCCGCTCTTGAGATGTCCCAGAACAGCGAGCGCTTAAGCTGGTCCTTCGAGGAAGTGGACAGCAAGCTGAAAGGCATCATGGTAAATATCTGCCACAGCATGGCTGACGCTGCCGAGAGATATGGACACGCAGGCAACTATGTGATGGGTGCCAATATTGCCGGATTTGAGAAGGTTGTAAATGCCATGGAGGCACAGGGTATCGTCTAGGATTTTCCTGGCGGTATGACCGGACATATATAAGTGGAAAAACGGCGCAGATGCGCCGTTTTTTCTGCACATAAAAAGGAAGGAGGCGGCTATGGGATTTTTTCTGCAGGGGCTGTCGATAGGTCTTGCCTATGTGGCACCCATAGGACTGCAAAATCTTTTTGTCATCAACGGCGCGCTGACACATACGCGCCGCCGCGCCCTGGCGACCGCGCTGATCGTCATCTTCTTTGATGTGACGCTGGCTCTGGCCTGCTTTTTCGGCATCGGCGCGGTGATGCAGCGCTGGGAGTGGCTGCAGAGGATCATTCTGCTGGCGGGGAGCATTGTCGTCATTTCCATAGGGGCAGGCCTGCTGCGGGCAGAGACGGAGGAGTTAGACCGCTCCGGGGAGGTCATGTCCCTTAAAAAAACCATCTGTTCTGCCTGCGTTGTGACCTGGTTCAATCCCCAGGCCATCGTGGATGGGACCATGATGCTGGGAGCCTTCCGGGTGACGCTGCCTGCCTCGGAATCTCTTCCCTTCATCTGCGGCGTGGGGACGGCCTCCTGCCTGTGGTTTACAGGACTGACCCTTGTGATCTCCATGTTCAGCAGAAGGTTTAATGTCAGGGTGCTGCGGGTCATCAATGTCATCTGCGGCGTCATCATTCTCTTTTACGGGTGCAGGCTGCTCATCAGTTTCTTTCAGCTTATCTGACATATGGGTCGTCCTCGGTTGTTTTTTCTGCTATAATGATCATATTATGAAAATTCGAGAGTGGAGGAACAGGATATGGACAGGGAAACAGCAGAGAAAATGCACGGGGGCGGACTCTATCTGCCCACAGACGGGGACCTTCTTAAGGAGCAGGCAGTCTGCCTGGATCTTCTCTATGCCTACAATCATCTGAAGCCCTCCAGGGGAGAGGAAAAGAGGGCGCTGCTGGAGAAAATGTTTGCAGAGATAGGCGAGGGATGTTATATTGAAACACCGTTCTATGCCAACTGGGGCGGAAAGCATGTCCATTTTGGCAGCCATATCTATGCTAATTTCAATCTGACTCTGGTGGACGATACACACATCTATGTGGGGGATCATACAATGATTGGCCCCAATGTCATCATTGCTACGGGCGGACATCCGGTGCTTCCGTCTCTCAGGGAGCAGGAGTACCAGTTCAACCTGCCGGTGCATATTGGGAGAAACTGTTGGATTGGAGCGGGAGCCATCCTCCTCCCCGGTGTGACTGTGGGGGACAACTCTGTGATAGGAGCAGGCAGTGTCGTGACAAAAGATATTCCGGCGGACGTGGTGGCGGTGGGAAATCCCTGTCAGGTGATGCGCCCCATCGGAGAGAAAGACAGAGAATTTTACTCCCGGGGACGGCGGATCGATCCGGATCTTTTGTAAATCCACAGCCCGAAAACGCCGTAAAAACGCCGTTTGCAACCCTTTTGAAAAAAATGTAAAAAAAGTGTTGACATTTGCTTGAAAATGATTGTATAATAGCAAAGCGGGTTGCGGGAAAGCAACCTGCAAGACCAGAAAATATGGGGTCTTAGCTCAGCTGGGAGAGCATCTGCCTTACAAGCAGAGGGTCATAGGTTCGAGCCCTATAGGCCCCATATCATATGGCGGGATAGCTCAGTTGGCTAGAGCATACGGTTCATACCCGTAGTGTCGCTGGTTCGAATCCAGTTCCCGCTACTCCCAGAAAACGGTGTCGGAAAGCTTCCGGCGCCGTTTATTTTTGCCTTGCGGCAATCCCTCTCATTGACAAGCTCGATGTGATAATTATATACTTGTACATATGAAAAAATGAAGGAGCGAATACTATGAATGGAAAAACGAGAGACTGGATCTGGATCATTGTGGGAGGATATCTCACCTACACAGGCGTGCAGCTTGTTATGGATGTCCTGAACCAGAAGCCGGAAGGATATATCGGCTTTGTCGTGGCAGGCGTGCTCTTTGCGGTGTTTGGTGTGGGGCTGATCGTCTTTGCTATCAGAAATATGACAAAGCCTGTGGACGAGCAGGAGGAAGAAGAGCAGCCGTCCCTGGAAGAGCAGGACGAAGAGCAGGCGAAAGATGAGGAAGAAAGCGGGGAATAGACCATGAGGATTGGAACAGGCTATGACGTACACAGACTGGCAGAGGACAGGAAGCTGATACTGGGAGGCGTGGAGATTCCCTATGAAAAAGGGCTTCTGGGACATTCTGATGCGGATGTCCTCCTTCACGCCATTATGGATGCCCTGCTGGGAGCAGCGGCCCTGGGGGATATCGGAAAACATTTCCCCGACACAGACGAGGTATACAGAGGGGCTTCCAGCCTGAAGCTCCTGGAGAGAGTGGGAGAGCTGGTGGAAGAGGAACTCTATGTGATCGGAAATATTGACGCCACGGTGATCGCCCAGCGCCCGAAGCTGGCCCCCTATATCGAACAGATGAGGGACAATGTGGCGGAGACTCTCGGCATCCGCAAGGACCAGGTCAATATAAAGGCCACCACAGAAGAAGGGCTTGGCTTTACGGGGAGCGGCGAGGGGATCGCAGCCCAGGCGGCTGCCTGCCTTGAGACGGTGGAAAATTACAGCTATGAGCCCCGGCTTCCCGAGGAAGGTGGACAACCTGGAGACGGGTGCGCCACCTGCAGCGGCTGCCCGCGGGCAAAAGAACGATAGACAGAAGACAGGTGAAGGAAGATGCAGATCAGAAAGATCAGCGATGCAGAAAAAGGAAAGACCCGAAAGCTGTATGAGGAGATTTTCTCTGAAGACAGCGTTTCGTTTGTGGATTACTATTATACAGAAAAGACAAAGGACAACACCATCTATGTGGTGGAGGAGGACGGGGCCGTGCGTGCTATGCTGCACCTCAATCCCTACACCTTGATGGTAAACGGAAAGGAAGAGCCCTCCCACTACATTGTTGCGGTGGCTACGGAAAAAGAATACCGGAAGAGAGGCTATATGGCAGCCCTTATCAGGACAGCGCTTGGGGACATGTATCAGGCAGGAGAGCCCTTCACATTCCTTATGCCGGCGGCGGAGGAGATCTATCTTCCCCACGGTTTTTCTACCGTGTATGAGCAGGAGCAGCGCTGTTATGAGGGGGAGGGAAATCTTCCTGAAGAATGGAGCGCAAAGAGGGCTGCCCCGGGAGACGGTGCCCGGATAGGAGCTGCGGCTGAGAAGAGCCTGAGGGGACGCGCAAAAGTCTACGCAAAGCGGGATGAGGCTTACTATGAGAGGCTGATCCGGGAATACGAGAGCGACGGCGGCTGTCTGATGATCTGCGAGAAGGACGGGCAGATCGTGGACTGTCTGCCTGCGGTGCCCCAGACTTCAAAGGACAGGCCGAAGATCATGGTGCGGCCGGTAAATGTCAGGCGGCTTTTGCTCCTTTTGGAGCTGAACTATCTGACTGCGGTGTGCTTTCGGGTGACAGATCCCCTTATCCCGGAGAACAACCAGGTGTTCATGCTGACCGGGACGGAGTTTTCGGGCGTGATGCTTATGGAGGGAAAGCCGGAGAACAGCGAGGGGACTTTGACGGTGGAGGCCCTGACAAAGCTGGTGTTTGGCAGTGTGTCTCCGGACGAGATCGAAAGGGAGCCCGGCGTCACTGTGACAGAGAGAATGAAGGAAGAGCTGAGAAAGATCGTTCCGCTGTCCCCTATTTACCTGAATGAGGTGGTGTGACAGGGGAAAGAGAAAAACTCTGCATGGCGGAGGTTGACAAATTCCGGCTTTTCACATACTATAGTATCTATAGCGGTAAAAACGGAGAACGGAAAGAGTAACATGGAAGGGAGCCATCAGAGAGGAACTGTCACCGGCTGAAAGCAGTTCCGGGCGAGCTCGATGTGAAGTGCATCCGGGAGTTGATCCGGCGAAAGGAAGACGGCAGGAGAGCCGCCCTGATTAGCCGGGTACGCCAGGGCGGGCGTTATCAGCCAGAAAGTGGAGAGCAGCTGTGCATGCCAGGGGCAGGCGGGTGTTCTCAAAAAGAGTGGAACCACGGATTATCATTCGTCTCTTACATAGCATTGTGTAAGAGACGTTTTTTATGTTCCGGGAAAGTTCTTCGTACCTGCCTGTATAAAGAAAACTCCGGCTGAAGAGGCGCGCTGCGGCGTGTGGGATAGGCCGGGCGGAAAATAAAAAGAAAGGAAAGGATACGCATGGGACTTGTGAAATATATACGGGAAGAGATTCAGGTTATCCGGGAGAGAGATCCGGCGATCAAATCCAACTGGGAAGTGTTTCTCTACCCGAGTTTTAAAGTGATCTTAAGTTACCGGGTGGCCCACAGGCTGTACAGGAAGAAGCATTATTTCCTGGCCAGATGGGTATCCCAGCGGGCAGCCAGGAAGACGGGGATTGAGATACACCCCGGTGCCAGGATCGGGAAGGGGCTCTTCATTGACCACGGGACCGGTGTCATCATAGGCGAGACCACCATCATCGGGAACAATGTGACCCTCTACCAGGGCGTGACTCTGGGGGGCACAGGAAAGGAAAAGGGAAAACGCCACCCGACGCTCAAAGACAATGTCATGGTCAGCGCCGGAGCCAAGATCCTGGGATCTTTTACCATCGGTGAGAACTCCAAGATCGGCGCCGGAGCAGTAGTGCTCAAGGAAGTGCCGCCCAACTGTACAGTGGTGGGCGTTCCGGGGCGCATCGTGAAGATGGGAGACCAGAAGATCCCCAGGGAGGACATGGACCAGGTACATCTGCCTGACCCGGTGAGCAACGATATCCGCGAACTGCAGAAGGACAACATGCGCCTGAAGACAGAGCTGCGCGAGCTGGAGAAGCATATGAGATGCATGAAAGACAATACTATAGAGATGGAAGAAATTAAGGAGGAACCACATGAAACTGTTTAACACTATGACAAGGACAAAAGAAGAATTTATCCCGCTGGAGGAAGGAAAAGTCAAGATGTATGTCTGCGGGCCTACGGTCTACAATCTGATCCACATCGGAAATGCAAGGCCCATGATCGTGTTTGACACAGTCAGGAGATACTTCCAGTACAAGGGCTATGATGTGAACTTTGTGTCCAATTTCACGGACGTGGACGACAAGATCATCAAAAGAGCGATCGAGGAGGGTGTGTCCGCAGACGAGATCTCCAAGAGATATATCGAAGAGTGCCGGAAGGACATGGATGGCATGAATATCCTGCCGGCCACAAAAAACCCCCTCGCCACAGAGGAGATCTGCGGCATGGTGGGGATGATCCAGCAGCTCATCGACAAGGGCTATGCCTATGAGAAGAACGGAACCGTGTATTTCCGGACAAGACAGTTCAAAGAGTATGGAAAACTGTCCCACAAAAATCTGGATGACCTGCGCTCCGGCAACAGGACACTGCTGGTCAGCGGCGAGGATGAGAAGGAAGATCCCCTGGATTTCGTGCTCTGGAAGCCGAAGAAAGAAGGAGAGCCGGCCTGGGAGTCACCCTGGAGCGACGGTCGCCCGGGATGGCATATCGAGTGCTCTGTCATGTCAAAGAAATATCTCGGAGAGCAGATCGACATCCACGCAGGTGGGGAGGATCTGGTATTCCCGCACCACGAAAATGAGATCGCCCAGAGTGAGGCGGCAAACGGAAAGACATTTGCAAAATACTGGATGCACAATGCATTCCTGAATATTGACAACCATAAGATGAGCAAGTCGCTGGGCAATTTCCGGACAGTCCGCGAGATCAGCGAGCAGTATGACCTGCAGGTGCTCCGCTTCTTCATGCTCAGCGCCCACTACAGAAGCCCCTTGAATTTCAGCGCTGATCTGATGGAGGCCTCCAAAAACGGGCTGGAGAGGATCGTGAACGCGGCAGAAAATCTGAAATATCTGGGCGAAAATGCCAAGACCTCCGCTATGTCTGAGGAGGAGAAAGCGGCTCTGGCCAGGACAGATGAGTATGTAAAGGCATTTGAGAAGGCCATGGACGATGACTTCAACACGGCAGATGCCATCGCGTCTGTGTTCGACCTTGTGAAATACTGCAACACCACAGCGGGAGAGGAAAGCTCAGCCGAGTTTGCGGGAGCGCTCCTTGCAGTCCTGGAGAAGCTCTGCGATGTGCTGGGGCTGATCGTGGTGAAAGAAGCCCAGATGCTGGACGGAGATATTGAGGCTCTCATCGAGGAGAGGCAGGCAGCCAGAAAGGCAAAAGATTTTGCGCGGGCGGACGCCATCCGGGATGAGCTGGCAGCCAAGGGCATTATCCTTGAGGATACGCGTGAAGGTGTAAAATGGAAAAGAGCGTAGAACAGAAAGTGCAGTGGCAGTTTGAGGAGTATATGAGCCAGGTCTTCCATATGGAGGAGGTGGATATCCGGGAGTATTCACCTCTCACGCTGGCCTACATCGGTGACAGCATCTATGACCTTGTCATCAAGACCCTTGTGATCAGCAGGGGGAACCGGCCTGTGAACCAGCTGCACAGGATGACCAGCTCTCTTGTGCAGGCCTCTGCCCAGTCCAGGATGATGCGCACTCTCCAGGGTCTTCTGACAGAGGAGGAGCACGCGGTCTACAAGAGAGGGAGAAATGCCAAGAGCGTATCTCCGGCAAAGAACCAGTCTGTGACAGATTACAGGAGGGCCACCGGATTTGAGGCGCTGATGGGATATCTCTATCTGGAGAAAGAGTGGGAGAGGATGCTCAGCCTGATCCGGACCGGACTTGAGAGTCTGGAGTATGGGGAGCTGGCAGAAGGCGGCTTTGAAATGGCCGGCCATGAAGATAAAGAGGAAGAGCGATGAAAGAGAGAGAGACAGAGAAAAACAGCACGGTGATAGAAGGGAGAAATGCGGTCCTGGAGGCTTTCCGGTCCGGAAAGACCATTGACAAGCTGTTTGTCCAGGACGGCTGCAAGGACGGGCCTGTGCAGACCATCCTGCGGGAGGCCAGAAAACACGACACCATCATCCAGTTTGTCTCCAGGGAGCGCCTAGGACAGCTCTCAGAGACAGGGCATCACCAGGGAGTGATCGCCCACGCTGCGGCCTGGGAATACGCGCAGGTGGAGGATATGCTGGAGCTGGCAAGGAGCAGGGGGGAGGCCCCCTTCCTCATCCTTCTTGACAATGTGGAGGATCCCCATAATCTGGGGGCCATCATCCGGACTGCCAACCTGGCCGGGGCCCACGGGGTCATCATCCCCAAGCGCCGGGCGGTTGGACTGACGGCCACAGTGGCCCGGACTTCCGCGGGGGCAGTGAACTACACGCCGGTGGCAAAGGTCACGAACCTGGCCCGCACCATGCAGGAGCTGAAGGAGGAAGGCCTGTGGTTCGTGTGCGCGGACATGGATGGAGAGCTGATGTACAACCTGGACCTGAAAGGCCCCATCGGCCTGGTCATTGGAAATGAAGGTGAGGGCGTGGGACGTCTGGTGAAAGAGAACTGCGATTTCACAGCATCCATCCCCATGAAGGGAGATGTTGACTCCCTGAATGCGTCGGTGGCAGCGGGAGTCCTGGCCTACGAGATCGTACGGCAGCGGATGTCATAGAGGCAGAATAGCAGGATCAGGAAAGGAAGCGCGAGTATGCCCCAGTATGAACAGATGACAGATGAACAGCTGATACGCAGGCTCCGGGAGGGAGACCGGGCGATCACGGACTACCTGATGGAGAAATATAAAGGACTTGTAAAGAAGGAAGCCAAAGCCATGTATCTCCTGGGAGGAGAGAACGATGATCTGATCCAGGAGGGAATGATAGGCCTTTTCAAAGCAGTCCAGGATTATGACCTGGAGCAGGAGGCATCTTTTTACAGTTTTGCCAGGCTGTGCGTGAGAAGACAGCTCTACACGGCCATAGAGGCGTCCAGGAGAAAGAAGCACAGTCCCCTGAATTCTTATATATCCTTCTACGAGAAGGAGAACCCGGAGGAGGGGGAGGGTGCCAAGCTGATGGACACCATCCAGGCCGGCCGGGAGAGCGATCCGGAGCAGGCCTTTCTGGGCAAGGAGAATGCAAGAAGGATCGAGGAGGAGCTGGAGGGCGCTCTGAGCGATCTGGAGAGGAGGGTCCTCTACCTGCATCTCATGGGAACAGACTACCGGACCATCGCCAGACTGCTGGATAAAAGTCCCAAGACAGTGGACAATGCGATCCAGAGGATCAAGGCTAAGACAGAGAAGATCATACGGAACGAGCAGGAGAAAGATTGACAGACAGCCCGAAGTATGATATTTTATTAATCAATCTGGTATAAATCTGACAAATACCGGGAAATGCGTAAAAGAAAGGTGTGATTACATACATGGACGATGACAGTGACACTGAAAGGTGCAAGTGCTTTCAGATGACAGTGTGTGCGTCATATTTGTGTGCGCGGGAAAAAAAGAATCCATGTGGTATCATGAATAGATAGGGGTATAGCCTGCAGGCACGCATCAGTTGAGATGCGGGGCCTGTGGGTTATACCCTTTTGCCATATGTTTTATGTTTGAATGATTAATCAGGAGGAGTAAGAAAAGAATGGTTGGACCATTGATTTTACAGGTTGTGCTGATAGCGCTCAACGCTATCTTCGCAAGCGCGGAGATCGCCGTGATCTCCATGAATGAGACAAAACTGAAAAAAATGGCGGAGGACGGAGACAGGAGAGCCCGCCATCTCTACACATTGACAGAGCAGCCTGCCAAATTTCTTTCCACGATCCAGGTGGCCATCACACTGGCCGGACAGCTGGGAAGTGCCTTTGCGGCGGACAGCTTTTCGGGACCTCTCTCAGACTGGATCATCAGCATGGGAGTGGATGTGCCGGAGCGGGTCGTGCGGACGGTTGCCCTTGTTGTCATCACAGTCATACTGGCCTACTTCAGCCTTGTGTTCGGCGAGCTAGTGCCAAAGCGTATCGCCATGAAGAAGTCGGAGCAGCTCTCCCTTTTGCTGTCCGGTCTTCTGTACGGGGTGTCCAAGGCGTTCGCCCCCCTTGTGTTCCTGCTGACCAAATCCACCAACGGAGTGCTTCGTCTCCTGCACATCAACCCGGAGGAAGAGGAGGAGCAGGTGACGGAGGAGGAGATCCGCATGCTCCTTATGGAGGGAAATGCCCAGGGGAATATCGACAGCGAGGAGAGCGAGATGATCCGCAATGTATTCGAGTTTGACGATATTTCCGTGGAACAGATCTGCACCCACAGGGTGGACATGGACTGCCTGTATCTGGACGAGGATATGAAGGAGTGGGAGACGGTCATCCACTCCACCAGACATACCCATTATCCGGTGTGCAAGGAAAATCAGGAAGACATTGTGGGCGTGCTGGACACGAAAGACTATTTCCGGCTTGAGGACAAGAGCCGTGAAAACATTATGGCAAATGCCATGGAGAAAGCCTATTTTGTGCCGGATACCATGAAGGCCAACACGCTGTTCCAGAATATGAAGAAGAAGAGGATCTACTTTGCTGTGCTGGTGGACGAGTACGGCGGTGTCAGCGGCATCATCACCCTCCACGACCTGATGGAGTCCCTTGTTGGAGACCTCTACGAGCCGGACGAGGAGGAAGAACCTGATGATATTGTGAAGATCTCTGATAACCAGTGGCGCATCCAGGGAGGCGCGGATGTGGAGGATGTGGCGGAGGAGCTGCGGATCGAGCTCCCCTCACAGGACTACGATACGTTTGGCGGCTACGTCTGCGGCGTCATAGACCGGATCCCGGAGGATGGAGAGACCTTTGTGTGCAGCACGGACGACCTGGAGATCCGTGTTCTGGCTGTGGAGAACCACCGGATCAAGGAAGCGGTTGTGTGGAAGAAGGAAAAAGAGGAAGAGGACTCCCAGGAGAGAAAATAAGACCGGGGACAAGACTTTTGCAGGGGTCAGCAGGGCATCCGGAGAATGAGCGGATGCCCCGCCGACTTTTGAGGCAGAAACCGATGCTGTGTTTTTTTAAAAAGTCATTGACAAGTCCGTCTTAATATTGTATATTGTTCATGTTGCTTACGAAATATATGCTGCCTTGGCTCAGTAGGTAGAGCGTCGCCTTGGTAAGGCGGAGGTCGGCGGTTCA
>OGXL01002289.1_pt1 | contig 14502 bp, 10 predicted proteins | sample 1576311 | NCBI WGS metagenome assembly OGXL01 (sample SAMEA3541564, study PRJEB24748) | human gut metagenome | biome: human gut; feature: human-associated habitat; material: faeces | place: China | collected 2012 | reverse complement strand
ATCAAAAACTCGAAATCCAGTTATCCTGAATTTCGAGTTTTTTCGACAGACTGAGAGGGTTCTTTATGAACCCTCTCTTCCCTAATAATTTTTTTAAAGGATTTTTACTTGTTATCTAATTAATACCAACACACTTAGTTAATAGGAACTTTCTTATCCCAGTTATCATTTTCAGATACTTCCTCGTCATAAGCTGGAGTGATTGTTTCGGTCCAAGCTGGAGTAATAACTTCGTCATAGGCTGCTTTCCAATGACCGTCTTCTACTGTTTTAGTGCCTACTTGAACCTGTCGTTCTTCCGCGTGATATGAGCCTCTACCACCGTTATCCATTTCCCAAAATATATGCTCATCCAACTGGTTATCATCTAACAACTCTTTACCACAATCATTACAAACATTTACCCATCTTGTCTCATATACTGGTTCCTCGTGAGTACCTGTTACAACCCACTCTGCATCGTGATGTTTTGTTACAGCATCGTGATATACTGTTACAGCGTCGTGATGCTTATAATACCTATATTTCTGAGCTGCTGTCGTTTCAGTATTAGACGCTGGCTTATTGTTGTTACTTGAAGAGTTGCTCGGCTTAGCTGGTGTCTGGTTGTTACTTGAGGAATTACTTGGCTTAGACGCTGGCTTCTTGTCGTTATTAGATGTATTTACCTTAGTTTCTTCCTTCTTTTCGGTGTTACCCTTGTTGCTGTTATTGTTGTTAGATACTGTAGTTTTTACATCGTCAACCTTAACTGTAACTGTCTTACCGTCATCGGTTTTTACTTCTACTTTACCGTCTTTTACTTCGACTTTCTTACCATTTTTGTCTGTAATATTGCCGTCTTTGTCAATTTTTAGACCGTTATCCTCAATAGCCTTGCTAACCTCAGATGATACAGTTGAAGTCTGTACAGTTGAAGATATTATTGACGGTTCTGTCGGTTCTTTCTCAGCGTTACAGCCTGCAAGAATGCTTATGCCGACTGCTGATGTACCTGCAAGTATTGCAGCACCGCAGACAACTGCGATTACCTTTGTTTTTACTGTTGCAGTTGCTGTTGCCTTTATGATAGATGATACTGTTGACTTTGCACCTGTCGCAAAGCCTTTTGTTGCAGAGGTCGCAAGTGTCTGTCCGTTCGGGAGCTTGATTGTAATGTTCGGTACTGCAAGGCTCTTTGCTTCTTCCTTGAAAATAGTTGTAAAGAAAGGTACAACAACAACGCCGTGAAGCTTGTCACCGCTCTTTTTTTCGTAATCTTCAATTGCGGTTTTCATCTTTGCTCTTGAAGAGTTAAGGCGAGATTTTACCGTTCCCTCTGAAATTTCAAGTCCCTGTGCAATTTCAGAAATTGACATTTCATCAAAATAAAACATTAAAACAGTCTGATACTGATTGAATGAAAGTGTGTCTTCCATAATCTGTAACAGTACTTTTCTTTTTTCGGTTTTGGTTATGTACTCCTCGGGTAGCATTAACTCATCTGTTTCTGCTTCTGTAATCAGAACTTCATCATCTATCCGATATTCCACCTTTCCTTTCAATTTGTTTTTGCATTTGTTTACAGCTATTGATATAATCCAACCGCAAAACTTTTGTTCATCATTGAGTGTGTCAAGTTTTAAGAATGCGGTGATGTAGGTTTCCTGCATTATGTCTTTTGCGTTTTCTTCATCTTTGAGCAAAGAAAGGCAGTTGTACCACACATCATTATGTGTAAGCTCATACAGCTTATCAAATGCTTTTTTATTGCCGTTTTTAGCACTCAATACAAGCTCTTTGATTGTTTTCATAATATTTCCTCCTTTTTATGATTTTTTGCGTTCCTATATATTAGACAATCCAAAACGCAAAAAGGTTCATTTTTTCGAGAAATTTTTTGAAAATTTTTAAAAAATCAATTTTTACTGCTCAAAACATAAATTGAACCGTTATCAAGAAATATCATTTTATTCGGTATGGGATTTTCTGAATTGTTTCTGTTCCAGAATTTATAATTTTGATAATCTTTTTCTCTCATATCAGTAGGATAAGTACCTTCAGTGTAAAGAGTTAATTCATCGGTTGTGTCAAAATCATTATCACAGCGTTCTATCGTCCACTCTTTGCCGTTTATATATCTTGTTTCAGGCTCATCATCAATAACAGTATCACTGCAATTAAAGGTATACTTATTATCACTTATCTTTTTAAGATTTGTAATAACACCACTGCATACAGACTCATAATATTTATCTGCCGAAAAGCCTTTGACTTCACATTTAAATGTACCGTCATCAGCTATTTCAACCGTACTGCTAACCATACCGTTTTTAATAACCCTGTAAAATTCTGCTATCGGACTGTAATCTGCGTTGTTTTGGGAGTCGCTGTCATACTTAGCTAAAAAAGACATTGCTTCTGAATATGACATACCTTTGCATTTCTCAGGGCTGTAATAATTGCCGTAATCACTATCCAGATAATCACTGTATAACAGCAAAGAACCCATATTATCAAGAATATCGTATTTATACTTATCACATTTATCGTAACCGACTTCTTCGTCAAACAGGTTGCCTGAATTGCTTAAATTAGGAATTTCACTTTTAAGCTGATCCATAGTAAGCTTAAAATCAACCTCATTTTCTTCACAATTATCTGTTGTAAATTTGAAAATTTTACAAACATTATTTGTCAATCTTCGTTGTGTAAACAAGTATAAGTCTTTACCGTCAGATGATTTAAATAAAATGTACGGGTCATATGTGTGTTGAAGTGATGATTGCAATTGGTAATTGTCCCTGTCTTTAAAAGAAATCTCTTTACATTCTCCGTCAGAATAAGTATAGATATTAAGCGTTACATATGTGTAATCATTGTAGGTATCTTCATAAGACTTAACAAATATCAGTTCAGGCGTATCATCTCCCATTATATCCTCAAAAACAATTTGCTTTGACTCATCTGTTTTGTTCTGATAATCATACGCTCTGATATCAAAGGCATTTTGTTTCAAAACGGTTTTATACGCTTGATAGGCTTCGTGATAATCAGGTTTAGGAGCTTGTGTAGTTTCTGCAACCGTTGGTTTTGTTTGTTCCTGTGTAGTTATTTGCTGTGTAGTAATTTGCGTAGTTGCTTGGTCGGGTGTAGCGTTTGAAACTTCATTCTTTCCGTTACAACCACTTAATGTAACGCTTGTCATTGGCACTAACATTGCAATCAGCATTACAAGACATTTTCGTTTTTTAGTTTTCATAAAATTTCATTTCCTCTTTTTTAACATATTAGGCGACAAAGGGCTTATGCTGTAAGCTCTGTATATTAGACACTTTAAATGTCAAAAAAGTTCATTTTTTCGAGAAATTTTTTGAAAATTTTTAAAAAAATTTAAAAACTTTGAAAAAATTTAAAACATCACCGTTTTTCTAATAAAAAAGGTGCATAGAACAAGCTACGCACCTCGAAAAACACATAGCCCTTTTGTCGCCAAACAAATTCAACGCTTACTACAAGTATGCTGAAATAGAGCCTGCATTTTTACCGAAATAAAAATACACACTTGTGTAAGCATTATAATTAAATTTGTTTGGCATTTTTATTTTAGCATACAATATGTGAAAATTCAATATTATTTTAAAATAACTTTCAAAATTTATGTAAATCTATTCTGCCGTTAAATAAATTTTGAAAGTTAATTTTAATTTGAGGGAACAACTTTTCGGCTGTTCCCTCTTTTTTTAGCTGTGCAGTACAGGATTTTTGTATTCGTTGTGACTATATTTTTCAGAACCGAACATATCACGAATTTCATCAAGCGTTAATTCCCGCTTGCTCTTCTTGCGGTACGGTTCTGTATGAAAATACCAAGCCTGTTTTTTGTGAGAGCGTTGATGATACTTTGACTATGAACAAGCCGCAATAGGCGAGGTAAAAGTTTTTTCTAAAACAAAAGTATGTTACCTGCACCAAAAAAGGATATTAGTACATAAAAGTACTGATACCCTTTTAAGTTTATCCCCCCCTCATATGCTAATTGCCATATGAGGGGTTAATTTATAATATCTGATTTAATAATTCAAGTCATAGGAATAGATATCTTCCCAATTACGGCGGAGGACTATGTCGGCGGTCAGGGTTGTATCGTTATACACTATTGACCACTGTGTGTTGCTTGTGACATCTTCGGGATTTGGGAGCTGCGCTGCTGCTTTTAAGGCTTTCCATGCGGAATCTGTTGTGTAGTTAGTTTTTTCCTCTTCAAAAACAGCCTCAATTTTGTCATAACGCTCCTTGCCATGACCATAAATGCCGTTCTTTTGGTTTGGCTGAACTTTATCAATATACATTCCGTAGAAATTAGTTATTGTGCGAATTGGTGTATCGATTAGTTTTCTGTCGGCGCTGTTGCAATCGTACTCCACTACCCTGCCGTCACCGCTTGAATCTGTAATATAAAAATGATAATCTCTGCCGCTTGTTGCGAACATATCGTATTCGCCGAGCAAATCAACTGCCTCTTGCGTAGATGCGGCTTTGTCAAGCACAAGTCGGATTGCAAGAGTTGTGCCGATGGTTTGCTTGCCTGTATTCTGACGAGTAGGGTCACTGTCAAGGGTAAGAACTGCAATAGAAACGCCTTTTTCGTTCATTCCGTCAAGACAGATAAACGGCGCTGTAAGGCAAGTGAGCTTTGATTTTATATTCTTGTCGGCAACATTAGCCTTAATATTATCGAGTGCAGCTGTTGCAACAGACTTGTAGCCGTCCTTTGGCGAACAATACACAAGCAAAGCCGAGGAATCATTTTTAAAATCATAGTTGCGACCCATAAGTACATCGCCGTTGCTCGCAGTCATTGTAAATGCACTGCACGCAAACTTGGGCGCTTTTATGCTGATAGGCAGAAATGGCAAGGATTCCCCGACAATAGCATTTACAAAACTTTGGTCATCGGTAATGCCCTTTTCGATGATGTTATCAAGGTTATAATCATATTTTACATTCATTTTATAAACATTGAAATCATCATAGTCTGTAACCTTTCTTATTGTAGATATTGTTTGAAATCTCGTAAAATAAATAGCAGTAAATACTCCGCCAAGCAGAATAATAAGTATGAGAATAATTGAAATGATTCGGACTAAAATTTTTTTGATGTTAGATTTTTTTACTGTGTTACTCATAAATGCCTCCTTGCTTGCATATGCAAACGCAGCTGTGCGATATTGCATTGTTATTTGTGTATCTTGTGCTATTATTGTAGCATATAGTTTTATTAAAATCAACAGTTTTTTATAATTTATTGCAAGATTTTTAAACTATTTGGCATTTAATCATATTTATTTAATGCAGATAAGCAATTTAATATTGTAAATATCAATTCAAAACACAAAAAAGGAGTAGCCGTACTTACAGCTACTCCTTATAAATATTAGTTCAAAATATTATTTAGTACCAAAGATTCTGTCGCCTGCATCGCCAAGGCCCGGACGAATGTATGCGTTATCGTCAAGTTCACGATCGAGTGCTCCAACATAAAGCTGAATGTCGGGGTGTGCTTTCATAAGAGTTTCTACACCCTTTGGAGCTGCTATGATAGACATAAATTTAATCTTTTGACCGCCATGCTTTTTAATGTAATCTACTGCTGCGACTGCCGAACCGCCAGTTGCGAGCATTGGGTCAACAACAACGATCTGACGCTGGTCTATCGGCTCAGGGAGTTTGCAGTAGTATTCGTGAGGCTCATGGGTAACAGGGTCACGATAAAGTCCGATGTGACCTACTCTTGCAGACGGAACGAGAGCGAGAATGCCGCCGACCATACCAAGACCTGCTCTAAGAATTGGCACAACAGCGAGTTTTTTGCCTGAAATTACAGGCTGTTTAGACTCCTCAAGCGGAGTTTTAATTGTAATTTCCTGAGTTTCAAGGTCAGAAAGAGCCTCGTAACCCATAAGCATAGCGATTTCCTCTACAAGTTTACGGAACTCGTTTGTAGAAGTGTTTTCTTTTCTGAGTAAAGTGATTTTGTGGCGAATAAGCGGATGTGTCATATATGAAACAGACATAATTTTCCTCCAAGTTTTAAATTATTTTATTAACTTTATATATAATATCATATTTTGTCGATATATTCAAGCCGTATATTAAATTTTTTCGTGGATTGAATTTAATTCTGAAATGCTGATATTGTGAATAGTTGCTTTTTCTGAATTTATTTCTAATCTGTTGAGATTGCTGTCCTGAATATAGGTCATACCCATAAATACAGTGCCGTCATCAGCAAAAATTTCGGCATATACGGTATCAAATATTACCCTCAAGTTTAGATTATGTCCACAACATTTTAGCGGAGCGGACTTATCAAGGCAGAATAAAGTTTTACTATTACTGTCATAAGTGATTTTAAGACCGAAAAGCTCTAATGAAAATGAATTTGACACATCTGCACTTATGCTGATATCGCAGGCTCGACTGTCAATTCTTTTGATATATGGATTTGAATTTGAAATTGCAACATTATTTATTGTTACAGAATCTTTATAGAGTGTTTTAAGCTCGTCGATTGGCAATGCGGAAAGATACATATTATTATCAATCTTTTTTATTGTCATATTTTGCGGAATGTTTAGGCAGCTTCCAAACGGATTATTTGGAATAACTGCCGACGCAAAGGCTGTGCGTATGCGCCTGCCGTCGTGAGTATTGAACCAAGATTGAGCGGCATAGGACGCATTGCCAAAGTTTAATCTCTTTTGCTTGGTTTCTATTTTAAATTTTTTGCCGTCAAAGCTGCCTAAGTAGTATCTGTCAGCGGCGGCAGAAAATACCCACTTAATGTTATCGCTGTCATTTTCAACAGAAAGCGGATAGAAATCGGGGCACTCGGAATCATCAGGCATTGTTATTTCCTGTATTTTTTGCCATTGAGTGAGATTTTCGGATTTCAAAATTGCAAAGCTGTGACCGTCAAGATATAACACCATAATGTAGATGTCAAGCGGTGAATAGTATATTACCTTTGGATCTCTGTTTTCGTATGCTAAATTTTCTATTATAGGATTTTTGTCATATTTAATCAGAGTTTTTCCGCCGTCTGTGCTATACGCAAGGCATTGTGTAAAAGGCTTATGCTTTGAAGTTTCTGATGTGTGACCTGCGCTTGTGTAATAATACAGAATAACAGGAGTATCGTCCTGCTGAAAATCACATCTGTTATCCTTGTCAATTATTGCACAACCTGAGAACATTGTTCCATCTTTATCGGGAAACAGCACATCTCCAAATTCTTTCCAATGTATAAGATCCTCGCTGAATGCGCCGCCCCAATGCATATTTTCCCATGTTGTGGCAACCGGATTGTGCTGAAAATACATTAGATATTTTCCGTTTGCATACACAAGTCCGTTCGGGTCATTTATCCAACCCTTGGCGGCTGTAAAATGCACCAGCGGTCTGTATTTGCCGTCATATTCAAAGCTGATTTCTTCGGCTTTATCAAAGCAAATATCGACAATCGGTGACGAAGTGATTTTTATTTTTTTACCTTTAAATCTTTTTAAATCAACAGGAAATTTATAGTCGGGTGTATTGTTATCAAGTCTAACGACTAAATCATAGACAAGCTCATTATCTATATAAAAATACAATCTTTTATTTTGAGCGTTGTCGCTGGCAGGGAGCAATATATAATTAGTATCACATAAAAATTCCATATTATCACCTCAAAAATTTAAAGTAATTACAGTAATTTAATTATATATTCGCCGCCTTTTCTTGTCAATATTTTACAAAAAACAGCCGACAGAATCACAAAATCTGCCGACTGCTTTTTAATCTTTATTATTAATAATATTTCTGATTTCTTCTTCGGCTTGCCTTACCTCTTCAAGAAACGCAAGCGATGGCACACGCAAAGCACCGTTTCCGAGTATAATCATTTGTTCAAGCGCATCTGAGGTTACTACTCGAACTCGGTTATTTTTAGCAAGCTTATGCGTTACTTTTTCAATATACATATCGGCGGTTTCAGCCTCTTTGGTGTAAACAATGCTTATGCCGTTTACGGTTTCAACTTCTCTGTACTGCCCTTTAACACGATAGGCGTCAAATACAAGAATCAAATTGCACTTGCTGTAACCCTGATAGTTGCACAATATATTTATAAGTACCTGCCTTGCTCCGTCTAAGCTCCTTTCGGTAAGTTCTTTGAGGTGTTCCCATGCAAAAATCACATTGTATCCGTCTACAAGCAAATATTCCGTGCCGTTGTACTGCGGATTTTTCATTAATTTTTCAGCCGCCTTATTTATTGCGGAAACCGCAGTAACCTTTCGCTTTTCGGGTGCTTTTTTATGAGTAATTGGGCCGTAGGTTTGTTCAAAAATTTGCATAAGCTCCTTGTCAAGTGCGAAAACATCATCTTGATTTTTGCATTTTGCAAAGGCGGTTTTGCTGTTTACGCTCTTTGATTTGTCAGTAGCGGGCGTTAGCGCACTCGGCAGGTGCATATGTTCGCTTACCTCATTCCACGCAACATTGTAACCTGCTCCATGTGAGCAGAAAACCGAGCCGCAAGGATTTTCAGAATCGGCATCGCAGTCATAACCAATGCTTTCAATTATCTCTTCGGCATTGTGACAAGGCTCATATCCTTTTAAAATACAAGCGAGCTTGCCTTTGCCATGGGTGTACTGCATAACCTCTTTTGTGTAGCTCCGCATTTCTGAAACAGGGCAAGTTCCGTTAAGCACCGTTACTTCTCCCCTGCTTTCCGGTGATGAAAATGTACCGTTCATACGCTGAATATCCGACATCGCCCTGCCGATATTTTCATTGGGAACTTCAAGGGTAAATTCATAAACAGGCTCAAGCAAAATGCTTTTTGCCGAGCGCAAGCCTTGTCTTACAGCTCTGTAAGTTGCCTGTCTGAAATCGCCGCCCTCGGTATGCTTGGCGTGTGCTCTGCCTGATATAAGCGTTATTTCTACATCTGTGATTGGTGAGCCTGTGAGAACTCCGAGATGCGTTTTTTCGTGGAGATGAGTAAGAATAAGCCTTTGCCAGTTGCGGTCGAGCAGATCCTCCTTGCAACGGGAATTAATGATAATTCCACTGCCACGCTTAAGCGGTTTTATAAGCAAATGTACCTCTGCATAGTGCTTTAGCGGTTCAAAATGCCCCACACCCTCAACTGTGTTTTCTATGGTTTCCTTGTAAATAATATTGCCTGTGCTAAATTCTACCGTCATACCAAAGCGCTCAAAAATTATGCTTTTAAGCACTTCAAGCTGAATTTCGCCCATAAGCTGTATTTGAATTTCAGCAAGCCTACTGTTCCACACCACATTAAGCTGTGGATCTTCATTCTCCAAAATTTTAAATTTTGCAAGTGCAGTGTGTGGGTCTGTTCCGTCTGTAAGGTCAACCTTGTATGTGAGTACAGGTTCAAGCATTGGCAAATCGGAATCGCTTTCTATACCGAGTCCATCGCCTGATTTTGCAAAAGTAATGCCTGTTACGGCGCACACTGTACCTGCCGCCGCCTCGTCAATCGCAGTGAATTTTTCACCCGAATACACTCTTATTCTATTCACCTTTTCGCTGTTTTTGTTTTTATCGCTAATCAGCACTTCACGCACCTTTAAACTTCCGCCCGTCACTTTCATAAAAGTAAGTCGGTTGCCTTGATTATCGTTGGCAATTTTAAAGACTTTTGCGCCAAACTCACTCGGATAGTCGGGCATTTGTGTGTATTCGTCAAGCAAAGTGAGAAACTCACGCACACCGTCAAGCTTAAGCGCCGAGCCGAACATACAGGGAAAAAGCTTTCGCTCCTTAATCGCTCTGATAATATCAGCTTTTTCAATACTTTCGGTTTCGTAATATTTCTCAAGCATTTGCTCGTCACAAACAGCTACATTTTCACGAAAAGAATCTGTGTTTTGATATGTAAAGTCAACGCAGTTTTCGTCAAGATTTGTTCTAAGCTGTGCCATAATTGCAAGCTTGTCTGCACCGTCAAGATCCATTTTATTTACAAATATAAAGCAAGGCACATTGTATCTTTTCAAAAGCTTCCAAAGTGTTGCTGTGTGGCTCTGAACTCCGTTTGTGCCGCTGATTACAAGAATTGCATAATCAAGCACCTGCAAAGTACGCTCTGCTTCTGCCGAAAAATCAATATGTCCGGGGGTGTCGAGCAATGTGAAATCCGTATTGTTGTACTTCATTACCGCCTGCTTTGAAAAAATAGTAATTCCTCTGTCACGCTCAAGAGAAAATGTGTCGAGAAAAGAATCTCTATGGTCTACCCTGCCGAGCTTGGTTATATTTCCCGAGCAGTACATAAGCGCCTCGGAAAGCGTGGTTTTACCCGAGTCAACATGAGCAAGTATTCCGACTGCGATTTTTTTCATTTTATCACCGTACCCTGCATAATAATACAAAAAATCAGTTAATAAAATTATATCATAGCAAACCCGAGTTGTAAATTATTCAATTGTAATTTTATAACTTAGCAATCATCGGTCGGGTAAACACAGCATAAGCCAAGCCAATCTTCTTAAACTCGTTTTCAGATAAATTTGTAACTTAATCATTTTCTTAACTTCTTTTAAAGTTATTTTCATTAAGTTAGATTTAGCTAACTTCTCTTTTAAGAAAAGCTGTGTGTAAAGCATCGTGTAAATACTTGTTCACACAGGTTATGTTTTTAGATATTATGGTTTATACTGTATAATTAGCACTTACAGTTTTTTCCGCGTAAACGGCTAACCTTTTGTCGCTTTGCGACATTTTACCGGCAAGATTAAAAATATCACCGAATTATTACGGTATTGCGTAAAATAATAACTATGGGGTGATTTTATGAAAAGTAAAAATAAAACAACTAATGCGGCAAAAGAAAATGAATTTGCAAACGCAAATAAAAATCTTGACCGCTGTCTTGACCAAATGGCGAACGCTTATTCAACCTACGACTGCACAGGGCTAATTCCGAGCAAGCCCGAAAACGAGGCACAGCTTGAGTCATACAAAGAAGTTTACAACTACCTGCCGACAGATGCGGACACTTTATAAAATAATGTTGTTTTCGAGAGCGGCATTTATTTCCCGAGAAATATTTTTCATATCATCGGGAATCGGCGCAGTGACAGTAATCGGCTGTTTTGTTATCGGGTGCACAAAATCAAGTTTACCGCAGTGCAAAGCCTGCCTTTGAATTTTATCAAGTCTGCCTCCGTACAAATCATCGCCCTCAAGCGGATGACCGAGGTATGCCATATGGCAGCGAATCTGATGCGTTCTGCCTGTTTCAAGCACAAGACTTACCAGCGTGCAGTCTTTGCCCTTTACAAGGACTTTGTAATGCGTAACGGACGGTGCGCCGTCTGATGTAACCTCTCGCACCATTTTAGAGTCCTTTTTTAATGCAATGGGTGCCTTTACAGTGCCGTTTTCATTTATAATTCCTGAGCAGACTGCAAAATATGTTTTGTTAAGCGCAAATTTTACAGCGTTTGCCGTATATCGGTCTTTTGCAATGAAAACTATTCCCGATGTATCTTTATCGAGCCTGTTTATGGCACGGAATGTAAATTCCTTGCCGCTGTTTTGCGCATAATAAGCCACAATATTGGCAAGAGTGTCGCTTTGGTGCTGTTTTACAGGGTGAACAGGCATTGAATACGGCTTGTTTACTATTAGAATATAGTCGTCTTCGTACAAAATGTCGAGTTTGCCCTCAACAGGCTCTATGCCGATTTTTTCATCAATCAGCCTGATTATAACTTTTTTGCCTGCCGAAACGGTATCAATGGTTCGCAAAATTTTTCCGTCCATCAAAATACCGTCTTTTTCTCGCTTTAGACGTGTTATCATTCTTGATGAAAGCTTGCAGTACGAGCGCAAAAAGTTGAGCGCATTTACTCCGTCATATTCAGTTGGAACGGTGAAAGTGAGCTTATTAGGCATAGATATATCTCCAAATAAGAAATGCTAAAACACATTGAAGTGCAAAAATTACGGGAATACCAACCATAAATTTTGCGTGCCTGGTTTTGTGGCGGATAATGAGCATAGTTATATACATTGATACACTTCCACCAAGGGCAGAAAGCAAAAGCAGGGTGCTTTCGGGTACTCGCCACTTTCGTTTAATTGCTTTAACTTTATCTGATATTGTTACAATTATTGATATAAGGTTTATAAGTACAAGATAAACCACCGTTAATTGTGAATAAATCTCCATATTTCACCTCAAAGGAAGGATTTTAATGTCAGTAAAAAAATTTGCACCTGTAATTTTATCAGCCGTACTGCTTGTAACAGCGCTTGCTGCAAGGGCATATTCCGAAAACGGCGAAGTTAAGCCTGTATCAACCTCAACGATGGATACAGCAACAAATGACAATGCCAAAGTTGAGCAAAATGAACGCTCGACAAAAGAAATGCGTGGCGTGTGGGTGTCTTACATAGAACTTGATATGCAGAATGAATCCGATAAAAGCGAATCTGCTTTCAGAGAGAAATTTAAAGACATTGCAATCACAAGCAAAAACGCAGGATTTAATACACTTATTGTGCAGGTGCGACCGTTTTGTGACGCACTTTATAAATCGGCTTACTTCCCCTATTCTCATATTTTAAGCGGTGAGCAGGGCGTAAGTCCTGATTATGACGCTCTAAAAGTAATGTGCGAGATTTGCTCAGAACTTGACCTTGATATTCACGCATGGGTAAATCCGTACAGAATCAGTACCGACAGCACACCGCAGTTTTTGAGTGAAAACAATCCGTATGTGATAGACAACGAGCTTGGCGAGGAAACCGAAAACGGAATTTTTCTGAACCCTGCCAACAAAATGGCTCGCAAGCTGATAATTGACGGTGTAACCGAAATTGTAAAGAACTACAATGTTGACGGAATACAGTTTGACGATTATTTTTACCCGACTCAGGACAGTGACTTTGACGATACGGAATATGCCGATTATGTGGAAACCGTAGGCGAAATGAACTGTATGTCAATTGACAATTGGCGGCTTGCCAATGTAAACACTCTGATTTGTGATACTTACAGGGCAATACATAAAATCAGTGATGATGTGGAATTCGGCATTTCCCCGCAGGGAAATATCGACAACAATGCAAAGATTTACGCTGATGTAAAAAGCTGGTGCATTTGTAAAGGCTTTGTGGACTACATATGTCCTCAGCTTTATTACAGCCTTGAAAATCCTGCGCTCACCTTTGAAAATTCGCTCAACAGCTGGGCAAGTCTTGATATAAATAAAAATGTTAAGCTGTATGTAGGCTTAGCAGGCTACAAAGCAAACACCGATTCTGACGAGGGCACTTGGCTTTACAGCGACAATGTGCTTAGTAAGGAATATAAAATAGCTGTTAATAACGAAAAAGTCAGCGGAATTATGCTCTACTCATACTCCGCACTTATAGACGAAAACGCAAGTACGGAAATTGCTAATCTTACAAAGGCTATGAGCAATAATTTAGATGCCGAAAATCAAACAACAGTACCCATACAGTAATCATCTTCGGCAGATGTAATTTTAACATTCACAATCTGACCGCAGAGATTATCGTTATCTGATATAATATGAACAGGTGTGTAGTTTTTTGTGTAACCCTCAAGATAGCCGTGGCGAAGTCGCTCAATAAGCACAGACTCAGTAAGACCGACCTGTGTTTTCAGAAATTCCGCTCTTGACTCGGCAACAAGCTCGCCCATCTCTTTGGCTCTCTGCTCCTTGATATTCGGCGCTATCTGGTTAGGCGCTTTATCGGCAACAGTGCCTTTTCGTCTTGAATACGGGAATACATGAACCTTTGCAAAACCTGTCTGCTTTACAAAATCCATAGACGCCTTAAAATCTTCTTCGGTTTCCCCTGCAAATCCAACCATAACATCGGTGGTAATAGTGGAATTGTCAAAGGTTTTCCTGATATTAGATACAATCTTGCTGTACTCGGCGGTATCGTAATGTCTGTTCATTGCTTTTAATGTGTTGTCACAACCGCTCTGCAGTGAAAGGTGGAACTGCGGGCAGAATTTTGGCTGAGCTGCAAGTCTTTTAATCATAGGCTCGTCCATCTGCTCAGGCTCAACCGAGCCAAGTCGCACACGCTCAATGCCGTCTTGCGCACAAACACACTCTACCGCATCGGCAAGATTTAAGCCTTCGTCCTGTCCGTAAGCCGAAAGATTTATGCCTACAAGCACAACCTCACGATAGCCGTTATCGGCAATTCTTTTTACCTCAGCCTTGAGCGCCTCAATGCTCTTTGAGCGAACTCTGCCCCTTGCATACGGAATAATGCAGTATGAGCAAAAACGGTTGCAGCCGTCCTCAATTTTTATAAATGCTCTTGTATGCTCGCCGAGAGAAGATATGGATAAATCTTCAAATTTCTCGTTTTTTACAGGGTGGGGTGATATAAAAACATTTTTCATATGATTTTCAATATATTCGTAAATTGCAGGAACAAGCT
>OGXL01002284.1_pt1 | contig 14536 bp, 11 predicted proteins | sample 1576311 | NCBI WGS metagenome assembly OGXL01 (sample SAMEA3541564, study PRJEB24748) | human gut metagenome | biome: human gut; feature: human-associated habitat; material: faeces | place: China | collected 2012 | reverse complement strand
AAAGCTTTCAGAATTTGGAAGAAACTAGGTATTATAATACTTCAGCTCGGCGAGGCGCTGGGCGGCCAGCTCGGGGGTGAGGCCCTTGTACTCGGTCTCGCGGCCCTTGGCGCTGACGACGCGGACGACCTCGCCGACGAGCACGAGCACGATGAAGATGACGATCATCGGGACCTTCTCGCCGACCTCGGGGGCGGAGAACGGCACCAGCGTCGCGACGATGGCCAGGATCAGCTCGATGCAGGGGATGGCCAGCATGACCTTCATCATCGCGCCCTTGAACGGGAACGTGAAGATGCGCTCGCGGTCCGGGTCGTTCCTGCGGAGGTTGAGGAACGCCGGGAACATCGGGATGTAGGTGAGCAGCAGGAAGACGACGGAGGTGCCGAAGAGCATCCAGAAGACGCCGTTGGAGATGGCGTCGACGGGGACGAGCTGCAGGCAGAGGACCAGGGAGGCGACGACGGCGTTGACCAGGTTGGCGCCGTTGGGCATGTCGTCCTCGGAGACCATCGAGGCGAAGACCTTGGGCATGTTGCCGTGCTCGGCGGCGTAGCGGGCGACGGAGTTGACGCCGAAGGACCAGGCGGCCATGTTGGCGAACAGGGTGATCAGGAAGGCGATGCAGATGACCTTGAAGAGCACGGAATCGCCCACCATGGTCTGGACTGCGACGATCATGCCGTAGTCGGGGTCGATGGAGTCGGCCGGGATGGCGGCGCCGATGCCGAAGCCGGCGAACAGGTAGATGACGGCAATAGCCACGCCACCGACGACGATAGCCTTGGGGATATCGCGAGCGGGATCGGCCATGTCATCGGTCATGGTGCAGATAACCTCGAAGCCCATGAAGTTGAAGATGATGATGGACAGGTAGCCCAGGGCGTTGGTGTTGGTGAGCTCGGGCAGGAAGGTGGCGGCGGACATGTCGCTCGCGAAACCGTTCTCCATGGCATACCAGATGCCCAGGGCGCCGACGATGACGGCAACGGCGACCTTGATCAGGGCGCCGCCGTTGAGGACCCACTCGGAGTCGGCCGCCTTGGAGCGGCCCATGAGGTAGACGATCCACACGAAGGCGAGCTCGATGCCCATCTTGGCGATCAGGTTGAACTCGACGCCGAAGACCATGCCCAGGATGTCGGGGAACATGGTCGCCAGCGAGGCGATCCACAGGGGGTAGTTGACCCAGTAGTAGTACGAAATGCGGGCGCCCCACTTGTCGCCCAGGCCATCGCGTACCCAGTCGTAAATGCCGCCCTCGCCGTCATAGGTGGTGCCGAGCTCGGCGACGACCATGCCGTAAGGGAGCAGGAAGGTCAGGATCAGGAAGATCCACCAGAAGAACTGCTGGTTGCCAATGGCAGCAGCAGGAGCGGCGGCCTCGCAAACGAAGACGACGCAGATGATGGTCGAAATGACCGTCAGGAAGGAAAGCTTTTTCTTTCCGTCACTCATATTTAATCCTTTGCTCAGTCGTTTTCAGACAGGGCGCCAGTGCTTACGCGCAGTGGCGCAGATGATGGGCAGCAACAGACAAGCATCTGCTGCCGCCCATCAGAAAGCATCGTACAGGCCATACCACACGTCGGTGTAGATGAAGTCGGCGCCCTTGATGCACTCGGTTGTCGTCGGAGACTTTGCAGTTCTCCTCGCCGATGGCCATGAGGTCGCCCATCTCCTGCGAAGGCGGGCGAGCCGTAGCTCGCCCGACCTGGTACGTCTTACAGACCGTGCTTACCGAGAGCGGCCATGCGCTCATTGATGGTGGCGCGGTATGCCGCAGCCTTCTGCTCGTCGGGCTCGCTCTGGGGGCACAGAGTGGCCAGGATGGCGCGAATGGAGTGCTTGCGGTTCTCGGCCTCGACCCAGCACAGGGAGCGCTCGGGATCGTCCATGACCTCGTCGACGACTTCCTCGCCACGGTTGGCGGGCAGGCAGTGCATGAACATGCTGTTCGGACCGGCAACGTTCATCATATCCCAGGTCACCTGGTACTTCGGATAGAACACATCCATGTAGCTGGAGCTGGAGACTTCACTGTCGTAGAGGCCGTACCACACATCGGTGTACACGAAGTCGGCGCCCTCGATGCAGGAGATGTCATCGGAAATGGTGATGGTGCCGCCGGAGACCTTGCAGTTCTCCTCGCCGATAGCCATGAGATGCTTGCCGAACTCGGCGCGCTCCTCATCGGTGCCTATATGCAGGCAGCCGTCGGGAATCTGATGTCCCTTCGGTCCGAACTGCACGAAGTCCATGCCCATCTTCGTGCAGATGAACATGAGCGACGCGCAGGTCTGGGTGGCATCGCCGATCCAGGCAAACTTGCAGTCCTCGATCTTCTTACCGGCGGGCAAGTTCTCGATCATGGTCATGAGGTCGCCGAGCTCCTGGGTGGGATGGTTGTACTCGCTCATGCCGTTGATGACGGGGGCCGCGGAGTACTTCGCCAAGCTCACTACATCCTTATGACGATCGACGCGGGCCATGAGGATGTCGACGAGGCTTCCCATAACGCGGCCGGAGTCCTCGATGGACTCATGGCCACCCAGCTGGATGGAGCCGGGGCCGAAGAACTGGGCGTGACCGCCGAGGTCGGTCATGGCCGTCTCGAAGGAGATGCGGGTACGGGTGGACACCTGCTGGAAGATCATGCCGAGGGTCTTGTCCTTCAGCAGGTGCGGGTACTCGCCGCCCTCCTTGATGAGCCCCTTCATGGCGATGGCCAGATCTACCATGCCGAGCAGCTCTTCTTTTGTGAAGTCGTTGGTGTCGATGTAATCCTTGACCATTGAAATCTCCTTCAAAATTCGTTGGCCGGACCGCCCCTTGCGGACCGCGCCCCCATGAAGCGCCCCAAAATGAGCGAGACGCTCCCTTGCGCCACACAGCATGGGGCGCACCCGTAGTTTTGAGAAGAAATAACCAGGATTATTTCCAGATTACATTAGCTCACCGCACACCTTACCCTGGCTAATCCTAGCTAATCCTAACTAATCCTAGCTAGTCCTAACGCCTAGACGGATTGATATTGAACTGGTTTCTTCGCCCTGTGCGCCGCTGTCAACACCTTGCGCCTCCGTTCTAAGGAACCGACGCGCCCGACGCCCAAGAATACGTAGACGAGCTGCTCCTCGCCCTCTGCGAGCACTGTCACCTGACCGCGCGCGAGCGCGTCATCTTGAAAGAGGTACTGCAGGGCAAGGACAACCAAAACATCGCCAGTTCGCTGCAACTGGCCCTGGGCACTGTGAAGGCCCATGTGCGCAATATTCTGAAGAAAACCAGCACCGCCACCCGCCAAGAACTCACCCAGCTGTTCCGGAAGGGATGAAGAACGGCCGTAGACGGCTGATCCCGTAGGGGGCGGCCGCAGCCGGTGTGAGGGAGATTGGATACAGACTTATCGGAGTCGACCCCGACGATGGTCAGCTTGGCATCGTCGATGCCCACGATGAACTGGTCGGTCACATCGTTGCCGTCGGAATCGATGACGACAGCTTGGCCGGAAACCTTGACAGGGTACTCGCCCGCATCGGTGCCCGTTGAAGAAGCCTCAACGCCGGAAACGTAGAAGGTCTGACCATTGATCTGGAACTCCAGGGCCTCGAAACCGGATACGGACTTCTCGGTGCCGTCGTAGGTCACGGACTTGGAATTGGGAGTGAGGGTGATCTGGTACTTCTCGCTACGGTCGGTAACGGTCAGGGTTCCGTACGTCTTGTTGATCTGATAGTTGTCCAGATTGGTTCCCTCGTTGGGGATGCATTCGAACGCATTCTCGGAGGAGCCGACGATCTTCTGCGAGCCGGTGAAAGAATAGGTGGCACCTTGGCCGTCGACCCAACCAGTGCCCCGGGCAGCCTCCCCAACGGTGACCTTGTGATTGGTCAGGGGCTTGCCGTCGTACTCCTTGGAACCACTCGCGGAGGTCAGGGTGACCACACGTGGTGTGATCTCCACTATACCTGTTTCAAACTTGGTAATATTGTAAGAGTCGGGACTACCCTTAATAAATATTATCTCAAACGTATTATTATTCGTTATGCCAACATTGGTCCGAGAACTAGTCGATATGCAATAAACATCGTCAAACGTAGCAAAACCAGGATCAACTGATACGGGACAGGCAAGAGGTTCGCCGTCATAGGTTTTTGAGACGTTTGTGGACTTAAGAGTTACGTTACGCTTTGTAATCTCGATTTCGAATCGTTCCTCATCCACATCACCTCCCGAAACCACCAAGGTCACGTGGCCGACTTGAGTTCCCATTACAGAAACGGTCTTGTGATTAGGATAAAGATTATCAAGATACGAGATTGTGACATCTCCACCGTCATTGTCACGAATATAATCCCATTTATATTCAGACCTTGATGTCATATTGGTATATTGTGCAGCAACGCCGTACTGAATCTTATCAGGGCCTTTGAATGCATTGCCAACGGGATCGCTTACCGCCCCGCCCTCATCAGCGAAAGCTGCGACGGGCAGAAAAGATGCTGCCAGCACTGCCGCCAGCATCACCCTCGCAAATCTTTTCGCAAGCGATTGGGAGAGAACTGCAGTTTCGACCTCTCCCCATTTGGAGAATGTGGAATCCATGAAGCTCATGTCTGCTCCAATTGCATCGAATTGAACCAACGTAAAACGCAACACGACGTACAGTGTGTTGCTGCGTTTTTTCGATTTGGTAAAGAATAACCGAATCTTTGTTGGCTATGCGTCGTTTGAATGTAATTACCCCTCTAATAAATCAAATTTGTTACTTTTCAGCACCATCAAACCAGATTCTGCCTCCTGCGAATTAGGCACCCACCCCATCAAGACCACGAAGCATCCCCGCCCTCAGCCTCGGCCTGCTAGTCATGTGCCTGTTCACCTGGGATAAAGCATGCCAAAGGCAGCGCTGGACCATGGTTTGCGGCCACACCTCCGCAACCGCGCGATGAGGACGACGAGGTCCCTGGCGAGGTATATGCCGTCGACGAAGACGACCCTGTGGACCTCGTCGACGCACTCGAGCATGGGCCAGACCTCCCAGAACTCGGCCGTCCTGCTCCTGAAAGACCGCCCGCCGCAGTAGGGGCAATAAACGGCCTTCATGGGCACCTCTTCCGAAAGGGTATTTAACGGTTCCGGAAAAGGTTATCTACCTGCGGTAACGATAGGCAACCGGACACACATTCTGTCCGAGCGGTTAAAAGCGGGCACGGAATTTAAACGGCTGAAAAAGGGGCATCGACCTGCGCCGATGCCCCCAACGTGGACACACATTTTGTCCTATAAGCCTTAGCCAACAGATTGCCTGCACAAAAAACATGGCCACCCGCAAAGGGTGGCCATGTAGATTCTATCTGCAAGAAATCTTTTGCGTGCGTGGTGTGCTTTCGCGCATTTAGTCATGCGCGCCTTCGCGCTTTCACACTCTAGCACGTTCATGCGTTCATGCGTTCATGCTTTCCGCATTCTCGCGTTCGCGCTTTCGTACTGGTCTATTCGCCTGTACGAATTACCACGTGCGGGAATTCATCTGGCGGAACTGAGCAACGGTTGGAGCGTGCGAATTCATGCCGCCGTCAACGTTGATGATCTGTCCCGTGGTGTAGGTGCTTTCATCGGAGCCAAAATATACGGCTGCATGAGCAATGTCTTCTGGGCAACCGTAGCGGTTAACCATGATGCTACCCAAGAAGATATCTTTGAGCATCTGAGGAACCTTCGCCTCGTTTTCTGGCGTAACAATCAAGCCTGGACGGATGCAATTGCAGCGGATGTTGTCTTTGCCGTATTGCAAGGCAACGTATTGCGTGAAGATGTCTACGCCCGCCTTGGCGCATGCATAAGCGGTAGAACCTAAGTCGCCTGCACATGATGCCATAGAGCCAATGTTGACGATTGCGCCGCCACCAATTTCTTTCATGTAGGGGATAGCGCACTTCGTTGCATAGAAGGTGCCGCGCAGGTCGCTTTCCAAAATAGCGTCCCACATTTCAAGGGTGAGCTCGTCAACACGACCGTCCTTGAGGGCAACGTTTGCTGCATTGTTTACCAAAATATCGAGCTTGCTGTATTGCTCTACAGTGTCTGCAATAAGCGCTTCGATGCTTGCTGGTTCGGTAATGTCGAAATAGTGGAAGCTTGCCTTGCCGCCTGCTTCAACAATTTGATCAACTACAACTTGGCCTTTTTCGGCACGACGACCACTAATAACAACCGTTGCGCCCTCGGCTGCGTATACCTTTGCGATACCGATACCAATGCCGCTGGTGGAGCCCGTTACGATAGCAACTTTGCCTTCGAGTCTACCCATTGTGTTTCCTTTCTCGTTCAAATAATCGATAAGGTATTTGTATTCCTTTTTTGCGTGTTTGTGAATATTTGCATAGAAAAAACGGATGGCAGGCGTGTGGATTTCGGCAGGAAGGGAAGGGGCCGGCCGCGTTGCGTGCACTGCCGTATTCTTTTCTGCGGGAAAATATGTTGAGCTGCTCGTTTTTCTGTTTGAATAGTAGACAGATTTAGCATGGTCAGAGGCTGCAGGCAAACAATTTACTCCCTCAACAAAACGCTTGCTCTCTGACATGCCATGCTCGGCGCACAAAGTTGGGGCCTTCCCAGACGGGAAGGCCCCTTTGCTGATTATCTTAGCGCTTCATTTCAATGGAGCTACACCAATGGTATCCGTGCTTATTTATAGCTGTTGCGCTTTCTGAACGTGAAGAGCGCCCCAGCACCGGCAGCGATCGCCACGCCGCAGATGCCCATTGCATAGAGGGCGGCGCTATCGCCGGTGTGAGGGAGATTGGATGCAGACTTATCGGAGTCGCCCCCGACGATGGTCAGCTTGGCATCGTCGATGTTCACGGTGAACTGGTCGGTCACATCGTTGCCGTCGGAATCGATGACGACAGCTTGGCCGGAAACCTTGACAGGGTACTCGCCCGCATCGGTGCCCGTTGAAGAAGCCTCAACGCCGGAAACGTAGAAGGTCTGACCATTGATCTGGAACTCCAGGGCCTCGAAACCGGATACGGACTTCTCGGTGCCGTCGTAGGTCACGGACTTGGAATTGGGAGTGAGGGTGATCTGGTACTTCTCGCTACGGTCGGTAACGGTCAGGGTTCCGTACGTCTTGTTGATCTGATAGTTGTCCAGATTGGTTCCCTCGTTGGGGATGCATTCGAACGCATTCTCGGAGGAGCCGACGATCTTCTGCGAGCCGGTGAAAGAATAGGTGGCACCTTGGCCGTCGACCCAACCAGTGCCCCGGGCAGCCTCCCCAACGGTGACCTTGTGATTGGTCAGGGGCTTGCCGTCGTACTCCTTGGAACCACTCGCGGAGGTCAGGGTGACCACACGTGGTGTGATCTCCACTATACCTGTTTCAAACTTGGTAATATTGTAAGAGTCGGGACTACCCTTAATAAATATTATCTCAAACGTATTATTATTCGTTATGCCAACATTGGTCCGAGAACTAGTCGATATGCAATAAACATCGTCAAACGTAGCAAAACCAGGATCAACTGATACGGGACAGGCAAGAGGTTCGCCGTCATAGGTTTTTGAGACGTTTGTGGACTTAAGAGTTACGTTACGCTTTGTAATCTCGATTTCGAATCGTTCCTCATCCACATCACCTCCCGAAACCACCAAGGTCACGTGGCCGACTTGAGTTCCCATTACAGAAACGGTCTTGTGATTAGGATAAAGATTATCAAGATACGAGATTGTGACATCTCCACCGTCATTGTCACGAATATAATCCCATTTATATTCAGACCTTGATGTCATATTGGTATATTGTGCAGCAACGCCGTACTGAATCTTATCAGGGCCTTTGAATGCATTGCCAACGGGATCGCTTACCGCCCCGCCCTCATCAGCGAAAGCTGCGACGGGCAGAAAAGATGCTGCCAGCACTGCCGCCAGCATCACCCTCGCAAATCTTTTCGCAAGCGATTGGGAGAGAACTGCAGTTTCGACCTCTCCCCATTTGGAGAATGTGGAATCCATGAAGCTCATGTCTGCTCCAATTGCATCGAATTGAACCAACGTAAAACGCAACACGACGTACAGTGTGTTGCTGCGTTTTTTCGATTTGGTAAAGAATAACCGAATCTTTGTTGGCTATGCGTCGTTTGAATGTAATTACCCCTCTAATAAATCAAATTTGTTACTTTTCAGCACCATCAAACCAGATTCTGCCTCCTGCGAATTAGGCACCCACCCCATCAAGACCACGAAGCATCCCCGTCCAGAGCAAGCCCGAGCCGAGCAAGGGACATGCCCGAAAATAATTCTCTGTTAACATGAAATGCAATGTTGCAATAGGGAACGCACGCTTGATTTGGAGGATACGATGAAGATAAAGGCTAAAGAGACCTTGGCCAGGCGCCGGACGGTTTTCGTCCTCACGCTCGCAGCCATCGTCGGCGTTTGCGCTTTCACCTTCTCCGGCACCCAGAATTACGCCTGGGCTGAAGGCGAAACCCCCATTGCCACTTGGAATGAAGTCAAAGCGCCGGGATATGGCGTCGTTGAAGCAAATGAAAAGAACCTTTCGCTTGAAATAAAAATAGATAGCTTGAACGATCACCTGGAGGCCCATATCACGAATAACGACGGAGGTCCAATTCCCCCATCTGTCCTCGAGTTGACAACGAATGATGGACAAACATTAATCGCCAAAATTACAGACCCTATTCCTAATGGCGGCCAAACCGGAGCACCTTCCATTGAAGGCTCGAAACCCACTACCCGATTCACTAAAGCAGAGCTTTACGAAACCGTCACCGTGACCTTCAATATGAACAGCCACGGAACCCAGATCATCAACCCCATTACGGTCAAGAAGGGGACGTCCGTCACCCTGCCCCAGCCCACAGACCCAGATTATGACTTTGGCGGCTGGTTCACCGATGAGAGCCTCACCACCTCGTTCAACGGCACCGCCGCTACAAGCATGACCGTCTACGCCAAATGGACCAAAAAGGAAAAGGTCACCGTTTCCTTCGAATCCGAATTCGGGACCGCACCTGAAGCCGTGACCGTGAACAAGGGCCAAGTCGTCGAACTCCCTGACCTCGGCACTGACGGCGACTACACATTCGTTGGCTGGATTCCTAAGGGCTCCGAAGGCACCGATCCCCTTAAAGGCGAATACACCGCTAAAGAGAACATCACCTTCACGGCTGTCTGGGAAGCTCCCTCCACTCCCATCATCGAAATGGTCGATGTCACCTTCGACATGAACGGCCACGGCGACAGTGTGGCCAAGCAGACCGAGAAGGGCAAGCCCATCACCCTTATCGATGATCCCACCGCTGAAGGCTACACCTTCAAGGGCTGGACCTACGACAAGGAAGGCAAGCAGGCCTTCGACCCCAAGAAGAACGCAGACCAGGACACCACCCTGTACGCCCAGTGGAAGAAGAATGCCGACTCCGCTCCCACCAACTCAACAATCCCCCGGACCGGTGACAACCAGATGGCACTCCTGGCATCCCTCTGCTTCAGTGCAGCAGCCCTGATCGCAGTCGGCATCGCGTTAACCGCGTATCGCAAATGCAAGCACGTATAAAGCATACGTGACGTTACCGCTCTAATTCTCGATCTAAACAGAGGGGAGTCCCGCGGGACTCCCCTTCCCATTCGCGTACCTAATTACGCTGTTCCTACTAAAATTGGGAATTCTATTCCCAATTTTCTCCTATTCCCACTCTATGAATCGAAAGTGCGGGCATTTCCATGTCGTCTCGTATTTTATACGGAAAACGAACGTGGCGATACACGGCGATACTCAACGGCACAAAAGTGAGACAAAACTGCTCTGATAATAGAAACTCAAATGAAACTCAAGGGTGTTGAGTTTCATTTTTGTCCCAGTAGCAAAAAGGGCAGGGTAGAGCGGCCAAATCCTCCCCTTTTCAGGTGATCTGAAGCGGCATCGCATGCAAGCCACCAGCGACAATTGCAAACCTATAGTTAAAAACTCTCTCCAGTTTGCTCCAGTTTGTCGCAGTTTGTTTTAGTTCGCCCAATTTATACCCAGTCTCAAAAATTGCCGAAAATCCATGGGGTCAAATTTGAGTCACGGATATCCATACAATTTTGGTCATTCTCTGGGGTCACGCTGGGTCACGGCCTAACCGGATATCCAATCGGAAAGGACGGCTGCCGTCTCGCGATTGGCGGAGTAGTGCATCCAGCGGCCGTCCTTGCGGCAGCTGACCAGCCCGGCGGCGCAGAGTTGCTTCACATGGTGGGAAAGGGTGGGCTGGGTGATGTCCATCTGCTCAAGAATCTTGCACGCGCAGATATCGTCCTTGTCCTTGATGACCTGGTAGATGCGCAGGCGCGTGGGGTCGCCCAGCGCCTTGAACGCCGCCGCGAGGCTCTCGTTGTCCATGGTTTCCTCCTGTCTGTCTGGCAGCTTCAGTATATCACGCAAATTCATATATTGACATATATCTATGTGACTCCTATATTGTCGTCTTAGCATAGATATATATCGATACATCAATATGAAAGGAGTCCCAATGGAATCCATCGGAACGTTCATCTTGGACCAGGTGCTGAAGATGCAGTGGCTGAGCGAACTGATCGCCGCCTTGCTGGGCGCGCTAGGCATTGACGCAGCGGGCCAGTGGGGCGGCACGCTCCACTTCTTCATCTATGACACGGTGAAGATCGTCATCCTGCTGTGCGTGCTCATCTTCGCCATCAGCTACATCCAGAGCCACTTCCCGCCCGAGCGCAGCCGCAAGATCATGGGCCGCTTCAAGGGCATCTGGGGAAATGTGGTGGGAGCACTGCTGGGAACGGTGACGCCGTTCTGCAGCTGCAGCTCGATCCCGCTGTTCATCGGGTTCACCCGCGCGGGCCTGCCCCTGGGCGTCACCTTCAGCTTCCTCATCAGCTCGCCCATGGTGGACCTGGGCAGCCTGGTGCTGATCATGAGCATCTTCGGCCCGGGCGTTGCCGTTGCCTACACGGTGGTTGGCCTGCTCATCGCCATCGCCGGCGGCACCATCATCCAGCGCATGGGCATGGAGGAGCACCTGGCCGACTTCGTCCGCGGCGACGCGCCGGCGGACGCCGAGCTCCTGTCCATGACCGTGGCCGAGCGCCTGGCCTATGCCCGCAAGGAGACCTGGGGCACGTTCAAGAAGGTGTTCCCGTACATCCTGCTGGGCGTGGGAATCGGCGCCTTCATCCACAACTGGATCCCCGCCGAGTGGATCGAGCTTGTCCTGGGCGACGGCAACCCCTTCGCCGTGGTGCTGGCCACCCTCGTCGGCGCGCCTATCTACGCCGACACATTCGGCGCCATCCCCATCGCCGAGGCCCTGTACTACAAGGGCACGGGCCTGGGCACGGTGCTGGCCTTCATGATGAGCGTCACCACGCTGTCCATCCCCAGCCTGACCATGCTCTCCCGCGTCATCAAGCCGAAGCTGATGGTGACGTTCCTGGGGCTGTGCATCGTCGGCATGTGCATAAGCGGCTACGTGTTCAACTTCCTGCAGCCGCTGTTCTAACCGGTTAGGAGCCCGCACGGTGCGGGCGCGTCGAAAGGAGAAATTGTCATGGGATTGTTCGGATTCGGAAAGAAGAAGGAAGAGAAGGCCGCCGTTCCCTGCGCGTGCAATGATGGCGCTCCGCAGATGAAGGCAGAGCCCTGCGGCTGCGGAGGCGCCCGCCAGGTGAAGGTGCTGGGGGCCGGCTGCTGCCACGAGCTGTACGAGAACGCCCAAGCGGCCATCGCCGAGCTGGGGCTCGAGGCGGAGCTTGAGTACATCACCGACATGGACCGCGTCATGGACTACGGCGCCATGAGCCTGCCTGCGCTCGTGGTGGACGGCAAGGTCGTGAGTGCCGGCATGGTACTCACCCCGGCCGAGGTCATGGAGTACCTGAGGTGAGGGAAATGAACATCTGTTCCCCTGGCTCGCCGACGCCATAGGATCGTTCACCGTCGGGACGACGAACATTCCCATAGCGATAGGCCTCATCCTCATGATGTACTCACCGCTGGCCAAGGTCCGCTACGGCGAGATGCCAAAGGTGTTCAAGAGCAAGCGCCTCATCGTGCTGTCTCTTGTTCTCAACTGGGTGCTTTGCCCCTTGCTCATGCTTGTCCTTGCCGTGGTGTTCTTGCGCGACGCGCCTGACTACATGGCGGGAATCATCATGATTGGGCTGGCGCGCTGCATCGCAATGGTGCTGGTGTGGAACGACTTTGCCGGCGGCTCCAACGAGTACGCTGCCGGTCTTGTCGCGGTGAACGCCGTCTTCCAGATTGCGTTCTACGGTCCCATGGCGTGGCTCTTCCTGTCGGTATTGGCGCCTATGCTGGGTGCCCCGGGCATGTCGATCGAGGTGTCCGCATGGCAGATCGCCCAGAGCGTCCTCATCTACCTGGGCATCCCGCTGGTTGCGGGTGCGCTGACCAGGTTCATAGGCGTCAGGCGTTTTGGCGAGGAGGGGTACAGTGCCAGGGTTCTGCCAAAGACCTCCAAGATCACTCCGGTGGCCCTGTTGTTCACCATTGTGATCATGTTCTCCATGAAGGGCGAAATGATTTCAAGCCTGCCCCTGGACGTGCTGAGAATCGCAGTGCCTCTGGTCGTCTACTTCGTCGTGACGTTCTTTGCAAGCGCATGGCCGGCTCGTCGTGCTGGCGCGGACTACGAGAGGATGGCGTCCGTTGCCTTCACCGCTACTGGCAATAACTTCGAGCTCACCATCGCCGTCGCTGCGGCCACCTTCGGGCTTGCAAGCGGCCAGGCCTTCGCAGCCGTAGTCGGCCCCCTCATCGAGGTTCCGGCGCTGATCCTGCTTGTCAACGCCGCGTTGCGCTTGAAGAAGCGGTGGTACGAGTCGTAAGGCGCTTCACCTTGCAAATAGACGTTCTGGAAGATGAAAAAGGAGTCCCATTGGGGCTCCTTTTAACTTGCAAGCCGTTTGCGACTATTGACTTGGAATAGTCGCTATTCCCACTCGATGGCTCTGTATTTGTCGTCCCGTCATTCTAGTTGCACCCAGTTTTCGGTGTCGTCTCGAACCGAATGCCGCCAAATAACACCATGTCTTGTTTCGTCGGCTTCGGGGACAAAAGTTGGGACAACTCCAAAAACTTTTTTCAAACTCAGTGTTTTGAGTTTTTGTTTTTGTCCCAAAGGGCGCGGCGGACCGCCTTTGGAGGCTCGATTTCGCCGAAAACGCCCGTTTTGAAACTCAACCGACCTTTAGCGTGCAAGCCGCCAGCTTCAACCGCAAGTGAATTAACGCGGGTGGCTTGCGCGCCATTTGCAAAACCCCAGGTCGCAGGTCTTCGCCATTCGTGAACAAAGTGAGTAGTCTCAGGTGGCTTGCTTATGAGTTGGCGAACGGGCCTTCAGGATTCAGGGCAAACATGCTGGTAGAATAGGATTCTCAAATCAATGACAGGAGACCGAGCATGGCCGAACCCCACGATAGGAAGCCGATCCTCACGATCGAGCAGCAGATAGAGCACCTCAAGCAGAAGGGCGTAGCCTTCGAACTGTGTTCCGAGGAAGAGGCCGCGGACTACCTGCGCGACAAGTGCAACTTCTTCAAGCTCGCATCCTACCGCAAACTCTTCTCGAAATACGAGGGAGGCCCGCGCGACGGCCGCTACGTAGACCTCGACTTCGGCCAGCTGCGCCTGCTCGCGGCGCTCGACCAGGAGCTGCGCCACGCCCTGCTCGGCATGACGCTCGACATCGAGCATTTCCAGAAGGTGACACTGCTTCGCGAGATGGAGGACCGTGGAGAGGACGGCTACGCCATCGTGGCCGACTACATGGCATCGCTTACCACTGCAAACAGGGAGTACCGCCTGCGCGAGCTCAAGATGAGCGGCCGCAGCCCCTACAGCTCGAGCCTCTACGCGAAGTACTCCGGCGACATGCCTGCCTGGGCCTTCCTTGAGCTCACCTCGTTCGGCACCCTCATCGACTTCGTGCGCTTCTGCGCCAGGCGATGGGGCGACAGGCGCCTCGAGGCCTCCCACTACGACCTCAAGCGCGTGAAGTCCGTCCGCAACTGCGCCGCGCACGGCTCGTGCCTGATCAACTGCTTCGCCGAGAGGGGCGCCGCCCGGGGCTCGGCGTCCAGCGGCGTCTCCCGAAGGGTCGCCGCCGTGGGGATTCCCAAGGCGACCAGGAGGAAGTGGATGGGGAATACGGCCATGCAGGAGGTCGCGACCGTGCTCGTGGCGCACTCCGGCTTGGTACCCGAGGGCTCCTCGCGCTCGCGCGCCGCATCCGAGCTCGCCGAGATGTTCGCCAGGGCCGACGGCGAAACCGAGGCGCTGCCCGACAAGGGGCCCGACGCCGCAGCTCGCTCCGCGCTCGAGTTCCTTCGCAGGTTGACAGAATCGCTCGGGTTGGTAGAATAGCCTGCAGATAGCAAAACCTTCACGGTTTTAGGGGCGGACTTGCGCAAGCGACTCTGCCCTATTTTTATATGGCTCTTCGGTGGTTTCTGTGGGAGAGATTCC
>OGXL01002280.1_pt1 | contig 14547 bp, 19 predicted proteins | sample 1576311 | NCBI WGS metagenome assembly OGXL01 (sample SAMEA3541564, study PRJEB24748) | human gut metagenome | biome: human gut; feature: human-associated habitat; material: faeces | place: China | collected 2012 | reverse complement strand
CTTCCGATCTGCCCCTGCGATAAAAGCGCCGAACAAGGCATGCAATCCCAATATCTCAGTCAGATAAGCCGAGGTGATCAATAGCAAGAAGATGAAAGCTACTAGCCCCTTGTCGATTACCTCCTTGTTGTGGTAAATATGTCCGATCATCCGCAGGAATGGCCGCACCGCCAAAAACATAAACACTATGTAAAGGACTGAGAATAAAATGTTGTAAACGGCACTTAGCATCGAACCCGCTTGTGCGATCGCTATGACAACCGCTAGCAAGCACCATGCGGTGATATCCCCATTCGCTGCGCTTGCCAACGAGATGGTACCCAAATGTGTCTTGGTAAGTCCTTTCTCTTGGATAATACGTGCCAATACGGGAAAGGCGGTAATACTCATGGCGATACCTATAAACAAGGCGAAAGAGAGGAAAGGCGTACTCTTATCCGCATATTTGTCGTACACGAAATAGGCGGTCAACATACCGAAAAAGAAGGGGACGATCGTACTGGTATGACTGATTAAGATCGTCTCTTTCAGCTTTTTCCTTACCTCGGAGATATTAAGTTCCATCCCGATAGCGAACATAAAGAGTATAAGTCCGAATTGACTCAGCATATTTATATTCACCAACGATTCCACAGGGAAAAGGAAGGCGGAAGCCTCCGGGAATAAATTGCCTAATACGGACGGCCCTAGCACGATTCCGGCAACGATCTCGCCGATGACGGTGGGTTGCCCGATCTTCTGGAATAACCAACCGAACAAACGGCACGTAAGCAATATCGTGATGATTTGTAAAAGCAGAATTCCTATGGAAGACTCGATATTATGTACTAATAATTGAGTAAATATGGTAAATCCCTCTTCTAAATTACTAGGTGCGTTTTGGATGGACGCAATCGAATTTTCCAGTTGCTGACTTTCCCCTTCTTTGGCGATAAAGTACATCAGCGAACCGAAAATGAGGATCATCATTAGGTAAAAGGCTATACTTTTTGTTCCTTTGCTCATCTTTGTACGGTTTACCGCGAATATAAGAAATATCCTAATATTATCAATGGGTATGTTTTTTTCTTTTATCTTTGCCGAGAACCAAATTATAATAAATCATGGAGTCTCTAAATCTGATAAAAAATGACCCGTGGCTGGCCCCTTATGAGGCGGCTATAGAAGGCCGGTATCAATACGTGATTGATAAAGAAAAGAGCCTGACGAATAATGGTAAACTAACCTTATCCGAGATGGCTTCCGGATATCTTTATTTTGGGTTACACAAAACCACGAAAGGCTGGGTGTTCCGTGAATGGGCGCCGAATGCTACCGCTATTTATTTGATTGGAACATTCAACGGATGTATTTTACTTTCCGGTATAATCATTGTCAATCCCATTTCGTTGAATATATCCGTTAATAGTTTTTTCTGTTTATCCGAAGCGTTCCGCGCAGAGATCAACGTCATACTGGCACGTTCGGCTATAGCGGTATTAGGAATGACACGGAAGATGGGCATCTCCGGTTCGCCACAAAAATGTGCCAGATCGTCAAAACAGATCCCGGCAGCTAATGAAACAAGTATCTGTGTACGTTTCAAGCGGAGTGGATTGAGTATTTCTTCTATCAGCCAAGGCTTTACTGCAACAATTACGATATCGGCATTAGCCGCTGCATCTATGTTATCGTTTGTTGTTTTAATATTGGGAAAGTCGGCTTTTAGTTTCTCCAGTTTTCCATTACTTGGATTAGAAACAACAATTTCATGTCCTTGAATCAGATATCCCTGAGCTAAGCCACGTGCAATGGCAGAGCCCATATTTCCTGCACCAATGATAGCTACTTTCATATTATATAATTATTTAGTCTGTTTCTGACAAAGGTATAAGTAAAAAGTGAAAATACGAGCAAACGTGGCAGGGATTTTCACTTTTTCACTTTCCTTATAAGGATGCTGATTATTAACCGAGTACTTTTCTTAGCCGGGCGAGGAATTCATCGGCTTCCTCTTTGCTGAGGCAGAGAGGAGGCAACAATCGGATTACGTTCGTACCGCTGGCACCGGTAAATACTTTTTGTTCGTGGATCAGGCGGCTCCGGATTTCCTTTACCGGTTGGTCAAATTCCATTCCGATCATTAATCCGCATCCGCGCACTTCTTTGATTTCCTTGAATTTTTTCAGTTCTTCCAGCAGATAGGAGCCGATGTTGGCTGCATTTTCTACTAAATTCTCCTGTTCGATGACATCCATTACTGCCAATGCAGCCGAGCAAGCCAGATGATTGCCCCCGAAAGTTGATTCCAGCCATGCCATATCGGCAGTATGCCTGTTTGCCATCCAGTTTTTTTATCCGTACATTTTGCAAGTTGTCCTTGATTGTTTTATACAACCTCCCAAGTTCTATGGTGTCCCGTACAAACGCACCGTCATAAATCCACAACAAATCCATTCCGTGTAATACATTTTTCACTGCTTGTTCTCTGAAATACGGGCGATTGTTCCCCGATATGCGTATCTCATTGTCTGAAATATGCCTCAGGCATTTTCCATCCAGCGAAGCAGATATTGACAAGTCCATGTCTATGCCTTTTTTTACTGTCTGTCTGGCATTTGGTGTGCCTACACGTTGTAAACAGCCATCTTGTGCAATCACATACGAAAGCGTGTAATGCGGGAACAGCCCTATTCCCTTGACTTCCACTCGCAGCGTGTCTTTATGCAGAAACAGGCGGTGCGCCGGTTCTCCTTCCAGTCTGTAAGAAATGAAACCGCTGTCAGACTTACTCAAGCTACTCACTTGCGCATGGGTGCAAAGCACACTGCAAAACAGCAGAAGCAGAACCGTTATTTTCGTTTGTTTGACAGACCAATACATTCTTATTTTTTTACATGATTCGGTATAATGTCCGGCGGATAATCGACCTTTTAGGGAGGTTAAGCCGCTTGTTATTCGCATATTATTCAGGTCGCCAATATGGATGTAATGCCGTTCCAATATTAAACATTGGAATATTAAACTCATTTATCCATTCAAGGCGAGTCCAAATGCCAGAGTTTTCACCGACCATAAGCATCCTTTCATTACAAAAAACAGCTTCCATTTCATAAGGGCGACGACCAATTTGAAAGTTCATTACAATAAATCTAACTGGAGCTTTATCTTGTAACGGTACAACAACCGAACTGCATTTTAAGGTGGATTTTGCCACTTTACCTAATGTCTTTCTACTATGTCTTACAGCTTCAATAGAGCGTTTGGCATTTCTCGAAATAACCATAGGTCTAAATATCGGACCAAATTCTGGCTCTACATCATTTGGCAGGACATCCATTTTATTTGCTAACTTTGTAAGACCGTCAATCATCATTTCTTTCATTTCATTCGGATTAATATTGCAAAATCCCATCCATGCAGCAAGCTGTTTGTCGGTAGGAAAACTCTCGCCATCCACATCAAACCACGCATTAAGATCGCAGCCCAAAGAATTGATACAGATGGGGGATTTAGTTGCATATAGTCCCCAATCATCAATTCGCCAAAGCGAGCAATCAAAGTTTGAGATATAGTTTTTTTCTTCCATTTGTTTTTGAGCCTAATGTCAGACATATAATCAGCCTCATGGGAGATTGATTCGCTTGTTATTGTTGCATCTCACATATTTTCATCTTAAACTTTTCTCTAATAATTATATCCTTCAACTCTTCACTAATCCCCCAAAATACCACTTCTTTAGTATCTCGTGCTATAAGAAAATTGCCTAAATTTTCATTGGCTACAATAGGAATCATAAATAAGTCGTTACGATTTTCTAATTTTAGAGCTTCTGATTTTTCATGATTAATTAGATCAATATAGTTATTTATTTTAGCTATAAAGAACATTTTTGATTTGTCACCGCAATATATATCTATCGGATAAAACGTGACTACATCCTTCAAGATAGAGGACATCTTTTCAACAAAACGTTGCGAAAATATGGGACAAGGCAAAAATGAATGTAAAAAGTCACATCTTTCCAAATCATTTTCTTTCATATCACACTGGGCTATACCCCTTAATCTGGTATACTGCAAGAATCGACCATCTCCTTGATTTAGAATGAAAAAGTCGAGAAGCCGGTCATTGTTGCCTTTACCTTTAAACATTATAATAGTTTCTCGCTTTCTTAATATACTTCTTATTTCATATATTTTCATTGCGTATTGTCTTATAATAGATGTGAGTTGTTAATGTCTGGTGGATAATCATCATTAAATGAGATTGATCCGCTTGTTATCCGTCTCATTCCTTTTTTAATGATGAAATAAACGATTCAAAATCACTCGCCAATAAGGAAAGAGCTACTTCTTCCATTTCCAAGAAATAGATTTTACCTTCAGCTTTGTCAAAAACGAAATAATTGCCGAATGGATCTATAGCAAATGGTATTACAGTATTCGGGATTATATCACTCAAATCAGTTATTGTCGCCGAATACGTCAAGTCTTCAAATTCTGTGGACTTTATGGGCAGAAAGAAATCCACCACATAATCCTGACTATTTTGAGTGTATATCGTTTTATTTGGTTGACCTCCGTTATTGGCAAGAAGGAACGATTTGATTTCCTGCGGGAAAATAAATTTGTTTTTCCGCTCAACATCAGCTATATCCTTAGCTGTAATTGATTCTGATTTATTGTTAAATTCAAGTTCCATTTTATTTTTTATTTTGACGGATAATGTTTGGTGGATAACCGACCATTTCGAGAGCAATTAATCCGCTTTTATCTGCCCATTCTATTCTTCTCATTGTTCAAAATGGATATTATTCTCTGCGACATATTTCTTAATCGGCTCAACTATATCGGTAACGTAGTTTGTGCACTTAAAAAATTCTCTAAATATCCAACCTCCTTCACTTGCTTTGGCTAATGGAACCAAAGTTTCTTCAATGAACTCTTCATGGTTGCACAAGAGAGAACAGATTACTCCTAAGCTAAACTGTTTATCTGCATATATATGTTGAATATGACCCGAATTTGAGTAAAAATATATAATTTTTGTATATTGTTTGACAAAAGGTATGATATACGGAAAAAAATCCTTTTTCAAATCGTTTAAGAATCTCTCAACGTTAGGAGTCTTGTCACTCTTATTCCCGAAAAAATAATCCATATCCATTAGATGCTGCTTAAACCAATCAATATTATTATCAAAGCAAACTATGATGTTACCACCAGCGTCTTTTTTATTTAATGGTTCTAATACAAGACTACATAAATATGGATTCTTTATTTTAGCTGATACACCCATACAAAAAGTGTTTTTACCGGCATATCCACCTTGGGTTGTTTGAAAGTAAAACTCAATACTACAATCGTTTTCCACTATGTAAGTAAAGTAGTCTTTATTCTTTTTTGCTTTGACCACATTTACAGGAAGCATCTCTTGTATTCTTGTAAACATGTATTTTAGGACTTCCGCTTTAGTTTCCATATCACTTTTTTTAGTTCATATTATTGGGCAGATAATGTCCGGCAGCGTTCCGCCTTTGTTCAGTCGGGTTGCAGCTTGTTAGCATCGTTTTTTATTTACGGTTTTTATACTTGTTTCTCAGAAATCCCGTAGTTCTTCGAATCTATCCAGCAATCTTGCCTTATCAATTATTGGATTATTCATGTAGTCAATTATTGAACACAATACCTCGTATACCAGATCCCGTTCATCAGTTTCGATACATCTCATTCGATTAAATGTCTTTGTATATTCCTCTACCGCAGCAATTGCTTTAGTCTGCGCCTCCGGATCATTTTGAACATTCAGGGCGAGTAACTCGTTTCGTGTCTTCCTGTACTGGATAATGGCCTTTTTGGCGGAGGAGGGTGAGATATAATCACTGTCATCCCAATCTCTGAATGGATTATCCATATTTTCTTTTATCCACTCTGGTTTTCTTGCCTGCGTGACGGAAAGATTCATTCCTTCGTTTTTTCGCTTCTTGTATAATTTTTTTATACATTTTGCCGCATCTTCTGGCAAACTTGTCATCCAAAGCCAGTTTAGATGTTCCATCCGTTCTGGCACAGGAATATCCTCTGAACTGAAGCCAAAAAGATTCCTCGTTGCGAAAACTTCAATGTTCCTAAAACTTTCGAGTACCGAGAAGTTTCTGATATACCCGGGTTTTCCCCATAACCAGAGTTCTTTCAGATTAGGGTAAACGGAGAATATATCGTTCATATCCACTTCATTAATTTCTATGCCATGAAGACTGTTGAGATTGGAAAGTTCAGGATAGGGGTGAAATATTTTACGGTATTGTAAGAGAAGGTTAGCCCCGTTATCTCTTGCATGAATGACACATGGACTAATTTTATCATTCAAAAGATATAACTGTTCCATTTCATCATTCAACCATAGTTCATCAATTTCAGTCAAATCTATGAGAAGTTTTCGTAGGCTTGTACCACGAAAATCAAGACTTCTTTGTCCTTTACCCTTATATGTCAGTTCTGTAATAAACGGTGTATTATCCAAATATTCAATGAGCCCCTGATGATATTCTTTAAGAACCAGCGTAGAAAGACATGGGAATACTTTTAATTCATCTGCTTTGGAAAACGGGCAATGGGCGTCATCTACATAGTGCGAACTTATTTTATATTCAGTTCCATTAAGCCATACTGTTTCCTCACTTTTCATTGCAATCTTAAACGCTTTTCTCCTTTCTTCAGGAATCTGTTGCCATTTAATTTGCCTATATACATCATACCCATAATTCCCTGTACCAAAATATGAGTTTTCCTCGTTTGTAAGAGGAGGAATATTACCTACAAATATAAAATAAGCTGGAACATCTATATCGACATTGGCTATACATAATTGCCTCTCCCAATACATGAAATCCATATAAAGAGGTTGGAGATTTTCCATCTGTACTAGATGAAGAGGCGATTCTCCAGTCCAATCCAGGTAAAGACAAATTGCGTCGCCCTTATCCTCTATTACGTTTGTAATCTGACAGGCTGTATAAAGCCTTAAACGATTATTATAGATAGTATAGACATCTCCTATCTTTGCTTTCATATTGGTTTAATTATAATTTTTCGATGCTAATGTTTGGCAGCGTTCCGCTTATTCAGTCGGTTTGCTGTTCGTTATCTGACTCCTTAATATATTTATACCAGTCACTTTTTGATATTTCTTCAAAAGTTGGTGGTACAAATTGTCCGAATGCACCAAAAGGCAAACAAGATTCTTCTTTAATGCCTTTTGCCGGGTCATTCCATTCCGTTTCGCACTCTGTACAATAGGCGTATAGTTGAGATGTGTGTTTATCTTTTACTATCACAACCCACCCTTGCTCACAAAGAGGACACCAAGCTATTTTATACATACCCTTTTATATTATATTCAGATAATGTTTGGCAGCGTTCCGCTTTAAGCGGTAGTGCTGTTTGTTAGTGATTCATTTATGTTCTCAATTTCCATATCAAGAAAGGTTATATACCATTCTATAAATGATATTCTTTGCCCATCTTTCAATTTCGGTACAAGTCCACTATAATCAGCTCGTCCATCAAACCAAATATGTCCTTTTTCATTTCCATTCACCACCAATAGAAATGTACATCCATGTCCGAAATGACTTATTTGCAGACTGCCTGCAATATGGGAGGTACTAATATACGCATCAACAATTTCCGTTTCCGGGTATCCCTCGTCCCAATTAAAGGAAGTTATCCATTCTTCATTCCAACTATCTTGATATGGGAATTTTTCATTCAAGGAAATATTAGGTTTATCTTTTAATTTGAAATCAACAATAGCTTTATCAAGAGGCAATAATCCATATCCCGGTCCGAAACCTCCATTTCCTATTTCAGAAATAAAAGTTCTGTAATCATCAGGAAGAGTTATACAATGTTTATGCTCAAACTCCTTAATATCTTCTTCAGATAGACAAGGATTATAAGACACCTCTTGTTCCTTTACTCCAAAAGATGCAAATTCTTTATGGCGTCTTATGAAAGCCAATTTTTCTAATATTTCCTTTTTTTGATTCATAATCACTAATGTTTGGCAGCGTTCCGCTTGTTCAGTCGGTTTGCTGCTTGTTAGTAACCTATTTTTTAGATTTCCACCAAACTACATTTCCTATTTTTATCTTATTGAGTTTATTATCAACGTATTCTAAATCATATTCCGTTTGATTATTCCAACCTGAAGCATATCTGAAAATTTTATCGACTTTATTTTCGTTGCCTACATGATAGGCAGTTGTACTCCAATTATGTTTATTATCTGATACGCATACATGTGCTTGTAATAAATCATTGATTTGAAAAAGAATACCTATTGATACTAATTTGCTATTATACTTTTTAGACGGATAAGATCGTAGAATGAAATACTCTATACATCCGCTATTGTGATAATCGTAAACTTGTGAAATAATGCCAAAATCTTTTCCTAATGAATGTTGTGTCAATAAAAGTTTTTCTTCTTTAGAAAAGCCGAAGGAGAAAATATAAGGAGAAGCAAATCTTTCGTCAAATTGAATATTTTTCAAGATGCGTCCTTTCTTCATCTTATTTAGTTCCTTTTCAAATGGAATTAGAGTATAAAATTCATCCGTTGCATATTTCCAATTTGAAACGGAGCGTTCTTGTATCGTTATTCGTTTCTCTAAAAAAGATATATCCTGTTTTAACTTATCAAACAGCATATCTTTTATTTCTACTATTTTATCATTTCTTATTATATCCATATTTTGATATTCACAAGGTTGCTAATGGAATGCAGCTTGCCACTGTTAGGTGGCACAGGTGCTTGTTATCGATATATTTTTACGAATATTGCCAAAATCCAGCGATTATTTCATTGGTCATATGATGCTTATATAAGTACAATGCTCCATATCCGAATGGATAACTTCCAATGATAACATCCTCACTATATCCATCTTCGTCTATTGACAAAAAGAAGAAAAAACCATGTTCCTCTAATTCTTTGTAATACGTTTCTTCATCTTGAATAAGAAAAGGAGTTCCTCCTATTTTTATAAATACATTTTCGCTATCCTTATCTTCTGAATATTCGCTAATAGAACACATTCTTAAATTAGCATTTCGTTTTTCTACACAATTACCAATTTCAGAAAATTCATGCTCAACTATTTTTACTGCTATTGAGGGATATTTATTGTTATCAATAAGAGTATCATAATCTTGATGAATCAAGATAGATAGCATAGTATTCTCCTTTTCAGGATGAACTAATGTTGCATAGAATTTATAATCGCTGGGGATTTGATCTTCTATACATTTTGGGGGATTACCACCAATTCTACCTTTTACATTCTTATCAAATGAAATACATTTGGCATATCGTTCGTTCATATTTTATTTGTTTTATTATTATCGATAATGTTAGCGGGGAACGCTGTTAGGCGTTATCACGCTTTGTTAGCTACCTCTTTTGTATTTTCCAATTCTTCAATGGTTCTCAAACACATTCCTTTAATGCTTTTGTTTGAGGATTTCTGATAGACTAAACGTAAACTGTTTAGAATATCTATTCGTTGATTATTTGTCATAGTACCACCAAAGAAATGATTGTCGCCGTTAGCAACTCCGGTGCAATGCCGTCTTATTCCCAGTGTAATGTGACTTATAGTAAGCAAATCTCTTTTCTTCAACATTACATTACAGAATATGTCCCATACATCATTATCCCCCATATATCCAATTATAGAACCTGACATTTGGCGGACTATCGCACTTGAATGATGTGCATATTGTTTTGCAATCTCATAAGCTCGTTGCTTAAACTCCACACAAGAGGATTCTTTTGCAAAATCTTTAGCATAACAGCCGTGATCTATATATCTTTCACACACCATAAGCAATATTAATAAATACTCCCAAAGTAACTTTTCTTCTGTTTCTTGATGTAAAACCCGAATTAACTTTTCTCGATTCTCCGAAGATAAAAACCAAGTTTGTACACTTAACGTATCACACGTTTTTCCGAACAGCTCACTACGAGATGCCATAGATATAAAGTTTATACATTTTTTTCGTTGTACTACATTTTCAGATTGTAGCTCTTCCAGTGCGACATCCAATGTTTCTTTGGTGTACTTATACTTTCTCATTTTAATTCAATTTTACATGGTAGCTAATGGCTTGGCGGGGAACGGCGTTAGTCCGTTATCCCGGCTTGTTATGAACTTACTTTACCCCTTGTGCCTTTTATAATTTGCATAGCGAGCATTTAGAGTGTCCCGCCATTCTTGGCTTGGGCAAGAGTTTATTAACTGAATATACTTATTCTCATCATCAACGCAAACAGACTCTACAAGTTTTAATAAACTCCACTGCAAATCATAAAAAGCATTTTCAGGAAAGATTTGTACCAACACCATAGCTTCATCAAATGATATGGGAAGTTGTATTTGTTCTAATAAGGCATCATAAGTATTTACTAATTCATCAATACTCTCTGTATCATTGATGCTTTCATTAGGCATACGACCCAAATCTTTCAACTGTAAAATTTCATTTCTCATATCGTGTACTCTAATTGTTCATAATGTTCGGCAGCGTTCCGCTTATTCAGTCGGTTTGCTGTTTGTTATCAAATTCTCATTTATCCATTTCTTTACTTTTTTCGTCACAAGTGACATCGGAGAAACACCATAATTATTATTCACAGTTATATCAGCACCGTTTTCTAATAATGTAATCGCAGATTTGTCATTTCTATTAAAAATAGCGATGAAGAGCGGTGTTCGACCATTTTCTTCTTGGATATTTAAGTTTGCCTTTGACCCTGCAAGGAGTTCTATAATTTCCGGGCTATTCTCTTGAGCAGCGAAATGCAACGCCGTCCACCCAGAGTCATCTTGCAAATCCAAATTCAAACCATTCATTTTGTATTGCTTTATTAGTTCAATGGCAAACGTACTCTTTCCTTCGACGATGAAATTCATTAATAGATTTCTTCCATCTCTATCCACAAAATCACATCCATACTTATCCACAAATGATATGACTTTTGTAAAATCATCTTCATCGAATAATTCAAACATCAGATCTTCTGCTTCTTCGTTATATTTTGTACTCATAACTGCTTTATTTTAGAATTTGATAATGGTTGGTGGCTAACCGACCTTTTCTGGGGAGGTTTAGCCGCATGTTAATCGTCTTTATTGGATTAAATGTATTATTAAAGATACTTCGTCTTTTTGGTAATGATAAGTTTTTATTATACAAGATGTTTTTTGTAGTGATAAAAACACTTTAACCGATGCTTCACAATAGGGAGACAAAGAATCAAATAGGACTAATTCAGTAGAATCCCATTTTACTTCAACTTCTTCTATCGGTTCTGCCCCAGTTACTATATCATTCTCCAGAAGTTTTTCCACCGTTAGATAATCGGGAGCATACTTCCAACGAATTATTAAAATTGCTCCATCTTTATTTACTATGCGTGTAGCCATCGGTTCATCTCCCATTACCAATAAGACATGATTGTCTATATAGATTTTCCCCAAGTAATCTGTTACGCTACATATAGCATTGTAGTTTTCTTGACCCTTCCATTGATGGGCATATTGTTGCTCAACAATGACAAATGGGCTTCCTGATGTTTCAATCCAATTATTCATATTTTTTCTCAGCGATTAATGTTCGGTGGATAATCATCATTAAAGGAGATTGATCCGCTTGTTATCTGCCCGCTTTATTCCTCTTCTTCGATGAAATGATTTATAAAGTAATTGAATGACTGGGCGATGTAACGAGTATTTGTTTCAAAGTTGTATTCTCTTGAAGCGTTTTCGTCCCACTCGTCAGTCACGTAATAGTAAATCTTTTTATTCTTCAAGTTCAACGCATAATAGTTTCCACCCGAATCCATAGCAAAAGGCAACAGATTGCATGGCATTAAATTCCTACTCCATATATCTTTGGCTATGACTTCAATTGTTTCAAAAGCATTGGTGCGTTCCTTTATCGGAAAGAACGCATTTATCTCCACCCGATCCAAATCCTCGTCCTGCGGTTGAAAACAATATGGTGATGGCATACCACCGTTGAACTTGAGGTAAAAGTTCTTCATGCCTGCCGGAATCTTTACATTCAACTCAACCTCAAAATTCTTTATATCTTCTTTTGTTAGCGAAGCCGAACAGTCCGAAAGTTCAGGCATTACACCTTCTATTTCTATAATCTCCGTTTGTTGTTCCTCTTCGATTTTTGGGAAAGCAACGAGATTATTGAAAAAATCATCTATTGAATCCGCTATCAATTGAGGTTCATCAAAAATAAATGCATCGCTATTTTTTACAAAACCAATAATTTTATAAAAATATACAGCTCTGTTTTTTATATTGATTGCAATTACACCAATATTTCTCAAATTGTTATGTCCACTGGCAAATAGCAGAATATTGTCAGAAATCGAATTAGAACTACGATGCTCCAAGGTTTCTCCTTCAACAGTATGAAAAAGAGCATTTTTAAAACTCTTATTATATTTGAACGGTTGGAAAATTCTAATTTCCACTTCGTAATATTTGTTTATGGAGATGGTTTGCTGTTTAGGTTCTCCTCCATTATATTGCAAATAGAACTCTTTCAGTCTTTCCGGCAAAACATGACCCAACTTGCTCTCAACTTCTTCAAAATCTTTGAGAGTAAGACTTTTTTGACAATTTTCTAATTCTATCTTCATATTCATTCTTTTTATGGGCAGATAACGTTATACTATCAGCCGATTTGGCTGTTATTTCCTTTAAGTATCAGACCTCGTCTTCCTCCATCAACAGATCGTCCAACGGGCTTTTGATATTGCTTTTGAAAGTGTCGGCTATGTGGACATACCTTTCTGTCGTCTTGATATTGTTATGTCCCATAAGCTCTTTCACAATCTTGATGTCGGTTCCTTGCTCCAGCAAGTGGGTGGCGAACGAATGGCGCAGCAGGTGCGGATAAATCCGTTTCGTGATTCCCGCTTCCCGGGCCGCTGCCTTCAGCCGTTTCGACACGATACTCTCGGTGAAAGGTTCGCCCGGTCTGTGTTCAAAAAGCCACACTTTCGGTTTGTATAGTCTGTTATATTCCGTCAGCTTTTTCATCAACGGTTTTGACAGCAGGGTGTAGCGGTCTTTCTTGCCCTTTCCCTGCCGCACCCGTATCAGGGAGCGGGATTCGTTGATGTCGCCGGGTTTCAGTTCCAGCAGTTCGCTGATGCGCAACCCTGCGGAATAGAGTATGGAGAACATGCAGAAGAAGCGCAGGTCTGTCACCGTCGCGTCGAGTATCTTCTTTATTTCCTCCTTGCTCAACACGTCGGGCAGCGTCTTCTCCCGTTTGGCACGGTTCACCTTGTAACACCGCCGTTCCTGACCGAGAACTTTCTCGTAATAGAACTTGATGGCGTTGATACGCTGGTTTTGCTGGCAGGAGGATATGTTTTTCTCGTGGATGAGATACAGCAGGTAGTCGTTTATCTCGCCGGGGGTAACCGTTTCAATCTTACGCCCCTCGAAATGCTGTTGGAAATCGCGGAAATAGGAGGTATATACCCTTACGGTATGGTCACTGTAACGCACTTGCTGAAGTTTTTCCAGATAGCCTTCCGGCAGTGGCGGCCGTTTGTCTTCCTCTTTACGGGGGGCGGTTTCCTTGATGGCAGAATAGTCTATAAACGCCATTTTCACATAGCGGTCGAAGAACTCGGCAAGCACGAAATCTTCTGCCGGCAGATAAGCCCTGCCGCCGACAAGCAGTACGTTTTCTTCCTTCGACAGCGACAAGCGGATGTCATTGTCATTACCGAAAGTCACTTCGACAAATTCTCTCCCGTTTCTTATCACCGGAGAAAGTTTGATCTTGGTTTTTGGGGTATATATTTCCATGCCTCACGTTTTGTCGGATATTGAAACCCGTTTTCGCAAATTTATAAAAAAACACGGGTTATCCATGCGCTTTATTGACATTTAACAATAGATCCCGACTACCTGACAATAAGGTGAGGAGCCACGAAAATACCCTCTGCCAAATCCGTCCTTCCCGGCACTCCGTTTCTCCGATTTCCTCTGCCCTGCGCCACAAGCGGCCACTTCTGTGCCCGATGCTTCCATAGCCGTTCCAACTATTTTACGTTCAAGCCGTTCCCCTTACTTTCGTTCCCGCATCGCTATTGGTGCTAACTAAAAACACTCGTAATTATGGACGAAAACGTAAAGAACGACGCTAAACAAGTCATGCTCGTTCAGAATGCCGACGACGGACGACTGCAAGCCGTTACCGGCGTGGATCGGGACGGCAATATCCAGACCACCGACCCCACGGATCAGAATGTGGCGAGCCTGCTGAACGTGAACACGCAGGATTCAGCCCTCGAAGCCTTCTTCAAAAAGTTCATGGAACAGGCCCAGAACCCCGTCCACACGGGTATCTTCGTCATGACGGAGAATGCCCTGAACAAACTTATCCGCATCGACTTCGACCCGGAGATTCTGGAAAATTACCGTATCGACCCCTCCGAACGGCTTCAGACGCAGGA
>OGXL01002279.1_pt1 | contig 14551 bp, 14 predicted proteins | sample 1576311 | NCBI WGS metagenome assembly OGXL01 (sample SAMEA3541564, study PRJEB24748) | human gut metagenome | biome: human gut; feature: human-associated habitat; material: faeces | place: China | collected 2012 | reverse complement strand
TGCGTCACACCGAAACGCTGTTCCTCGTCAATGATCAGAAGCCCAAGATCTTTGTTTTCTCACAGGCAAGCGCTGCTCCAGTTTCCTGCTGCGGAGAAGGGTGCCCTGGCGCTCCCGCACAAAGGACGTTTTTCCCTGCTGCAAGGCCCTTGGCGGTGTGGCAGGCGCGGGATCGGCTTGCATCTTCAGATAGGCGTCCTTGGTCTTGATATTTCTTTTTTGAGGCGTTTGGAGTGCGGACTGCGGCTGGAGCTGGCTTCTGCCCGCACTCTGCGTCCGGAGCAGATCTCCCGCTTCTTTCCCGCGGCGGCGGCCCCTTGGAGGCAGAGTGCCGTCATCTCTTGGTCTTGCCGCTCCTGGCGGATCGTGACGGTCAGGGTATCCGTCCGGGCCTGCATCCGGGGTGTGCTTTGCACCTTTCTTTCGTTTTCCCAGCAGACGCTCGGCCAGCTGCTCCGCCCGTTTGACACCGCTCACCTCGGCATCGCCCAGCTGGTCACCGCCGAAGTCATCCCGCTGGCCGTGCTGGGCCGTGTCCCGCAGCTGGCTCCGCAGGCGTTCTGTGCCGTCATCCAGCCCCCGCCGGATTAATTCCTTCGGTGCGGACTTGACCCGTTCTTTCAAAGTGTGCTGCACCTGGGGTTTCTCTTTGATTTTATCGATATATCTCTCCTCGATCCAGGAGGGAGGGGCCTTGGCCCCTCCCTGGTTTTATTACGCGGCCAAGTCAGAGGGCTTGGTCGTCATCAGTCTATAGAGCTGCGTGTGCCTGGGGAAATTGTCCATGAAGGGCACAATGGCGCTGCCGCACTTGATGAGGCCCCGCCCAAAGTCCACATTGGTGATATAGGAGAGCTGGTTGTCGGAGATGTTCAGTAGACGGGCCAGCTCCAGCCGGTCGGTGCCCGCCAGAGCGTTGGCGGGGAGGGTGGGGGCATCCCCGCCCCAGCGCACCGAGACCAGGGGCTGGCCGGCGTAGTAGGCCGCCAGGATGTGGCAGATCTCCCGGGCGGTGGGCTGGCCCCGCAGATAGCGGTTGTGGAGTTGGATGGTGGTAGCCATGCCCTTGTAGTAGTCGTCCACCACGGGGCAGAACACCGGGGGCTGCTCCAGCCCGGCCACCTTCTGCATCTCGGTCAGGTGCTTGTGGCGCAGGCCGGTGCCGTAGAGCCGGGGACTGAACAGCTCGGCCGGCTTGTCGGGGGCCTCATACTGGGCGATCATCTTTCTGCCTCCGCCGGAGTAGCCAGTGAGGGAGAAGCAGGTGAGGGGGCAGTCCCGGAGCAGAATATGGAGGGCGGACAGGGGGGCTGCCGAGGCCAGGAAGCCGATGGCGTGGCAGCCGGGATTAGCCACCCGACGGGCCTGTCCGATGATGCGCTCTGGGTCCTTGTACAGCTCCGGGAAGCCATAGACCCAGCCGGAGGCGGTACGGTGGGCGGTGGAGGCATCAATGATCCGGGTGTGTCCGTTCTCAATGAGCTCCAACGCCTCCACTGCGGCGGCATCGGGCAGGCAGAGAAACACCAGGTCGGCCGCGTTGAGGTATTTTTTCCGCTCCGCCGGGTCCTTGCGCCTGGCCTCGCCGATGCGCAGCAGTTCGAGATCGGTCCGCCGGGAGAGCCGCTCCCAGAGCTGAAGGCCAGTGGTACCCTCCCGGCCGTCGATAAAGACCTTCGGCTTATCCATGTCTGCGTGTCTCCACGAATTCCCTGATATGTCCGATCTGCACCCGGACGCTGTCCGCCGCCGGGCCGCCGCAGACCTTGCGGCCGTTGACGCAGGTCCTGAGCTCCAGGGCCTGGTACACATCCTCGTCAAAGACCTTGGATACGGCCTTGAAGTCCTTGAGGGACAGGGTGTCCAGGGTCTCACCGGCTCTGATGCACTGGCTGACCAGTCGGCCCACGATCAGGTAGGCCTCCCGGAAGGGCATCCCCTTCTTCACCAGGTAGTCAGCGCAGTCGGTGGCGTTGATGAAGCCGCCGGCGGCCGCCCGGCGCATGTTCTCCTTCCGCACGGTGAGGGTGTCCAGCATGGCGGTGAACACAGGCAGGCAGAGCTCCACCGTGTCGATGGCGTCAAAGACGCACTCCTTGTCCTCCTGCATGTCCTTGTTGTAGGCCAGGGGGAGCCCCTTCATGACGGTGAGCAGGGTGATGAGGGAGCCGTACACCCGCCCCGTCTTGCCCCGCAGCAGCTCGGCCACATCGGGGTTCTTCTTCTGGGGCATGATGGACGAGCCGGTGGAGTAGGCGTCGTCCAGCTCCACGAACTTGAATTCCCAGGAGCACCATAGAATGATCTCCTCGGAGAACCGGGACAGGTGCATCATCAGAATGGAGCAGGCCGAGAGAAACTCCAGGGCGAAATCCCGATCGGACACCGAGTCCAGCGAGTTGTCGGTGGGCTTGGAAAAGCCCAGAGCCTGTGCGGTCTGGAACCGGTCTACCGGGTAGGTGGAGGTAGCCAGGGCCCCCGCCCCCAGGGGGCACTCGTCCATCCGCGCCAGACAGTCCTCCAGCCTTGTCACGTCCCGCTTGAACATGTTGGCGTAGGCCATCATGGCGTGGGCGAAGGTGGTGGGCTGGGCCCGCTGGAGGTGGGTGTAGCCGGGCATGACCGTGTCCAGATTGGCCTCGGCCTTCCTGACCAGCACCTTCTCCAGGTCCAGGATCAGGCCGATGATGGCCTGGATCTCCTTGCGGACGTACATCCGGAAGTCCACCGCCACCTGATCGTTCCGGCTGCGGGCGGTGTGCAGCCGCTTGCCCGTGTCCCCGATGCGTTGGGTGAGGATGGTCTCGATATTCATGTGGATATCCTCGTTCTCCAGGGAGAACTCCACCTGTCCGGCCTCAATGTCGGCCAGGATGGCCTTGAGGCCGTCAATGATCTTCTCGGCCTCGTGCTCCTTGATGATCCCCTGCCTGCCCAGCATGGCCGCGTGGGCGATGGACCCGGTGATGTCCTCCCGGTACATCCGGGCGTCAAAGGAAATGGAGGAGTTGAAGTCGTTGACCAGGGCATCCGTCTCCTTTTGGAACCGTCCGGCCCACAGTTTCATAGTATCGCTCCTTTTGCCTCGCGGAGTTTTGCCGTCCGCAGGCGGAAAAAGATATCAGACAGGGTCTCCGCTCAGAGCTTTCCCTGCTCCCGCAGGGCCTGGACCTTGTCGGGCAGGCCCCACAGGTTGATAAAGCCCTGGGAGTCCGTCTGGTCGTAGTCGCTCTCCCCGAAGGTGACCAGATTCTCGGAGTACAGGGTGCAGGGGGAGGAGATGGAGGCGGTGATAAGGTTGCCCTTGTAGAGCTTGAGCTTCACGGTGCCGGTGACGTACTTCTGAGTGTCCGTGGCGAAGGCGGTGAGGGCCTCCCGCAGGGGGGTGAACCACTTGCCGTTGTAGACCAGGTCGGCGAAGTCTACCGCCAGCTTCTGCTTCATGTGCTTGGTGTCCTTGTCCAGGGTGATCTGCTCCAGCACCTCGTGGGCCCGGTAGAGGATGGTGCCGCCGGGGGTCTCGTACACGCCCCGGTCCTTCATGCCTACCAGCCGGTTCTCCACGATGTCCAGCAGGCCGATGCCGTTGGCGCCGCCCAGCTCGTTGAGCCTGCGGATGAGGTCGCTGGCCTTCATCTTCACTCCGTCCACGGCCGCGGGCCAGCCCTTCTCAAAGTCGATGGTGACATAGGCGGGGGCGTCGGGGGCCATGGCGGGGGAGACCCCCATCTCCAGGAAGCCGGGCTTGTCGTACTGGGGCTCGTTGGCGGGGTCCTCCAGGTCCAGGCCCTCGTGGGACAGGTGCCACAGGTTCTTGTCCTTGGAGTAGCTGGTCTCCCGGCTGATCTTCAGGGGGACGTTATGGGCCTCGGCGTAGTCGACCTCCTCGTCCCGGCTCTTGATGTCCCACTCCCGCCAGGGGGCAATGATCTTCATTTCGGGGGCAAAGCGCTTGATGGCCAGTTCGAAGCGGACCTGATCGTTACCCTTTCCGGTGCAGCCGTGGCAGATGGCGTCGGCGCCCTCCTGCTTGGCGATCTCCACCAGCCGCTTGGCGATGATGGGCCGGGCAAAGGCGGTGCCCAGCAGATAGTCCTCGTACTTGGCCCCCATCATCATGGAGGGGATGATGACCTCGTCCACCATCTGGTCGGTCAGGTCCTCGACGTACAGCTTGGACGCACCGGTCTTGATGGCCTTCTCCTCCAGGCCGTCCAGCTCGGCCCCCTGTCCCACGTCGCCGGAGACGGCGATGATCTCGGGGTCGTTGTAGTTCTCCTTCAGCCAGGGGATGATAATGGACGTATCCAGACCGCCGGAGTAGGCCAGGACGACTTTCTTGATCTCAGACATGTTGATGACCTCCTGTGGGGCGGCGTGGCCGGCCGCCCAGCTAATGTGTTCCCAGTATAATCCAACCCGTATAAAAATGCAATAGTCATTCTGTATAAATATTCGTAATATTGGAGATACAACGGTTAATAATTTTTATATATTCGTTATAAGAATAATATAGTGAATAAATAGCCGTTTTAAACAGACGGAACAGGAGCCGGAAGCATTCCGCAGGCGGAACGGCAGCGGACCGGGATGAGCGCCGCTCATCCCGGTCCGCTCTGCGGTATTTACTTCAGCAGGGGATCCTCAAGATCCCGGAGCATCCGGTCCAGCGCGGTGATGCCGCCCTCGGCGGTGTACCACACGGCGGGATGGGCCAGGTAGACGATCCTGCCGTCCCGGTAGGCGGCGGTGCCCTTCATCAGCTCGTTCTCCACCACTTCCTGGGCCAGCTTGGCCCCATCGGTGCCAATGGCGGCATCCCGGTCCAGAACAAAGAGATAGTCGGGGTCCTTGTCCACGAGGAACTCGAAGCTGGCCTCGTTGCCGTGGGTGGAGGTGCCGGGCTGGGCGTCCGCCCCCACGTTGGCAAAGCCCGCTTCCCGGCCGATGAGGGAGCAGCGGCCGTCGTTGCCCAGCACATTGAAGCCGCCGCTGGTAACCAGGCCCACACAATGGCGGTTCGGCCTTCGGAAAAGGAGGCCAGGGCCGCCACGCGGCTGTCAAAGCCGGTCATGAGTTCCCCGGCCGTGTCCTCCAGGCCGAACAGGGAGGCGATGGCCCTGGTGTTCTGCCGTACGCTCTCCACCACACCCAGGTCACTGTCGGTGGCCAGATAGACCACCGGGGCGATCTGGCTGAGGGCGTCGTAGCTGCCGGCCAGCCAGCCCCCAATGAAGATCACGTCGGGGCCACAGGCCATGACGGCCTCCAGGCCGGCCTCTTTTTCGACAAAAGTACTGAAAACTCGGAGGCTTCAATAGTAGATGGACAGAGGCCGGCCCGCGATGGTCATGATCTTGAAGTCCACCTGGTAGAGCTCCGACAGGGTTTCTTTGGTCATTACCTCCTCCACAGTGCCGAACTTGGCGACCCTGCCGTCCTGAAGAGCGCAGATGTAGTCGGAGTAGAAGGCGGCCTAGTTGATCTCGTGGAGAACCAGGATTACCGTCTTGCTCAGCTCGTCGCACAGCCGCCGGACGGTCTTCATGAGATTGGCGGCGTGGTAGATGTCCAGGTCGTTGGTGGGCTCGTCCAGCAGGACATACTCGGTGTCCTGGGCAATGACCATATTCAGGGCAACGGGACTTTCCCTTTCCGGGGCCAGCACCTGCGTCACCTCCCAGGGAAGCATGACAGCCTCATACCGGATGTTGGCCGTGCCCAAGTCCAGGCCGGACTGCTGTATGCCGCGCTTGAGCTACTGCTCAGAACAGGTCAGGGTCAGCCATGTGGTCTCGCTTGATCCCTCCGGCGCATTCTTCGGGAAAATACCCACCACCAGCATGGCGGGCTGACAGAGATAGCATGGGAAGTGCTGGCCATCGTAGTGGTGTTCCAGCTTCATGTCGTTGTCATAGACCACGCCGTAGGGGGTGACGCAGGTGCTTTCACTGTTGAGGATCAGATCCAGCGCCGCCTTGCGGGCATCCAGCCGTTCCAGCTCCTCAGTGCTGCAGCTCCCGCCGTTCAGGGGCATATAGTGCCGGCGGCCAATGTCCTCCAAATCGGAAAAGTCTGTGATGATCGTGGCCTGCTGACACCAGAAGGTCAGGTTGATTAGGTCAGTCATCTCGAACAGGCCTCATTTCACTGTCATCGCCTGGAATTTGGCGGCTTCATTGATGTCAGAGCTGTCCAGCCGCTTGGCCAGATAGTCCAGCTCGTCCACGTTGACCGCTACCTTCTCCAGCCGCTTCAGGATGAGAAAACTGCTGTTGAGCTCATCCACCCGGCAGTCCCGGCCGACCGGGTCACCGATACCCAAAGAGGCCAGGGCTGCCACCGTGTCGTCATAGGCGCCCCGGGAGATGGGAAAAGGGACTGTGAGCTGGCCGTACTCCGGGTGCCGCGAATTACTCAGGACTGCGTGCATCATCCGTTTTCCCTCCCGTATGGATTTTTTTCATCCTAGTCCGCAGGCATTCCCCGGCGGTGCTCCAGCAGAGGAAGCCATGGGCTGGGTAGGGGCAGCCCCGGCACAGGTCTGAGCGGGTGCACACCGGCACGGGCGGGGCGTCCGCCGGATGATCCGGGGCGTACAGCTTGTGGGTACAGGAGGCAAATAAATGCCGGGCATAGTAAAAGGCGGCGCCTTTGTCGGCGCCGCCTTCACATAGACTGTTCAATGCTTGGTCCCTCTTTTTGTATTTGATTTTGCTTCGGTTCGGGTAACTGGGATCGAATCTGGTCCAGAATGCGTTGGCACCGGAATTCCTGCCGGTAGGAGGCGGGGCCCTCGCCGCATAGGAAGCCCTGTGCCGCCTGGCGCAGCTCCTCCAACCGCTCCCGGTCAAAAACCTGCTCCCTGGCCATCAGCCCGGAGCGGAAGGTGAAGTCCTCCTTGGCGGTTTGGTAGTCCTCCATGTAGTAGTGGCCGTTGCTGACGCCTCTTCGGTCATAGTCCCAGGCCCAGGTGACGAATTGAGCCCCCAGCAGGGTCTTTTTCCCGGCCAGTACCGTACCGTTGAATTCTGCCAGCACCCGGTAGCCGTCTGCCAGGCTCTCCGCCTTCAGCGGCGGGGCCGTCTCCAGGAGCTTCATGTACTTCATTATCGTCCCCGCCGCCTCCGTGACCCGGCACAGGACGCGGCCGTTCCACTCCACTGGGAGCAGGCCGTCCTCCTCCACCGGCCGGGGTAGCAGCTCCCGCCGCCGCAGGGCGCAGGACAGCTCCTCAAAATAGGTTTCTTTGGTCATGCGCTTTTACCTCCTTCTCCGTGCAAAACGCCTTTTTTCAATGGCCGCTCCTGAGCTGCTGCTTGTGAACGCCATCATGCCATCTTATCCACGAAAAAGCTATTCAGCAAAGCGGACATAAAAGTGTGTGCCCTTTTTGAATTCGCCGGGCAGCAAAAAAGCGCCGGCCTGCTGGTTGACGAAACCAACAAACCGGCGCACTAATTTTTGTATATCATTTTTTCGGATTTTTGTGCCCTGACTGTGTTCAAATAGGGCGCTGATCCCTGTCGGGGGCTCGGAAACTGGGGCAAGCCAGGGGAAGGCCCCTCCGAGGCCCCGGAATACCTCGAAAATATCTTTTTTAGAACACAAATTTCAGGAAAATAAAAAAGCCGCACCCTCTGATACTCTAAGCGTCCCGCTTAAAATATCCAGATTGGTGTGGCTTTATGGAGCTGGAAACGTGACTTGAACACGCGACCTGCTGATTACGAATCAGCTGCTCTACCGACTGAGCTATTCCAGCATATATTTGTTACCGACAGTATAGGATAATACCATATTTTTAGACCAGCGTCAAGTCAAAAATACCTCTTGTGATTTTCTCAACCTTTCGGTATAATAAATAAATACATATTATGTTTGACTCGTCTATTGGAAAGGAGTTCCCAGATGGCTCGCTACGGCTTTATCCACGACAAGCTGGACATTAAATTTTTGATCCTCTATTTTATGGCCCGGGTCGCGGCGCCCATCGACTTTCCGACACTGACGGAGCTGACGGTCTGCGATGACGGCATTGGCTACTTTGAGTTTGCCGAGGCGGTTTCTGAATTGGTGGAGAGCGGCCATCTGACACTGGAGGACGGCCTCTATTCGATCACGGAAAAAGGCCGTGAAAACGGCGCAGCCTGTGAGAGCAGCCTCCCCTACTCGGTCAAGCGCAACTGTAGCGCCCAGTTGGTAAAACTCAACGGGATTCTGCGGCGCAATGCTCAAGTACGTGCGGAGACGGAGCCCCGGCCGGAGGGCGGGTACTCAGCCCGGATGTTTCTGGACGATGACGGGGGCAATCTGTTCACCCTGGAGCTGTTCTGCGGCTCCCAGGAGCAGGCCAACCGCCTGGCGGAGAGCTTCAAGGCCGAGCCGGAGCGGATTTACAATGAGGTTCTCTCCGCACTGCTGGAACACGAGGAGAAGGATTGAAGCGGAATAAGGCCGCCCCCTGTGGGGGCGGCCTTATTTTGTCACAGCAGCGGGGCCAGCACCCGCAGAATGGAGCGGAAGAGGCGGCGTATCCAGGAGTGGCCGAGGCACTGCTCCAGCGTCACCGGCTGGCTGCGGAATTGCGTGTTGATGAAATCCCGCTTGATGTCGAGTACCGTGGGGTCGTGGTAGAGCAGCACCGCGTCCTCAAAGTGGAGGAACATACTGCGGTAGTCCAGATTGATAGAGCCTACCACTCCGCAGCAGTCGTCCGTGACCATGACCTTGGCATGGACAAAGCCGGGCGTATACTCAAAAATCTGTACGCCCGCCTCCAACAGGGACTCGTAGTGGGAACGGGTTAGCTCAAAAACCAATGCCTTGTCCGGGATATGCGGGGTGATGATGCGCACGTCCACCCCCGATTTGGCCGCGTTGCACAGGGCCGTATTGACGCTGTCACTGATGATCAGATAGGGCGTCATGGCGTACACATAGCGCTCAGCCTTGTTGATAAGGTTGAGGTAGACCGCCTCCCCCACCGCCTCCTCGTCCAGAGGGTTATCCGCGTAGGGCTGGACATAGTACCCCGCTCCCTGCGCGGCCTCCGGCGGCAGCTTGTCCGGCCGGAAGCGGCGGTAGTCCTCCTCCACGTCCCGGGTGTACTCCCACATGGTCAGGAACATGACGGTCATGCTCCACACCGCCTCCCCCTTGAGGAGAATGGCCGTGTCTTTCCAGTGGCCATACCGCAGCTTTTGGTTGATATACTCGTCGGCCAGATTGATGCCGCCGGTAAAGGCGGTGTGGCCGTCGAGGATACAGAACTTCCGGTGGTCCCGGTTGTTCATGCGGATGGAAATCACCGGCTTGAAGCGGTTGAAGCAGCAGCAGGGGATGCCGGTTTCCGCCTCAAATTTTCTGGCGTAGTTCATAGGCAGGGTGTTCAGGGAGCCCACATCGTCGTAGATCACCCGCACATCCACCCCGGCGGCATGCTTCTCCTTCAAAATCTCCACCATAGAATCCCAGAATATGCCGGGGCTAATAATGAAGTATTCCAGGAAGATATACTTTTCCGCCTTCCGCAGCTCCTCCAGCATGGCGGGAAACACATCATCCCCCAGGGGAAAATAGTGGGTATAGGTGTTGGTATAGACCGGGCAGCGGGCGTAGTGCTCCAGGTAGCGGGCCTGGTTCACCGCGTCGGCCCCAAAGGGCCTCAGCTCCTCCGCCTTGTAGTCCCGCTCCAACTGCTCCAGCATGGTGCGGTCCATACCCTGCATCTTCCGGCGCTTGCGGGCGGAGAGCTTGTTGCCGCCGCAGAGCAGATACACCAGCCATCCAAAGGCCGGGAACAGCAGAATGGGGATGATCCAGGCGATTTTATACCCCGGGTCGGTCTGGCGGCTGACGATAATCAGCACCGCCAGAATGGAGAGCACCACACACCCCCAGTACACATAAATGAAGTCGCTGGAAAACCAGAGCATATAGAGCAGCAGCATCGCAGCCTGGAGGAAGATCAGCAGGGCCACAATCACCGACCGCTGAAAGAGCAGGGAGGCCAGTTTTTTAATATTCATCATCGGCTCCCCTCACCGCACGACCACATTCTCCGCGCCCAGCAGCTCGTTCAGCTCCTGGATCAGCGCGGGATGGACCAGGCAGACCGTGCCCAGCCGCTTTCCGGTATCCTCACACTTGACCACCATCTGTTCCGTGCCGGGAAACATGGTGAGCACCAGCTTGATCCTCTCCCAGCGGGGGTCGTCCAGGCTGGGTATGCGGATATAGAGCTTCTTGGCCCTCTCCTCCCCCTCCACCGGAGGCAGGTTTCCCTTCACCTGATCCAAGGGGCGTACCCGGTCGCACATGAGCTGGGGCGCCTTTTCATCCCGAACGGAGATGCGTCCCTCAGCCAGGACGGCCACCCCCTCCTTCAGGTAGGGGCCTGCCTCCCCCAGCACCCGTGCGAACACAAGCATCTCCATGGAGGCGGTGTCGTCCTCCAACGTCACATAGGCCATCAGGCTGTTGTTGCGGGTGGTCTTGGTGCGGGAGGCGGTGATGACCCCCGCCAGGGTGACCCGCTGCTCGTCGTGGTAAATGGCCGGTCCCCCCTCCTGGGCGAAGTCCGACAGGATCGCCCCCATAGAGGCCGCCTTGCACTGCTTGACCACGTCCCGGTATTCGTCCATGGGGTGGCCGGTGAGGTAGAGTCCAGTCGTCTCCTTTTCCATGGTCATGAGCTCGTGCCGGGTAAACTCAGGGATATTTTTGACCTGGAGCTCCGGGGCGCTCTGCGTCTGATCCCCACCGCCGCCGAACAGATCGAACTGGCCCGCCAGGTTCTTGCGCTTGTTCTGGGCGATGGAGTCCACAAGCTGCTCATAGGCCTCCAGTAACCGGGAGCGGTAGATACCCATACTGTCAAAGGCGCCGCAGCGGATCAGATTCTCCAGCACACGCTTGTTCAGCTCCGCGTCGAACATCCGCTGGCAGAAATCAGGGAAGGAGACAAAGGGCCCTCCCCTGCCCCGCTCAGCCAGCACGGCGTTGATAAAGCCCCGGCCCACTCCCTTGACGGCCACCAGGCCGAAGCGGATGTGCTCGCCGGACACGGTGAAGTCGGCCTCCGACTCATTGATGTCGGGGGGCAGCAGATGGATGCCGCAGTCCCTGCACTCGGCGATATACTCAGCCACCTTCTCGCTGGAGTCCAGCACGGAGGTGAGCAGGGCGGCCATATACTCCTTGGTGTAGTGGCACTTGAACCAGGCCGTCTGGTAGCACACAATGGCGTAGGCCACCGCGTGGGCCTTGTTGAAGGCGTAATTGGCAAAGGCATAGATTTCATCATAGATGTCCTTTGCCACGTCCTCCGGGACACCGTTGGCGATGCAGCCGGCAATGGCCCGCCCGGCGTCGCCGTAGACGAAGGCCTGCCGCTCCCGCTCGATGTCCTTGACCTTCTTCTTGCTCATGGCCCGGCGCACCATGTCGGCCTGTCCCAGCGTGTAGCCCGCCAGCCTGCGGAAAATCTCGATGACCTGCTCCTGGTAGACGATGCAGCCGTAGGTGACCGAGAGGATGGGCTCCAGCATGGGGTGCTTGTACTTCACCTTGTCCGGGTTGTGCTTGCAGGCGATGAAGCGGGGAATGGAGTCCATGGGGCCGGGGCGGTAGAGGGCGATGATGGCGGTGATGTCCTCGATGTTCTGGGGCTTGAGGCCCACGCAGACGCCGGTCATGCCCGCCGACTCCATCTGGAACACGCCGGAGGTCCTGCCCTCGGAGAGCATCTGGAACACCGCCGGGTCGTTGTCCGGGATGTCTGCCAGAGAGAAGCTGGGGCGGCTCTTCTGCACCAGGCGCACCGTGTCGTCCAGGATGGTCAGGTTGCGCAGGCCAAGGAAGTCCATCTTTAAGAGGCCCAGCTCCTCCAGGGTGGTCATGACGTACTGGGTGACCACCGACTCATCGTTCTTCGCCAGGGGCACATAGTCCACCACCGGCTTCCGGGTGATGACCACGCCGGCGGCGTGGGTGGAGGCGTGGCGGGGCATGCCTTCGATGGCCTTGGCGGTGTCGATGAGGGTCCTGATCCGCTCGTCCCCTTCATAGGCGTCCCGGAGGGGTTTGGACAGCTTGAGGGCCTCGTCCAGGGTGATATGGAGTGCACCCGGGCCGCTGGGCACCTGCTTGGCCACCACATCCACGTCGGCATAGGGTATGTTCAGCGCCCGGCCCACGTCCCGGATGGCGCCCCGGGCGGCCATGGTGCCGAAGGTGACGATCTGGGCCACGTGGTCGGCGCCGTATTTATTCTGGACGTACTCAATGACCTCCTGCCGCCGCCGGATGCAGAAGTCGATGTCAATATCCGGCATGGTGACCCGCTCGGGGTTGAGGAAGCGCTCGAAGTAGAGGGAGTATTTCATCGGGTCCACGTCGGTGATGGCCATGCAGTAGGCCACCATGGAGCCGGCCGCCGAGCCCCGGCCGGGGCCCACGGGGATGCCCCGCCTCTTGGCATAGCCGATGAAATCGGAGACGATGAGGAAGTAATCCACAAACCCCATCTGGCGGATAATCCCCATCTCGTAGGCCAGCCGCTCCCGGTACTCCGCCGGGGCGCCGGTGTCCGACCTCAACAAGCGGCTCAATTTCATGTTCATCCAGCTTCATCGAATCAATGCCGATATGCACCATCACTTCAGCACCGCCTTCACCCTTGATCGTAATCGCATGCTTCGTTGGGGCAATCGAATTGATGATGCCGCTGATCGGAGCCTTCACTTCATCCGTCTGCGGGCGGATCCCGAAACAAGCGCCCAGCGTTCCTGCCGCAAAGACCGGATCCGCAATTTTTTCCTGGGCAATATAGACGCCCTCCGCCGGGGCGGACAGTTCGATCGAGGCTAAAGCGGGTACAGCTTCACTTTCATCGTCTTCATTATAGACACTGTCATCCCACTTGGTTAAGAAGACGAAGACAAACGAGCAGACTGCCATGATTCCCACACCGATTAACGCCTTGATGAAGTTTGCGGTATCGCCGTTTTCGCCTAGATATAATAAGATGTTTGCCAGCAAATACCCGCCGAAGCCGTAGCATTTCAAGTGAACGAAGCCGGCATACAGTCCGGTGATCAGCGAAGTCGCAATACTGCAGAAGTACACCTTCGGCATTTTGTAGGAAATACCGTAGGTTGTCGGTTCGGAAATCCCGCCGAACAGCGCGGAAATCGAAGCCGGGAAGGCGATTTCCTTTAACCGGCGCTGCTTGCTTTTTAACGCCACGGCCAAAGCGATGAAGCCCGGTGTGATCGTGCAGCAGAAGAACCAGATATTGATGAAGTCGTCATAGCCGACGGTGGCCAGACTGGTTGTGGCAATCGGAATCAAAGCCAGATGGAAGCCCGGACATAACAGACCGATCGTACTGGCAAAAATGATGATCGCCGGCACCGCTGCCCAGCTGGCATAATTGCGGATCCAGGCAATGAACATCGCAATATAATTGGTGACTAAACCGCCCAACGGACCGGTCAGCGTCAGCGTGATGACGGACGTGATCAGAATCAAAAGAAATGGTTTCAGGAAATGCCGGACGGAAAGCGGCAGGGCCTTTTTCAGCATCTGATCAAGCTTGGACATAACCCAGACGGACAGGATGATCTGCAGCACTGCACCGTTATACGTCGTTAACAGCGTCGGAATCCCGAAGTATGACGTATAGCCGCCGGTTCCGGCCATCGTTACCCAATCCGGATAAAGCAGCCAACAGGCTAAAAGCATCGCCAGAACCGGTTCGGTATCAAATTTCTTCGCCGAGGTGTAGGCAACGAAAACCGGCAGGAAATAGAAGACCGACTGCGCCAGATTGTTCAGAATGATATACGTGGAATTGGTTGAATCCAGCCCAAAGACCAGGTTCAGCAGTAAAAGCAGGCAGGTCAGAAAGCCGGCGGCGATCAGCGAAGGAATGACCGGACTCATGATTCCAGCCATCAGCTGCAGGAAATTCGAGAAGATCGTGACAAGCTTTTTCTCCTGCGGCTTCTGAGTTACCCCGTCAGTTTTCCCCACGCGTTTTTCAACCTCCAGAAACAGATCCTCAATGATTTGTCCGACGATGACCTGGACTTGATTGGCATGAGCTTCCACGCCCAGCACACCTGGAATCTTTTTTAAGGCGTCTGGATTCACTTTTGCTTCGTCACGGACAACCACGCGCAGACGGGTCGCGCAGTGATTGACGTTGGTGAGATTTTCCTTGCCGCCCAGCTGTGTGATGATCGCAGCGGCCATGTCGGCGTAATTCAGTTTTTTTGCCATGGTTTTTCTCCCTCTTTCTAATATTGGTTCACCATCAGCTTGATGGTTAACGTCCTGATTCCAGCTTTTCGACGTGGACCCGGCTCAGGCCGTGTTCAATTTGTTCCAGCCTGACATCTTCTTGAGTCATCGCGACACTGCTTCCGGCCGCCCCGGCCCAAGCCAGCGCTTCGGCTTTTGAACAGCCTTCACTCAGCTTGCCGACAAACGCCGCCAGCATTGCATCACCGGATCCGACCTGATTGACGGCCTCGACAGGCTG
>OGXL01002273.1_pt1 | contig 14570 bp, 15 predicted proteins | sample 1576311 | NCBI WGS metagenome assembly OGXL01 (sample SAMEA3541564, study PRJEB24748) | human gut metagenome | biome: human gut; feature: human-associated habitat; material: faeces | place: China | collected 2012 | reverse complement strand
ATTTGAACCTCCGACCCCTCGCTTAGGAGGCGAGTGCTCTATCCAGCTGAGCTATGACGACACATGCCGCAAACCCTTGATTTTACTGGGTTTCTGGGATTTTTCCCTTCGGCCATATATAAGATTATCAACTCTTTTTCGAGTTGTCAATCTACAGATTTTTTTGATTTGGTAACATTAGAACGTTCCCCAATTTGGGGAATGCTTTGTTGTCACCTTTGGCATTTTTCAGAATAGATTCGAACTGAAAGTTGTTTTTCATTTTTTCCCTTTGGGGAATGCCTCGGCTTTCTCTTAGGAGGGGGACGCTCTATCCTGCTGAGCTACAGAAACAAGAATTATAAATGTTTCAGCCAGGTCAGAAACAAAAATATTATACTATATTTTTGCTGCTTTTTCAAGACGAAACACATACTTGCGATTCCGCAGTTTACTTCAGGAATTTTCCATTGTGAGTACCTGATAAATTCTCTTATAGGCTTTTTCATAGGTCCAGCAGCCTTCGACATTGTTGTAGTATTCATTATTTTTTTCGACAACATATTCTAAATCGTTTTCTGTTATGAGTCTGTATTTCATCGTACACCTCCAATGTTAAAAACAGTAATCTGCCAAAATCCAGAGGTCATTATATCATATTCCGATGGGAAAGGAGAAGAGAGTCTTACAGCAATGAATTAAAATAAAAAAAGAATCTCGGCAAAGCAGTCGAAAGGCTGTGACGCAAAGCTACAGGGCCTGTAAAATGGCAGCCAGCTGCGTAAATATGGAACATTTCGGTGATGGATGGCATCGAGGCGACGAAAAAAATTCGAAACAGTGTGCGTGAGGACAATGATGTTCCGATTTTTGCGATGACAGCAAATACCTTTGCAACGGACCGCAAGCGGTGCGCGGACGCGGGCATATTCCGAAACCGGTGAATTTAAAAGAGATTCAGACGACGCTGGACGAGAAAGTGCGGACGGCATGCGCCGGATAACGGGACGGATTAATAACAGAAAAATTTGGAGAAGGGGCTCTACTGCTTTGGATTGCAGTGGAGCCTTTTTATGGTGTATCATAGGAAGTAAAAGAAAACAGGGGAGAATCACGGAATGGAAATTGCAGAAAATATCACATGGACCGAGGAACTGGAAAGGCTGGATGTGCTTCTTTCGCAGGGGCAGTTCGAGCTGCTGCTTCCGGGTGAGCGGTACGGTGGAGGAGAAAAGGAGATCTGGCTTGTCTATCTGATGAACGATGCGGCAGAGAGCTTTCTCGTTTTTCATGACGCGGAGCTGACGGGAACGTATCAGAAGGAATACGAGGGAGAAATAGATGCTGCACTGGAAAAAGACGGGGAGCAGTACGTTCTGATCGTGCGGCAGAAAGAGACGGTGTGCACGCTGTTTTTCAGCCGCCTTTCACTGGAAGTGCATCTGTTTGATTACGGAAAAACGGGTCATTTCTGGGTGGACGGATACGAGTATCTGCGGCAGATTGAGTTCCGTATTGCGATCCTGCGGGACAAGCTGGAATACCTCGGCGAGGCGTTCTGCACCGAGGAAGAAATGCGTCTGGCATCGCTGGCCAATTTCCCGCCGCTCAATTTCTGCTGCTACCCGGCCGTGCCGGATCAGTATCTCGTACCGTCATGCCCGTGGTGGGAAGCGACGGAAGAGGCAATTACGGAGATGAAAAAACTGGCATCGGAGGCAGGCGATAAAGTGCTGCTGCGGTATCTTGCACTTTATGAAAAATGGCAGGAAAACTCCTCACAAAACAGATTGCAAAACTGCTGCATACGAGCCGCCACGCGAAAGTCGTGGATTTACTGGAAAAAAAACTGGCCCGCGAAGCACAGAATTATCCGAAACGACGCTTCACCGGCGAAGAAGGAACCCAGATCCGAAAAATCCAGGAGCAGGCAATGAAACGGAAAAAGATACTGGAAGCCGAAGGAAAACGCGCATCATTGCTGCGCGAGGAGCCATTCTTTTATGCACGGGATTCGGTGGAATATAAGGTCCATCTGATGATCTGGGGAACGAGAGGGAAAGAGCGGGTTGTGGAGGTTGAGACGTTTAAAATTTCCAGAACGCAACGGCAATGATCAGCTCCTTTACGGATGAGCCGGAAGTGATTCAGTTTTAATACCAGTAGACAAGAAGTCTCCCGCTTCTAAAGTGGTGGGATGAATTGTTAAAAGAAACATAACGGCAGTGGCGGGCGGAGAGAAATCGGTATCCTCCACTGACATGAGGTAAGTCACAGTCGAACTATTTTCGACATGTCAGACTCCGTGAAAATACCGACTGTGAATTGAAACAAGGGATAAGGTAAAATAGAAAGCGCTTATTTGAGGCGGGAATGAAATCTCAAATAAGCGCTTTTTCTATACGCTGCCGCCAAGTCAGGCTGCGGGCAGTTTATAATATTTCGATGTATGCTGGCGGTAGAGCAGCAGCAATCCGCGGATGCAGAGCTCGATAGCCATGGCGATCCACATGCCGTGCAGGCCGAGCGGGGTGATGAGAAGCACCGCGAGACCGAGGCGGATGACCCAGATGCTGCCAAGGTTCAGAAGGCTTGGCACAAACGTATCGCCTGTTCCGCGGAGGGCTCCAGCGGCAACGATGGAAGCGCCGAAAAACGGCTCGGCGAGCAGTTCGATGCGGAGTACCTCGGCGGCAAACGAGCGAACCTGCGGGTCAGGAGTCAGAATGCTAAAGACGAACGGACAGAAGATCATCATCAGACCTCCAGTGATGGCCATCAGGACTGCGCCCATGGCAATGCAGATATTTCCGTAGCGTTTCGCCAGCTTGTAATTTCCGGCGCCGTAGCTTCTGCCGACGAGCGTTGTCGCGGCGGAACCGATGCCGTAGCCTGGCATGTAGCAGAGGCCTTCGGCGGTGACGGCGAACGAATTGGCCGCAATCGCAATGGAGCCGAGAGGGGCAATCAGCATGGTGGCAGCAACCATGGCGCTGTTCATCGCGATTTCCTGTACGGCAACCGGCACACCGATTTTGAATGCAGTTTTCAGAATTTTCGCATCGAAAACCGTTTTTTCCTTCCGGCGGAGACGCAGCCGCGGATTGCGGACACAACAGAACCAGGCACCCGTGAGGCTGATGACGGCGCAGGCCAGCATCGTTCCCATACCGGCACCCATGACACCGAAAACCGGAATCAAAAGAGCATTGAAAATGACATCGAGCACGCACATGACGGCATTTAAAATACTGGGTGTCACCATATCACCGCTGCACTGCAGGAAGGACGACATCAGCGAGTTGAGCTGGGAAAACGGAAGCATGATGGCAAACATCATAAAATAGAGCGTGGCATTCCGCCGGATCTCCTGCGCACCGCCGAGCCACCCCGGCAGCGGATGACTGATCAGAAGCCCGATCAGGCACAAAACAGCCGACACAACAAGCGCGGACGCGATGCCATGCCGCACAACATCCCTTGCCTTCTTGTCATGATTTCCCCCGATCTGATGCGCTACCTGAACAGAAAAACCGGCTGAAACCGCATAAATCGTACCGCTGAGGAGCCACGTCGTCGACGAAACCAGTCCGATCGCCGCCGAAGCATTCGCCCCAAGCGCGCCGACCATCGCGGAATCAATGTATTGCATCGCAATCGTAGTAATCTGTGTAAGAATCGCAGGCAGACTTAATCGCCCGACCTGCTGAATCTGCGGTTTCAGTTCAGTCCAGTTTATTCTATTCATCATTTTCTCCAGAACATGTATTTTATCGTATGGTTTTTCTTAAGAATGTAAAGATAAATGCGTATTTTACGCTAACATGTTTTGAAGAAAGTGTCAATCAAAAACGAGGTTTAATTTGACTTTTTTCTATGCGTATTAGGCATAGGGGCGGAGAGGATTCGAATTTAATTTTCCGGCGGAAGGTTGTTCTTCACAGCGGGGTTCGCCTGGGTCGTGTTGGTTGCAGTCGGCAGGGAATCTGTCGGGGCGACCGGGCTCATGAGGACGCGGCCGGTTCCGCGGTAGACGTTGACGAGGCCTTCACCGCTGACGGCGGATCCGACGAGGGTTCCGGTGGAGCGCTCTACGGTGAAATCAAGGTTGGAGGACCAGCAGACGGCGAGGTTTCCATCGATTTTCAGTTCGTCGTTTTCGAGTTCGACTTCGATCAGCTCGTCCTCAGGTACGTTGCTTTCGAGGGCAACGGCGCCTCTGCCGACGAGGCTCAGATTGAAGAAGCCTTCGCCGCCGAGGACAGCGGAGGAAATGCTCTTGCGGGCGGTCAGTTTGGTTTTGACTCTGCCGTCGCAGGCGAGGAACATGCCGTCCTCAATCGTCATTCCGGAGGAGCCCCATTTCTCGACATCCACAAGAATGATGTATTTGTAGGTCGGTTCCAGCACGAGATATCCGTCGCCGACGTACTCCGGTTTTACGGCAGATTCCTTTGTCATGGCGCCTTTGATGGCCTTTCCGAACAGGTCGCCGATCCCTTTGATTCCGGCGGTCGCCTGTACATGGCCGCCCATCCACTGCATCGCACCGGACTGGATAATCGCGGAGTGCTCCTTGTCCAGTTCAATGACAACCTGGCGGCGGCGCACATTCATTTTGCTCATGTAATACTCCTCCATGGCAGTCATCGGCGAGACGCTGGAATCCTGGAGATATTCCATGACGTGGAAATTTTCGATGGACTTGGTGAATTTCCGGTTTTCGTTTTCGAGATTTAAAATTTTCATAGGCACGTTCCTTTCTTTCATTAAGAAGAAAAATAGTGATCCGTCTTGTTTCTTTTATTATACAGGAAAGAAAGCAAAGAGCACAGAAAAATTTAGAAAAAAAGGAAATCTGGAAATCATGTTGTCCATTTTTCAGCGGAGTGATAAGATAAAGTTCAGAAAACGCAAGCAGTACGGTCAGAGGAGGAGTTTATTATGAGTACAATTACTGTCAGAGATGCAAAAATAGAGGATGCCGCACGCATTCTGGAGATTTATGCTTACTATGTAGAATACACCGTCATTTCTTTCGAGTGGGACGTGCCGTCTCTGGAAGAATTTGAGAACCGCATGCGTGATATCATGAAAAAATATCCATACCTCGTCATCGAGCAGGATGGAAAAATCGAAGGTTATGCATACGCACATGCCTTTGTCGGCCGCGCCGCATACGACTGGTCGAGCGAGCTGACCATTTATCTCGATCACAATGCAAGAAAAGGAGGCCTTGGCCGGAGACTGTATGAAGAGCTGGCGGACCGCCTGAAAAAAATGGGCATTCTGAACCTCTACGCCTGCATCGGCTATCCGCAGGTCGAGGATGAATATCTGACGAAAAACAGCGCCGAGTTCCATGCGCATCTCGGATTCGAACTCGTGGGAACCTTCCACAACTGCGGCTACAAATTCGACCGCTGGTACGATATGGTCTGGATGGAAAAAATCATCGGCGAGCCGCACGCGGGACAGCCGGCAGTAAAATCATATAGTGAGATAAAAGAATGAGCACAATAACAACGTATACAAGAAAACATTTTGACCCTGTGCATCCCGCTCCGGAACTGCTCTGTGTGGAGGATTTTGCGCATGCGCTGCCGATGATCTGCCGCGGAAACGGCCATGTGACGACGTTCTGGTCAGTGGGAGAGCACTGCATCTGCTGTGCGAAAGAGGCGGCCGCGCGCGGCTATTCCCGGCGGCTGGTGCTGGCGTGCCTTCTGCATGACGCGAGCGAGTGTTACATGTCGGACGTGCCGCGGCCATTAAAACAGGAAATGCCGCGGTACCGCGAGATCGAGGACCATCTGCTTTCGGTGATTTATGAGAAATATCTTGGCAGTGATCTGACGGCGGAGGAGCAGCGGATGATGAAACAGATCGACAATGATCTGCTGTGGTACGATTTGACGAATCTGCTGGAGGAGCCGCAGGAGGGGGATGCACCGAAGCTTCACATCACGCTGGACTACGCGGTGCGGCCGTTTGATGCGGTGGAACAGGAGTATCTGGAATTATTCGAACAGTATCGGGAGACGGGCGATGAGAGAGGATAAAAACGAAAACCGCTGGGACAAGCTGCTTCAGATCCACACAATGGGGCGGGACGACAGCCGGTCGGATCTGTACCGGTATCCGTATGAGCCGACCCCGTACTGCGTGCTGGAGCGGATGGCAAACACGGGGATGATCCGAAAGGGAAATACGCTGCTCGATTACGGATGCGGAAAGGGCCGCGTAGATTTCTTCTTATCGGCGCAGACCCGGTGCCAGTCCATCGGTGTGGAGTATGATGAGCGGATTTATGCGAAGGCAATGGAAAACAAAAAGGCGGCGGCCTCTGGTGCGCGGACGGAGTTTGTGCTGGAGAGCGCCGAAAATTTTCCCGTTCCTGCGGAAGTGGACCGGGTGTATTTTTTTAACCCGTTTTCGCTTGAAATCTTAAGAAAAGCGATGGCAAGACTGCTGGAATCGTACTACGAAAATCCGCGGGAGATCCAGCTGTTTTTCTATTACCCGTCGGATGCTTATATCTCGTATCTGATGACGGTGCCGGAACTGGAATTTCTCGATGAGATCGACTGTATGGATCTGTTTCCGGGCGGGGATAGCCGGGAGCGGGTTGTGATTTTTACGATTCAGGAATAAAAAGTTTTGTAACAGCAAAAACCGTGTGGAATACAAAAAAGCATGAATTATATTTGAAGAAAGGGCGTTTTTATGAAATATCAGGTAATGCGAATTGAGGAAGACCTTGATTTCGGCTGTGAGGAGCGCGGTGCCGACGAGCCTGTCATGGCAGTTGTTGTTTTGAAAGATGAAAACGGAACAGAATCGCGCATCCGCCAGGAGGATCAGATGCTGTATGACTGGAACATCGAGGAGGGCGACACCGTTATTCTGAATGAAAACGGCGAATTGCGAAAAGTACTCTCCGGTGATTGGACGCAGAATTGCAATTCGAAAAATGTAGATACGACAAAATTCGTCAACATGATGCAGGCCGTCAAAGCCGGAAAACAGATTGACTGGATCTGTCCGTTCTGCAGCGGAACAGTAGAACGATTGGAGCAGAAAGGCGGAAAAAACGTAATCGGATGCACATCGTGCGATATGTGGATTCAAATAGAAAATTAAACGATTTTGGCCTTTAAGGCCGAAAGAGAAAGGAAACACAAATGGTAAAACCAATTATGAGAGACGTTCTCTTCCTCGGACAGAAATCCGTCCCGGCGACAGAGGAAGATCTGCAGGTGGGAAGAGATCTGCAGGACACACTGGCAGCAAACCGCGAGGCATGCGTCGGCATGGCGGCAAATATGATCGGCGTGAAAAAACGCATCATCATCGTAAACGCCGGATTCCGCGACATCATCATGTTCAACCCGGTGATCGTCCGCAAAAGCGGCCCCTACGAAACAGAAGAAGGCTGCCTTTCCCTGCCAGGCGTGCGGAAAACAAAGCGGTACCAGAACATCGAAATCGAATACTACGACTGGAACTGGAAAAAACAACGCCAGAAATTCACCGGCTGGCCAGCCCAGATCTGCCAGCATGAGATGGATCATCTGGAAGGGATACTTATTTAGATCCTACAGCAGACAGGAGGACAGTATGACAGACAGAGAATGAATGGTAAAAGGAATCATTTACAACCCGAATGTGGAAGAGCTGGCCAAAGAGCAGTCCGGCTATATGGAGCGTCTGTGGAAGTTCAACCAGCTGAAGCCGTCAGAGGGAGACAAGAAAGTCAAATAAATCAGGACAAATTTCGAAAATATAAAATTTTTGTAAAATAATGTCGAAAAAACGATTGGCAAGTAGCGAAAAGAAACATATGATAATACCTGTCAATATACATATTCGGCAATAGAGGCGCGAAGGCTAAGAGTAGCTGTCCTGAGACAACGGGGTCTGGGACGGGCAGGGAAAGGAGCATTCGCCGAAACGGGGCAGTTCCCGAAAAACTGTCTGCGTTGGGGTACAGTCGAACAGGCTGTGCACTCTCACCGTACTGGTGGAGGAGCTATTGCTTCATGAACGTAGATTTAATGGAGCAGTGGTGAAGACCGCTGCTCTTTTTATTGTACTGCAGTTGGAACCGTGACAAAAGGTTCCAGGGGTGGAAATCTGTTTGGTTGGAGAACGAAAGACGAAACGGGTGTTACAGGATACGTCTGAAGAAAACTGTTGCCGGAAAAGAAAAAAGGGAGGATTTTGACATGATAGCATTTCTTAACTGGCTGGACGGTGTCCTTTGGGGCGTGCCGCTGATCGCGCTGATGATTCTGACCGGTCTGTACTTTACCGTTCGTTCTGGATTTTTCCAGTTCCGTCACTTTGGCTGGATTATGAAGAGAACCGGCGGAAAACTGTTCCAGAAAGAAGACAAAGCAAGTGAAGGAAAGGGTATGCTTTCCTCGTTTGAGGCGATTTCGACCGCTATCGGCGGTACCGTAGGATTCGGTAATATCGCCGGTGTTGCAACTGCAGTTGCAGCAGGCGGCCCGGGAGCCATTATGTGGATGTGGCTTTCGTCTCTGCTTGGTATGATATTAAAACAGGTTGAGGTTACCCTCGGCTGCTACTACCGTCACACCAACGAAAAAGGTGAGTACTACGGCGGTCCGACTTACTACATGGAGTGCGGACTTGGCGAGGAGCGCCACTGGGGCAAGCTGTGGCTGATCCCGGCGCTCATCTTCGGCATCGGTATTTTCTCCACCTTCTTCGTAACCTCTTCCAACCTGACCGCATCTCAGGTCGTAGCCGGTGCGTTCGGTATTGAGAATATCAATCTTGGAAGCTTCAAAGTAGAAGGCGTTATCGTGATGGGCGTTCTGCTCTGCATTCTGACCTATGTCGTTACAAGCGGCGGTACGAAGAAAATCGCAAGTCTGTTCAGCAAGCTCGTTCCATTTATGAGCGTTCTTTATATCTTGATGGGAATTGGCATGATCATCATCAACATCAACCGCGTTCCTGGCGTATTTGCAGCCATCGTAACAAACGCATTTACCGGAACAGCAGCGATCGGCGGTTTTGCCGGCTGCGCAGTCAGCGAGATTATCCGTGTGGGTATGGCGCGTTCCGTATACTCCAATGAGGCTGGATGGGGTACTTCTCCAATGATCCATGCTTCCGCAAAAACACCGCATCCGGTAGAGCAGGGTCTGTGGGGATCTTTCGAGGTATTCTTTGATACCATGGTTATCTGTACGATCACCGCACTTTCCGTTATCTTAAGCGGAAACTGGACCGACGGAACGAACGGCGGAACACTTGCTTTAAGTGCATTTGCAAGCGGATTCGGCAAATTTGGAAGCATCCTTCTGGCAGTCATCATGGTCATTTTCACTGTAACGACTTCCGGCGGATGGTTCACCTACTATCTGGCAATTCTGGAGCATCTGTATAAAAAAGAAGGCAAGATGAAAGATATCGTCATGAAAATCTTCTACGCAGTCCGCGCTCTGCCGGGCGTACTGTGGACGATCTATCTGGTAAAGACAAACAACCAGGGCTTTATCTGGACTGTCGTTGATATCACATCTGCGATCCCGACCTTCGTCAACGTAGCAGTGATCCTGATTCTCTCGAACCAGTATTTCAAACTGCTGAAAGACTACAAAGCAAGAAACTTCGGCCAGGGCACGGTAGACAAGAACGCCTGCCTGTTCTACGAAGAGAAAACGAAATAAAAAATATTCAAAAGCGAATCCAGACACGCATGAGAATAGCGTGTCTGAATTTGTATATTGCGCAAATGGGCAGAAAAGAATAGAATCAAATTTAGATGACAGTAGGAGGATAATGATATGAAAACAATTTACAAAAACGGAGCTGTCTACACCGGAAAACTGCCGCTTGTCGAAGCGTTTGCAGTAGAAGACGGCAAATTTGTTTTCGCCGGAAGCAGCGCAGAGGCAGATGCCCTTGCAGCAGCCGGCGACAAAGTTGTAGACCTCGGCGGAAAATTCGTCTGCAGCGGTTTTAACGACAGCCATATGCACCTTTTAAATTACGGAAGCTCCCTGCTGAAAGCGCAGCTTGCCGCACATACCGAAAGCCTGGAAGATATGCTCGCCTGCCTCGACACCTTCCAGAAAGAGCATCCGCGAAAAGACGGCGCATGGCTGATGGGCCGCGGCTGGAATCAGGATTACTTCACGGACGTGGACCGCATGCCGAACCGCTACGATCTTGACCGCGTATCAACTGAAGTTCCGATCTGCGCGACGAGAGCGTGCGGCCACTGCCTCGTAGTCAACAGCAAAGCGCTGGAACTCCTCGGCGTCACCGCAGATACCCCGCAGCCGGAGGGCGGAGAGATCGGTATGGAAAACGGTGAGCCGGACGGAAGATTCTTCGACAATGCAATGGAACCGGTTTACGACAGCATTCCGGTGCCGAGCAAAGAGGAAATCAAAGATATGATCCGCAGCGCCTGCAAAGCCCTGAACAGCTACGGCGTCACCAGCAGCCAGAGTGATGATTACTGCGTTTACCGCGCCGTTCCGTGGCAGACCGTCAACGAAGCATACAAAGAACTCGAGGATTCCGGCGAGCTGACCGTCCGCGTTTACGAGCAGAGCAACTTTACCGATCTGGAATCCTTAAAAGGTTTCGTTGAGGCTGGAAATGTGACCGGCATCGGCACAGACCGCTTTAAAATCGGCCCGCTGAAAATGCTCGGCGACGGCGCACTCGGTGCGAGAACAGCATTCCTCAGTCGCCCATACGCAGACGACCCGTCCACCTGCGGAATCCCGGTATTCACCCAGGAAACCATGGATGAGATGATCGGCTACGCCAATGCACACGGCATGCAGGCTGCAGTTCACACGATCGGTGATGCGTGCCTCGACCGCGTGTTAAGTGCCTATGAAAAAGCCCTTGCTGAAAACCCGAGAGAAGATCACCGCCACGGCATCGTGCACTGCCAGATCACAAGAGCCGATCAGCTTGAAAAAATCGCGAAAATGCATCTTCACGTTTACGCACAGAGCATCTTCCTCGATTACGATAACCATATCGTAGAGGAGCGCGTCGGCAAAGAGCTTGCGAGCACAAGCTACAGCTGGAAGACGCTGATGAATAACGGCGTCTCCGTCAGCAACGGAACTGACTGCCCGGTAGAGCTGCCGGATGCCCTCGCCTGCATGCAGTGCGCTGTCACAAGAACAACGCTGCGCGACCATGTCGGCCCGTACCTGCCGGATCAGAAATTCACCGTACAGGAAGCACTCGACAGTTACACGATCCGCAGTGCCGAGGCAAGTTTCGAGGAGAACGTGAAAGGCCAGATCGCAGAAGGCATGATGGCAGACTTCGTCGTACTGGGTCAGAATCCGTTTGAGGTGGATGAGAGCACGATCAAAGACATTCCGGTGTGCCGGACGTATCTTGCTGGTGAACTGGTATATGAAGCATAAAGATATAACTCAAATGAGCGATAAATGTCAAATGAAAATTCATACAATGAAGGGAAAAACGTGAAATAAGATAACCTGGAAATAGTATGGAATAAAGGCAGAAACAGAGGAGAACCTCCTGCGGCGATAAACGGTCGCAGGAGGTTCTTTTTTGATCCTGATAGGACCATACGGTCGTAAAAGAATCGAACAAATGGTTGCATAAAAGGGCGGGAATGTGCTATGATAAAGGAAATTTTACGAAAGGAAAAAACAGACAAATGCTTGGAAGAACACATTTTTTTATTGGAACAGCAGCGGCACTTGCTGTTTTACAGCCGCAGACGGTTCCCGCGCTTGTGGCCGGTGCCGGGGCTGCCGCGATCGGCGGTTTGATCAGTGACATTGATGTCGGCACTTCACAGGCGCACCGCGATGCCGATAAGATTATTACGGCAACAGTTGCAGTTGCGGTGCTCACAATTCTTGCGGAGTATAAACTGAATCTTGGAATTTACCGCCGCCTCACAAGCGACAGCAGCGTGCTGCGTCTCCTCACCGGAACGGCAGCATTTTTGCTGATCTGCGCCTATGGGAAACAGCAGCCGCACCGCTCCTTCATGCATTCATTTGCGGCGCTGGCATTGCTGACGGCGTGCGTGGACATCATCTACCCGGATGCGTCCGCTTATTTTACCGTGGGCTTTCTGTCCCATCTGGTGCTCGATTTTTTCAACCGGAAACCGGAAAAGCTGTTCTGGCCCTGGAAGAAGGGATTCTGCCTCGGATTCTGCTCAGCACGGGGACTTGTGAACCGCGCACTGCTCGGGTGCGGCATGGTATCTCTTGCTGTAGTACTGGTGCTCTCGGCGCCTGCAGGGCGGCTGATGGCTAAAATCATGCGGGCAATTTACGGATGAGATGGGATTGACAAAAAGATAACAAGACAAAAGAAGAAAAAGCAGGAATTTTTCGGTGTTAAAGTTAATATTTTATACATTTTATAGTAGGATTTTTGATTAAAATGATGTAAAATAGAAAACAGAAATCCGGCGTCCGTAATTGTTTTTGAAATGAACGAACAGGGAACCGCCGGCCCGTTACCGCAGCCGATTGCGGAGCGCAGCGCAACCGACCACAGAGATTAGAGCACAACAGGCAATACAGGAGTTAGTATGAACGAAGAAATGAAAAACCAAACAGAACAGTTACCGCTTTTAAAAGTACACATGATGGGAAGTTTTTTCCTGGAGTACGGCGACCAGCCGATTTCCTTCCGGAAAACAATGGCAACAAAATCGATGAGACTTCTGCAGATTTTCCTCTATAACAAGGACAATGGAATTTCCAGAGGAAGACTGTTGGAGAGCACATACGGAAGAGAAGATGTGGCGGACGCGGCAAACAGCCTGCGTGTCGGCGTACATCGCCTGAAAAGAAGCCTTGTCGAGGCAGGACTTCCGCAGTTTGAGTACATTTATACACAGAAAGGCGTTTACCACTGGACCAGCCCGATGCCGGTCGAGGTAGATGCGATTGATATCAAAAATAAGATCCTGGAAGCAGGAAAAGAGACGGACGAGAAAGCGCGCATGGATCAGATGATCGAAGCACTGGAGCTGTACACCGGAGAGTTCCTTGCAGATTTCGGCGAGGAAGAGTGGGTACAGGCGGAGCGCGCGCAGCTGAAAAAAGTATATTCCGATGCACTGAAAGAAGTAAGTGAGTATCTTCTGAAAAACGAGGAGTTCGATGAGCTGCAGAAACTGACTTCTGTTGCTTCCGAACTGTATCCGTTCGACGAGTGGCAGGCAGTCCAGATGCAGGCGCTGATCGGCCTGGAGAGATACAAAGAGGCCATGAAACTGTACGAGCAGACCTCGAAACATTACTTTGAAGAGCTTGGCGTTACACCGAGCGAGAAACTGGTGGAGCAGTACCGCTATCTGGGAAGCCGCATGGGCAGCAGACACCGCGTGATCGAAGAGGTACAGGCAGATCTTCAGGAGAGCCCGGGAGAAAAGGGCGGAGCATTCTTCTGTTCCCTCGCCGGATTCCGTGACTGCTACCGACTTGTTTACCGTATGTCCGAGCTGAACGGACAGATGCCGTGGCTGATGCTGTGCACCATTACAGACGGAAAAGGTTACCCGGCAAAAGGCGGTCCGCGCCTTGACCGTATGTCCGAAAAGCTGCTTGAGGTAATGAAACGCAGCCTGCGTCATTCCGATTTTTTTGCAAAATACAGCCCGTCCCAGTATGTGATTCTGCTGCAGGGCGGCAGCCAGAGAGGATGCGAACTCGTCTACAAGAGAATCAGCGAGCGCTTCTCCGAGGAGAAAAAAGGCTGGGCAAAGAATCTGAAATACAGTGCACTGCCGGCAATTCAGATCGAAAAAGAGCTTGAGTTCTTAGAAGGAGACGATGTTTTATGATTCGCGTACAGCTGCTTGGAAGATTCCGCATGTACGATGAAACACGCTGCCTCAACGAGGAAGCGATTCATTCCCCGATGATCACAAAGCTGCTGGTTTATATGATCTGCAACAAAAACCACATCGTAACACTGGAACAGTTAACCGAAGCACTCTGGACGGATGAGGAGAGTGAAAATCCGTACGGAGCACTGAAAAATATGATGTACCGTCTGCGCGGAACGCTGCGGAAGGTATGGCCGGTTAAGAGAGGATCATGCCTGCTATATGAAGGCTGTCATGGAACTGACGAAAAGCCTGGAGCACCGCAGACCGCAAAGGAAAAGTACAGGTTCTCAGTGATCTAAAAGAGCTTTATCAGGAACCAAGAGAATTAGAAAAAATAAATTAATTTTTAAGTTGACAGCAGACTAAACAAATGGTAACTTTAAGCTGTGATGAAACGAGCTTAAATCCAGAAAAAGTCTGCTGTCTTAAGTTAAATAAAGTACAACAGACAGGGAGGATAACAAACATGAGTTACAGAGAAGTATATGAAAAATGGTGCAATGATCCATATTTTGATGAGGCATCCAGAGAAGAGCTGAAAGCACTCGAAGGAAATGAGGCAGAAATCGAAGACCGTTTCTACCGTCAGCTTGAGTTCGGTACCGGCGGACTCCGCGGTGTCATCGGAGCGGGTCGGCGTACTTGTTGGTCAGGATGCTGCCCATTGCGGCCATGACGGCGGGAGAGA
>OGXL01002268.1_pt1 | contig 14584 bp, 12 predicted proteins | sample 1576311 | NCBI WGS metagenome assembly OGXL01 (sample SAMEA3541564, study PRJEB24748) | human gut metagenome | biome: human gut; feature: human-associated habitat; material: faeces | place: China | collected 2012 | reverse complement strand
TGGTAAGAACTCCGACCACAAAAGGCTCTATCCTCGGAATGAAAGCCCACGATTACATTGCGTTCTCCGGAGCAAACATAGATATAAATAAGGCTTATCAGATGGTCAAAGAAGCTGTTGACCTGGAAAAGGCAGCCTCAGATTATTTCATGTTCCAGGATTTGATGGATATTTCTGCCCGCAAATTGAAGAGCGATGACACTCACAAGGAACAGTTCATCCAAGACTACCTGACTGCTTCAGGCTATGCCGATGAAGCTTTGAAAGCTGCGACAAAAGAAAGAGACAAAAAGTTGTTGAAAACAGCAAAAGACAATGTGGATGCATATTTCATCAACAGTGGTGCAGCAAGTTGTGAAAACCTGCAGGCTATCTATGGTCCGAAAGTAAGCCAGAACAAGACAAATCTGGATTACTTGAAACAGGTTATCAACGTTATGCAGATGTTGAAATGTACAGAAGAAGAAGCTTATTTCGTTGCTTCCGAAGCTGCTCATGCCATTGAACCTACAGCCGCTACCGCAGCAGGATGCGGATACATGTATTACAAGAAAGGTGACATGGATAAGAGTGTGCAATATTTTGACCAGGCCATTGAACTGGAACAGGAAGCAGACAAAAAAGCGGACTATGCATATAGCGCAGCAGTAGTATTGTTCAGCAAAAAACAGTTGAGCAAGGCTAAACAATATGCAAACAAAGCTATCTCTTTCAACGGAAGCTACGGAAAAGCTTATATCCTGATTGCACAGATGTATGCATCAAGCCCGAACTGGAGCGACGAAGCAGCTTTGAACAAATGTACTTACTTTGCAGCCATCGATAAATTGCAGCGCGCAAAGAGCGTAGATCCTAGCGTAGCAGAAGAAGCTCAGAAGCTGATCAATACATACGCCGGACATACTCCGAAAGACGAAGACCTCTTCTTCCTTGGCTTGAAGAAAGGTAACTCGGTAACAATCGGTGGATGGATTGGTGAAACAACAACCATCAGATAAGTATATGTCAACCAGACTAAAAAAGCACATATATAAATTATTTATCAACATAACAGTTGCCACATGGGCAACTGTTATGTTTCTTTTTGTTCCTGCATGCGGAAACAAAGAGAAACCTACTGCTGCAGCCGTAAAAGAAGGAGATTCTCTTCCCGACATGCGTACTACAGGAGTGACCACCCTCGTGTCTGACTCAGGAATGATCAGATACAAGATTATTACAGCTGAATGGCTTATCTACAGCCACCGGAATCCTCCGTTCTGGGCGTTTGAAAAAGGAATCTATCTGGAGAAATTCGACAGTCTTTTCCATGTAGATGCAAGTATCAAAGCCGACACAGCTTATTACTACGAGCCCAAGAAACTATGGGAACTACGTGGAAACGTCCATATTCAAAGCCAAAGAGGCGACAAATTCGACACGGAACTAATGTTCTGGGATCAGGACAAAGAGAAAATCTATTCTGATAAATTTATCCGAATCGAACAGGTTGACAAGGTACTGACTGGATACGGTTTTGAATCCAATCAGCAAATGACCGAATACCAAATCTATAACAACACGGGAATCTTTACCGTTGAAGACAATGCTGTCCAGGCAGACAGCACACAAACTTCCAAATAAAACTATTAGTATGGAGCTTATCATCCAACTACTTATATCTATGGTGTTTTCAGCCTATTTTTCTGGTATGGAAATCGCCTTTGTTTCTTCCAACAAATTACGTTTTGAAATGGAAAAGACGAACAATGTATCGTCTTACATCCTTTCCGTATTCTACCGGCACTCTAATAATTTCATTTCCACCATGTTGGTAGGAAACAACATTGCATTGGTCATCTATGGTATTTTGATGGCTCAACTTATTGAACATTATATACTGGCAGATGTGATTTCAAATCAGGCACTGCTTGTTCCTATAGAAACCGTAATTTCCACATTGATTATTCTTGTCACCGGAGAGTTTCTTCCCAAAACGCTCTTCAAGATTAATCCCAACGCTACTCTGAAATTTTTCAGCGTGCCTACATTTGCATGCTACATCATACTCTACCCCATCAGTCGTTTTTCATCGTTGCTTTCAAGCGGTATTCTTCATCTTGTGGGGGTAAAGACAAACAAAGAAGACCGGGAAAAAGCATTTACCAAGGTCGATTTGGATTACTTTATTCAAAGCAGTATCGAAGAAAGCAAAGAAGGAGAAGAAATAGACAATGAAATTAAAATATTCCGCAACGCACTTGATTTCTCCAATGTCAAAATACGTGACTGCATGATTCCACGAACGGAAATCATAGCTGTGGATTTTGATACTCCGCTCACTGAACTCAAAAAGGTATTTATTGAAAATGGTATCAGCAAGATAATCGTTTATAAAGAAAATATCGACAACATTGTGGGATACATTCATTCATCTGAAATGTTCCGCAGCAACGACGAATGGCAAAACGGTATTCGTAGCATCCCCTTTGTGCCTGAAACAATGGCTGCCCACAAACTGATGCGAACTTTCAAACAGCAAAAGCGTTCACTAGCTGTAGTAGTAGACGAGTTTGGAGGCGTTTCAGGTATCGTGGCACTGGAAGATTTGATTGAAGAAATCCTAGGCGACATTGAAGATGAACATGATACCACATCCATCGTCGCCAAGCAGATATCGGATAACGAATACATTTTCTCCGGAAGAATAGATATAGAAAAAGCCAATGAAACCTTTGGCCTGAATCTGCCTGAGAGCGAAAACTACCAGACCATCGGTGGACTTATTCTGAATGAATGTCAAAGCATACCCAAAGTAAACGACGTCATTCAGACTGAGAATTTTACCTTCAAAATTATCAAAGTAAGCGCCAATAAAATAGAATTGGTCAAACTGTTTACCACGAAATAAGCATTTTTTTGAGAGAAAATAGTGACTAAACAGTATTTTTTGTATCTTCGTGCGCTAATAACAGAACTATAAAAACAATAAACAAAAAAATAATAACTTTAAATGGCAACTTTACAAAAAATTCGAAGCAAAGGACCTTTGTTGGTCATCGTAATCGGTCTTGCCCTTTTTGCATTTATTGCCGGTGACGCATGGAAAGTACTCCAGCCGCACCAAGGTAAACAAGACGTAGGAGAAGTGAACGGGGAAGTTCTCAGTGCACAAGATTATCAGAAAATGGTGGACGAACTCAGTGAAGTCATCAAACTGACCAATGGATTGAATTCGCTGACAGAAGACCAGTTGAACAATGTGAAAGATCAGGTATGGCAAAGTTATGTCAACAACAAGCTGATTGCTGAACAGGCAGAAAAATTAGGCTTGAAAGTGACAGACGCTGAAATACAAAGCATCATTGACCAAGGTACCCACCCGCTGCTGATGCAGACTCCTTTCCGCAACCCGCAGACTGGTATGTTCGATAAAGATATGCTAAAGAAATTCCTGGTAGATTATGCAAACCTGAATGCAAGCCAAATGCCTGCACAGTATGTAGAATACTATCAGAAAATGGGTGCTTTCTGGCAGTTTGTAGAAAAGACTTTGGCACAAAGCACTTTGGCTGAAAAATACCAGAACCTGGTAACAAAATCTTTAATCTCTAACCCTGTAGCTGCTGAAGATGCATTCAACTCACGCACAGAACAGAGCGACCTGTTGTTAGCTGGTGTTCCCTACAGCTCTATCAATGATTCTACAGTTCAGGTTTCTGACAGTGAAATCAAAGACCGCTACAACGAAAAGAAAGAACAGTTCAAGCAGCTTGTAGAAACACGCGACATCCGTTACATTGACGTAAAAGTAGTTCCGTCTGATGCAGACCGTAAGGCTGTAGAAAAAGAAGTAACTGAGTACAGCAACCAATTGGCTAGCACAACAGCTGATTTTGGTACTTTCGTTCGTTCTACAGGTTCTTCAGTAAACTACTCTGATGTTCCGGTAAGCAAATCCGTATTCCCTGCAGACGTAGCTTCACGCCTTGACTCTACAAATGTAAACGAAGTATACGGTCCTTACTACAATCAGACAGACGATTCATTCAATGCATTCAAGTTGCTTGCAAAAGTTTCTTCTCCTGACTCAATCCAGTTCCGTCAGATTCAGGTATATGCTGACACTGAAGAAAAGACAAAAACACTGGCCGACAGTATTTACAATGCATTGAAAGGTGGTGCTGACTTCGCAGCCGTAGCTAAGATTTACGGACAGACAGGTGAAGCAACTTGGGTAAATGCACAGAGCTGGGAAGGTTCTGAACTGGATGCAGACAACAGCAAGTTCATCAACACATTGTTGAACCAGCCTGTAAACGAACTGGCTAACCTCAACATGGGACAAGCTAACCTGATTCTGCAGGTAATGAACAAAAAGAGCATGCAGACTAAATACAAAGTAGCTGTCGTTAAACGTGAAGTAGAATTCAGCAAAGAAACTTACAATGCAGCATACAACAAATTCAGCCAGTTTGTAGCACAGAACACTACTATCGACTCAATGGTGAAGAATGCAGAAGAAAGCGGTTATACACTGATGCCTCGCACAGACCTTTCAAGCGCAGAACACTATGTAGGTGGCGTACGTTCTACTCGTGAAGCACTGAAATGGATTTTTGCTGCGAAACCAGGTGAAGTTTCTCCGCTGTATGAATGTGGTGAAAATGACCATCTGATGGTAGTTGCTCTTGACAAGATTCATGAAGCCGGTTATCGCGACATCAACTCAGTAGCTGAAATGCTGAGAGCTGAAATCCGCCGCGATAAGAAAGCTGAAAAGATTATGGAAGAAATGAAGAAGTATAACTCCATTGCTCAGGTGAAGGGAATGAAGGATGCTGTAAGTGATTCTGTAAAACACGTTACATTCAGTGCTCCTGCTTACATTTCAGTTACGCGCAGCAGCGAACCGGTTATCGGTGCTGTAGCTGCTAAGACAGCTGCCAACAAGGTAAGCGCACCTATCAAAGGTAATGGTGGAGTATACATGATTCAGGTATACGCAAAAGAAAAAGGAAGCGAGAAGTTTGATGCAAAACAAGAAGAAACTACATTGACTAACATGGCTGTGCGTATTGCAGGTAACCAGTTAATCAATGACTTGTATCAGAAAGCAAAAGTTGCAGACCAGCGCTACCTCTTCTTCTAATACTTAGTTGAATAAGAATCCTAAATAAAAACAGACCGTTTTGATGCTTTCACATTCAAAACGGTCTGTTTTTTATTTTAAAAAGCGAATGATTCTCTTTACACTCCCGCATCACTCAACACCACATACACCTGATAATGCGTGGTTGCCTGTACCGGAGTCAGTGGCAAATACCCTTGAAGGATACGCCCATCTTGAGCAATCTTTAACGGATAGGCAGATAAACACCTGTGATGATTTTCCAAAGCCTCCCCCTCAGCCCCGTAATGTTCCACCACGTATTGCCCCGAAGAAGAAGGAGAAACATAACGATCAAAAAACAGGCGAGACACCACTCCCATATTCATGCGAAGATTGATTTCCACACACGGATGCACCACATACCCTCCTGCAACGCGGCAAATCATCATATCTACTCCCAAATACCCTTTATAATCATCCTTCAGCAACCGTTGAAGCGCGGAAAGCAGACAGCTTCTTACTTCATGTAAAATCTCCCGAGATACATACGCTGACAACCGATGCTCAATTTCTGTATTCGATAACAAAAGATTAAGCTTGTAATTTCCATGGGCATCTGTTTCAAACAAAGAATAACCAGCAAAACGGACTCCATTCTGCTTCTCCACATAAAACTCCATCGCAAAATCAACCGCTTTATCATAAATGGGTTCCGCCATCACAGCTCCCTGTACCCTCAGAATACGTGCGGCCCACCCAGCCAGTTGCGTATTCCAACTGGCAGAAGATACTTTCAGCAGTCCTCTCCCACTTCCCGACCATGGAGCTTTCAATACCAATTCTCCTCTTTCCTGCAGAAACGCTTCCAGTTCAGACAGAGATACACAGGCTTTCATCTCCCCGCAAGTCCCGTCTATTTTCAGTAATTCAGGCAATACCTCCAGACAACGCTGACGAGACGAGAGAAAACGGAAACGCCTGACAGCTTCCTCCGAAGGCAAAAAGCATTCTTCTACTCCTTCCTGTCTGAGCCGATGCACCAAGGCAGGTGTCCATCCCCAAGGAATATAACGAACTGAAGGCCATTCTGCCGTCCAAGCAGCACGTGGCAATAACTCATCGAGCCTTCTTTCCACCTCCATGCTTCCTCCACACACCTCTCTCAACTGCTTCTGCAAAAGAGATACAAGAGCCATATTCTCCACCTTCACACAATTTCCTTCTTCAGCAAACCACCATGGAAGAACAGATAAATCCGCAATCATACGCATAATCTCTGCAGGAGACTTATAATAAGGAGTGAAATCGGCCATCGCCATATCATAATCCGGATTAAACAAATATACGTTCGGAAACATGCTTTTTCAATTAAAACCCTACAAAAATACGAAAAAACAGCTCCGTATTTCCAACTTCCTCCTCTTCATCGTCGAAAGAAGAATATTTTTTCTCTGAGAGTTTTCTCCCGGAAAAACAAATTCGCAAAAAATCAATGAAAAATATTTCAAACTTAAACCTAAAATAGGGTAAAAACAAGTAATTTTGCACTACGGAAAATATAAAAGAAGAAAGCACACCTTTTTATGCTTAAGAACAGCTAAAAGAAAGTATATTTGCATATCGATAAAACAAAAAGAAAGACAATACAGCTAAATACAATACAAAAAGACACTACAACTAAAAGTAAAGAGTTTTAAACATTAACTAAAAACACGAAAGCAATGAAAAGAATGCAACTTACCGGAATCGCACTGCTTTTAATGACAGGCATTCCAGTCATTTCAATGGCACAAAACAAAGTAGAAGCTGATATTGGAGCTGACCTTGTAAGCGGATACATCTGGCGTGGACAGGATTTAGGAAATGTGAGCATCCAACCTTCTGCTTCCGTATCCTACAAAGGCTTCTCCCTTTCAGGCTGGGGTTCTGTAGGACTGGATAAAGAAGATACCAAGGAATTCGACCTTACTTTTGGATACAGTACAGGAGGATTCAGCGTATCTGTCACTGATTATTGGTTTGATGGCGGTCCTGAGTATTTTCACTATGGTGCCCACAACACTTCACATGTGTTCGAAGCACAAGTAGGTTACGATTTCGGTCCCTTAGCCGTGAACTGGTATACAAACTTTGCAGGAGCTGATGGCGTAAAAGCAAACGGTGACCGTGCTTATTCTTCCTACTTCAGCATCGCAGCCCCCTTCAAGTTAGGTGGTCTGGACTGGTCGGCAGAAATAGGTGCTACCCCATGGGAAACCAGTTTCTACAACAATGGGGCAAGCGGATTTGAAGTTTCAAATATATGCCTCGGAGCCAGCAAGGAAATCAAAATCACAGATTCCTACTCGCTTCCCGTATTTGCACAGGCCATTTGGAATCCAGCCACAGAAGGAGCCTACTTTGTGTTTGGCATAAGTTTCTAACCCAAAAGATATACTACAATACAAATACAATACAACATCAATAGGATTAGTGATTTCAAGAGGCAAAAAAGATTATACAGGATAACAAACAATACAAAATACAAATACAATTTATTATGAAAAAGATTGAGGCAATCATCCGTAGAACCAAATTCGAAGAAGTAAAGGAGGCATTATTGGCCGCCGACATCGAATGGTTCTCCTACTATGAAGTAAGAGGTGTCGGAAAGACCCGTGAAGGTCGTATCTACCGGGGAGTGGTGTATGACACCAGTTCCATAGAACGCATCCTGATTTCCATTGTAGTACGTGACAAAAATGTGGAGAAGACCGTACAGGCTGTCATGAAATCGGCCCGTACCGGAGAAATCGGCGACGGACGTATCTTTATCATCCCCGTGGAAGACTCCATCCGCATCCGCACCGGAGAACGGGGCGACATCGCCCTCTACAATGCCGAACAGGAGAAATAAAAGTTTTACAAGCTACTATACAATACATTTACAACTAAAACGAATTGATATATGGATACAACTATGATACTGGATTCAGGGAATACGGCCTGGATAATCGTGGCCACCCTGCTCGTTCTATTGATGACTATTCCGGGCATTGCCTTGTTCTATGGCGGACTGGTCAGACAGAAAAATGTCTTGAGCATCATCATGCAGAGTCTGCTCATCGTAGGAGCAGTCAGCATACTCTGGGTAGCGTTCGGCTACAGTTTCGTATTTGGCAGCAGCCTGATGGAGACTGACAGCGTCTGGAGACATTTCATCGGTGGTTTCGACAAGCTCTTCCTGCAAGGAATCACTACTTCCAGCCTGACTACAGGCCGGATTCCGGAACTGATGTTCGTACTCTTCCAGTGTATGTTTGCCGTCATTACTCCCGCCTTGATTCTGGGAGCTTTTGCGGAACGGGTCAAGTTTGCCGGTTTCCTGATGTTTACAGTGCTTTGGAGCATCCTGGTGTACATACCGATGGCCCACTGGGTATGGGGAGGAGGTTTTCTCCAGCAGATGGGTGCCATCGACTTTGCCGGTGGAACCGTGGTACACATCAATGCCGGCATCGCAGCCCTGGTCATGGCCATACTGATAGGGAAACGGCGCGATTATAAGATTGGACATCCCATGGCTCCGCACAACATCACCTTCGTCTTTATGGGAACCGCCTTTCTGTGGCTGGGATGGTTTGGCTTCAATGCCGGAAGCGGCCTTTGTGCCGACGGTATCGCCGCCAATGCCTTTCTGGTGACACACCTGGCTACCTGTGTGGCTGCGCTTACCTGGATGGCTATCGACTGGATTTACAACAAGAAGCCGACTACCGTAGGTGCCTGTACGGGTGCAGTATCAGGACTGGTAGCCATCACACCCGCTGCCGGAAGCACCGGTATTCTGGGAGCCTTCTTCATCGGACTGATAACCCCGATAGTCTGTTTCTACATGGTAGCCGTCATCAAGCCAAAGCTGAAATACGATGACACTCTCGATGCTTTCGGTGTGCACGGAGTGGGCGGTATCATCGGTTCTATCCTGACCGGTGTCTTCGCCACCCGTTTCATTACAGGCGAAGAAGGGGCGGAAGGAGCCCTTTACGGTGACTGGCACCAGCTGTGGATACAAGTGGCAGCTACTTTGATTTCCATCGTATTCAGCGCAGTCATGACTTATCTGCTGTTCAAGGTCACAGACAGGATGATAGGCATCCGGGTAGACAAACGGGTAGAGGAAGAAGGGCTGGATATTTATGAGCATGGGGAATCAGCCTACAACCGATAATGATTCTTTGCTGCCGGAAAAGCAACTGTCAGGCTTTTCCGGCAACACAAAAAGACAAATAACAGAATAACTGAATAACAACTAACGAAAAAATTGAAGTATGATGACAAGTTTAAGATTCAATGTCGTTGAAAAAGCGTTTCAGGCCAAGCCGCAACCCGTGGCTGTACCTGACGGCCGTCCGAGTGAATATTTCGGGAAATACGTGTTCAACCGTGAAAAAATGTTCAAGTATCTGCCCAGCACCGTTTATGCCCGACTGGTGGATGCCATGGACAACGGGGCTAACGTCGCTGCCATAACAAGAAACTCACTCATAGATTCCATAGAATAACTCTTCTCCATCTCGCGAATATACTCCATGTACTGGTTCGTAATATCCACAATCGGAATATCATATATACTTACTTTATTTTTCTCTATTAAATGTAAAAGAAGATCCAAAGGACCTTCAAATACATCCAATTTAATATCAATTTTCATGCTCTGCTCTAATTTCATGCTCTGTTCTAAATCTCTTTCGATCAATATCTAACGATGCCTCATCTAGCATCGGTAAAGGTATTTCTTTTGGTTCCGGAAGAAATTCTACTTTATAAATAATCGCTGCTAATGCCGGAATCGTAATCTTGAACTTTCTCTTCCACCACTTATATCCTGTTAATTCTGCCAGGATATCTGCCTTTGACCCATCAAAATATCCGCCGTATTCCTTTCTCTCACCAGATAGCACCTCATGGAGTACAGCATAATGATCATATCCAAATTCAAAGTCATTATACTGTTCATCACTCATATTCAATACAATAATAAAATGATCTTCCCCACACATTCTCTCATAAATGTAAACTCGTTCTTCTACCGCTTCCACTTCAATCCAGCGGAAGTTCGCAGAATTATAATCTCCATTAAAAAATGCCGGTTCATTAATATAAATCTGATTTAAATCTTTTATAAAACGATGGAAATCCTGATGCTTTGGATAATCTAACAGCATCCAGTCACATTCTTTTTCTTCATCCCACTCTCTGAATTGTCCAATTTCGTTACCCATGAAATTAAGCTTCTTTCCAGGATGCGTATACATATAAGTATAGAGAGTCTTTGCCTGCTGGAACTTCAGATCATACTCTCCCCACATCTTCTGTAAAATCGTTGCCTTTCCATGTACTACTTCATCATGTGAAAATGGAAGCAAATAGTGTTCATTATAAAAATACATCATAGAAAAAGATAATTTATGATAATGGAACTTTCTATCATATGGATGAATCTTAAAATAATCTAATGTATCATTCATCCATCCCATATCCCATTTATAATCAAAGCCCAGACCATCATACTCAACCGGTGCCGTTACTTTTGGAAAGTTTGTAGAATCTTCCGCAATAAGCATAACAGAAGGATGCAATTTTTGCAAACCTGAATTCATGCATTTGATAAAATCAAGTGCCCCTTCATTAATTCCCTTTGAAGAATCCCCCTGCCAGTAAATCGCATTACTGATCGCATCCATACGGATTCCGTCAAAGTGAAACTTCTCCATCCAGAAATTCGCAGATGACTGTAAAAAGCTGCGCACTTCTCCCCGGTAATAATTAAAATTGCAGGTTCCCCATTCACTGTAACCTTTATCCTCATCCGCATACTCATAAAGAGCAGTTCCATCAAACTTATTAAGCGCATAAGTATCTGAAATAAAATGTACCGGAACAAAGTCCATAATCACTCCGATTCCTTCTTTATGGAAAAGATCCACCATCTCCATTAACTCCCCTGCTGTTCCATAACGGGAAGTTGGACAGAAATATCCACTCGCCTGATATCCCCAGGAGCAATCTGCCGGATGCTCCGTAAGCGGAAGAAATTCAACGTGCGTATAGCCCATTTCCTTTATATAAGGAATAAGCTGTCTTGCAAGTTCATTATAATGATACCAGCCGTTCTCCTCATCTGCTTCATTCTTTCTCCACGAACCAGCATGCACCTCATAAATATTCACCGGAAGATCATAATTCTTACATCTCTTCTTTATCCATGCACTATCAGAAAAATGATACTGGTCAAGATCTACAATAATTGATGCGGTATCTGGCCGCACCTGTGAACCAAAACTATACGGATCAAAACGGTCAAGTACAATCCCATCCTTCTGATAAATTCGATACTTGTACATCATTCCCGGTTCTGCATCTTCCTGTACACATTCAAATACACCGCTTTGTGCATCCTGAATCATCTCATCCTCGCTGCCATCCCAGTCATTAAACTCTCCAATCAGTTCAATCTTTTCCGCACAAGGTGCGTAAACTCGAAACAGCACTCCATCTTTCGTTATGTGTGCTCCAAAATATTCATACGCATCAAATGCTTTTCCAATATAAAATTCATGTAAATTCATACTCGTATCCCCTTATTTTATTTCACCCAGATATTTACTTCTATTTTAAGCAATTTTCTTCAGAATGGCAACAAGGAAATGCATATTTTTAGTCACCAGCCATAAAATGTACTAATTCTTATTTGGAGTATCCTATGCTAAAATATTTTTCCAAACACTTAGCGCAAAAAACGTTTTATATTTTCATCTTTCTGCTTACAACAAGTCTTTTCTTCTCTCTTATTTTTTCTCCTGTAAAGACAGTCGCCTCATCCACTTTACGGCAAGTAACTAAAAACAAAGAAACGAAACACCCCACTGACATCGGTTTTCAATCTGCCGCCCCGAATGCTATTCTAATGGAAGCCTCCACCGGTACCATTCTATATGAAAAAGACGCTGACAAAGAAAAACCTCCCGCCAGCGTCACAAAAATCATGACTCTTTTACTTATATTTGACGCACTGTCAAAAAAACAGATTACTTTAAATGATACCGTTACTGTCAGTGAACACGCCGCATCTATGGGTGGTTCACAAGTATTTTTAGAACCCGGAGAAACACAGACTGTAGACACCATGATTAAATGTATTGCTGTCTCTTCAGCAAATGATGCCTGTGTGGCAATGGCCGAACATATTTATGGAAGTGAGGATGCCTTTGTTGCAAAGATGAATGCAAGGGCACAAGCTCTTGGCATGAATCATACTCATTTTATTAACTGCTGCGGCTTAGATGCCGAAGGACATTATACGAGCGCAAGGGATATTGCCCTTATGTCACGAGAACTTATTATAAAGCATCCAGATATTTTTCATTATACGACTATATGGATGGAAAATATCACTCATGTGACAAAGCGAGGAGAGTCGGAATTTGGTCTTTCCAATACGAATAAATTACTGCGGCAATATCAGGGGGTTACCGGACTAAAGACTGGAAGTACTTCCAAGGCTGGGTTCTGCCTCAGTGCGACCGCAGAGCGTAATCATATTTCACTGATTGCCGTTGTTATGGCCTGCCAAAGTGCAAAGGAGAGAGTAAAAGATTGTGCCTCCCTCCTTGATTATGGTTTTTCTCTTTGTAAAGTTTATACAGACAAACAGCCACCTGCACTTTCCCCGGTTTCCATACATAATGGTACACAGAAAATACTTTCCTGCAAATATGATAAAAACTTTTCCTATGTTTTTACTTCTGAAATTGATCCAAATAAAATTCAGAAAAAAGTGATATTTCAGAAAAATCTTTCAGCTCCAATTAAGAAAAATCAGGTAATTGGCAAACTGGAGTATTCTTATCATAAAAAAAATATAGGGTCCGTCTCCATACTTGCCTCGCACTCAGTAAAAAAAGCTACTTATCTCGACTACTTAAAGAAATTAATTTTAAGCTGCTAAAATTTAAAGGATATCGATATGTTCTCCCGCTAATGCTTTGTTCATGCTTCGTACTGCACAGAACTTTCCACACATAGAACAGGTATCTTCATGTTCCGGTTTTCTGTCATCGCGGACTTTCTTTGCTGTTTCCGGATCCATCGCACATGCCCACTGCGCTTCCCAGTCTAATACTCTGCGGGCATCTGCCATTTTATCATCGATTTCTCTTGCACCGCGAACTCCTTTGGCGATGTCGGCTGCATGTGCCGCAATTTTAGAAGCCATAATTCCCTGTTTTACATCTTCAAGATTTGGAAGTGCCAGGTGTTCTGCCGGTGTAACATAACAGAGGAAGGCTGCTCCGTTCTGGGCGGCGATGGCTCCTCCGATTGCTGATACAATATGATCATATCCCGGTGCAATATCTGTTACGATCGGTCCAAGTACATAGAATGGTGCACCGGAACAGATTGTAGACTGTAACTTCATGTTGGCGGCAATCTGGTCCATTGGCATATGTCCTGGTCCTTCTACCATTACCTGTACATTTTTCTCCCATGCACGTTTTGTAAGTTCTCCAAGACGAACCAGTTCTTCAATCTGGCATACATCAGAACCATCTGCAAGGCAGCCTGGACGGCAGGCATCACCAAGAGAAATCGTTACATCGTATTCCTGACAGATATCAAGAATTTCATCGTAATATTCGTAGAATGGATTTTCTTCGCCTGTCATTGTCATCCATGCAAATACAAGAGAACCGCCGCGGGATACGATGTTCATTTTTCTTTTGTGCTTTTTAATCTGATCGATTGTTTTTCTTGTGATTCCACAATGTAACGTTACAAAATCTACACCATTTTCTGCGTGAAGACGTACTACATCAATAAAGTCTTTTGCAGTAAGTGTATCCAAATCTCTCTGATAATGAATTACTGAGTCATAAATTGGTACTGTTCCGATCATAACCGGACATTCTGCAGTCAGTTTTTTACGGAATGGTTCTGTGTTTCCATGAGAAGATAAGTCCATGATGGCATCTGCTCCCATATTAACTGCTTCCATTACTTTTTGCATTTCTATATCATAATCTTTACAGTCTCTTGAAACACCAAGATTTACATTAATCTTTGTCTTTAACATAGAACCAACACCCTGAGGATCTAAGCATTTATGATTTTTATTCGCACAGATAGCAACCTTTCCTTCTGCAACGAATGCTCTGATTTCTTCTGGTGTCATACGTTCTTTGGCTGCAACCTTTTCCATTTCCGGAGTAATAATATTCTTTCTTGCTGCATCCATCTGTGTTGTATAATTTCTCATCTTCTGTTACCTCCAATTTATTATTAATATTTATCGTGTACTTTTTTATAAATCCCACATATGATCAAGCGGACCATTTCCCTGCCCAAGATTCAGCATCGCCCCAATTGCTCCACTAATATAATCTTTTGCTTTTTTTACAGATTCTTCTATCGAAAATCCTTTTACAAGATTCGCGGCTATCGCACTTGAAA
>OGXL01002267.1_pt1 | contig 14585 bp, 10 predicted proteins | sample 1576311 | NCBI WGS metagenome assembly OGXL01 (sample SAMEA3541564, study PRJEB24748) | human gut metagenome | biome: human gut; feature: human-associated habitat; material: faeces | place: China | collected 2012 | reverse complement strand
ACCTTCCCTATCACTTGTCAAGGAAGACATCTCTGGAAAATCAGAACTTGCTGCACACGCGAATCTTTCTTCCAACACAAAAAATGCATTTTAGCAATTAAGATTCCTTCTCTAATCCATTCCACTGACAAACCTCCTTTCCATTGCCTTTTTTACCCCTAATCCAGACAACACCATACAACAACTAAAAAAGAGGAAATTATATATCATTTCGCTATAAGAGGCATTTCCCGGCCGCGAACTAAGTGTACTGTAAGAAAATATCCATGGCAACGAATTGGTACAATAAAATAAAAAATAAAAAGAAAAAAAAGCTGCTCCAATTGCAATATATCCGTCTGGCCTAAAGATCGATACTATAATTGCAAGATAGCATACCGGAATAATAGACAATGCAAGATTAAATGCCATTATTCCCAAATAAATCCATGCCAGTTTCCGATTCATCAATGGCACAAAAATCCCATACGAAGCACTGCCACTTGTTTCAATCACCATAAATGGTGTAAGAAGTATTCCCGCTAATAAAAAGCCCATTATAACCACAACTATAATATACAATGCAACTGAAATCAATCTTGATACAATCATTTCATTCGTATCTGATCGCTGCCTAATATAAGGCAGCACATGATTTTTAATATCACTCGGAACCATCGTTACTGTGCAAAGACTTGTTGCAATCACATATAGTGACTTATAGCGATCAAATGTCAAAGATAACTGAAGCTGATCGCAAATGCTTTGTTTAAACTCCCTAGATAAATAAATTGAATCTAATGAAATTGAATCCGATACCGAAAAAACAGCAATTCCACTTGTAAGCAATATTCCAATCAGCAGTTTTTTTACAGTAAACATCATATCACGCATTATCCTTCTAAGATAAATATTCTGCCACCATCTTATCGCGATATTCGGAATCCGAAGCTATATGCCTTGCTTCTTCAATCCTGCCTTCATCTACTAGCTCATTTTCTTTCCTTTTTTTCCTTCTGCTAACGATATTAACCATTGTTTCTTAAAGCAATCCTAGTTCCTTTAATAACTTATCCCGGTATTCGGAATTCGAAGTTACATGCCTTACTTCTTCAATATTACCATCTTCAAGCAATTTCTTTATCAGCTTGCTCATCGCTTCTCCCATGGCATCTTTTCCAATCTTTTCTCCTTCTTCCCTTCCTTCAATTCTACCTTCTTCTATACCTTCTTTTTTACCACCATTCCAGGCTTCCGCCCTCTCCATCTCTAACTGCTTATCAAATGTATAATCAAGTGCCATAACCTTTGTCACCTCTCCCCTGCGTTCCGAAAGAAATTCTTTCAGAATGTCATTCTCTATGCAGTAGTCTATGGCTTTGTTGATGTCGTCTTCTAATTCTTCCTCATCCTTACTATTATGATATTCCCTAACCTTATCAACAAACATCATATATTCATCAAGCCATCTGCACTCATTCATTATAGCACGATTCTTCCCATAATTGATATTATAAACCTTACATTTTAATTCAAGCTCCGGATCATCTGTCTTCTGTTCGAAAGAATCCGATAAATATTGCGTCATTTCTTCAGGCTGCTTCTCTGCTCCATTATAAAATACCACGAACTTGGGCATTGGAATTTTTATCAGGCTCTTTCCATATATATTCCTGCCATGCTGCCTGCCATCAGCATAATTGCCACCATCATCACCCACAATCTGCCTATGTCTCCCGCTTATTCGTTCCTTTATTACTGCAACAAAATATATCAGACTCCTCAATGCCATATTCGGACATACCGTTGACTGATGTTCATATATACTCAGATTATCTCCAACAACAAATGACGCATCATTCCTTACCGATAGCGATATTCCCCCAGCCAGTGTCACCATCTCTACTTCATCTGGATTATCATAATCCGTATCGTTCATTGCATTGTACAATTCCAATGCCCTTCTCTTGTCCTGCATAAGCATGCTGAACACATCACTTTTATACTCTCTGTTCCCTGCCATACCTTCTCTCCCTGCCTATCCCCTTATTAACATACGCATTGCGTATATAATTTATTAATATACTATCATTACATTTAATCAATGTCAATATATATATTATTATATTTTATATAGAATATCTCTCCTGTATAATTCCTAACAAAAAAACTCCGGCAGAGCCTCTCTATATGAGAGTTCATCCACCGGAGTTTAATCCATACTGATATTAAATTAATCCATATTAAACAAATCTTTTACCTGAAGATTAAGTATTGCATAACCAACTCCATTGTGACCATCAGTTGCCTGAATACCTATCTTAAGAGTTCCATCCGAAAGCTTCTGTCTCAATGATGCATCATCTGCCCCTGACAGACTCCAGAAATTATCAACCGTATATTCCACACCAGATTTAACCTTAGATGAACCTGACGATACAGGCATCGACGTAAGTGAAACATTTCCAGAACCATCTATACTGATATATCCGAGACGCTTATCTTTAGATGAATCAAACTTACCATCTTTTACGTCAGTGTCTCCTCTTTTTTCTTCATTATAAACATACATAAATGCTTCTTTAATGATACCTCTTCCATCAATAAGATCCGCATCTGTTATCTTAAAACTAAAATTCAGCTTTCTGTCAGCGAACTTTGTGTAATTATACTTAATATAACTGCTATATGCCTTCTGTGTGTCATCATAAACAGCATCCGTATATGAAACCTGCGGCTCACTGTTACCAGCAAGAATAGCTCTTACAAATGTATTAACAAAAAGCTCCATCTCTGCATCAGTGCCTTCTTTATCCATATCAGAATGACCTGCACTAGTATATGTAACATTACCAGCAGAATATATATAGTAATTATTAACAGCATCCTGACCTGATAATGAAAAATAATTCTTATCCCCATTATCAAGAGTATACCATACAATAGGATCTGAACCATTAACCTGTGTTTCAAGATTAAGAGCAAAATACTGTGCATGCGTTGGAGCAACACTTATTGATGAATCAATTCCATAAGGATAAGATGTAACTTCACCAGTATTCAGCTTTGAAAGGCTGCTTGTCATTCTGGTATTTGTTGTATTACCTGAACTAGCAAATGGTCCTACGCCCGATAATTTATATATAAGAGTATCTGTTAAACTATATCCACCCTTCATTCCAATCAAAGGTTTCAATTGCTGGGTAGCATAATTAAGTTTCTCATATGAACCAGCTGCTTTTTTGCCTGTACCATTCTCCCTATAAGACATACAGTCATGTGTCATCAGTACAGATTTTCCATCATCAATATAAGTTTTTATAGCATCAATTGCATTGGCAGATAAATCATTATCATTACCATAGTTATCAGCAAATCCCATAACAATCATAGAATAATCATCAAGAAGCTTAGGATTCTTCTTTAATTCTTCTGAAAAAACTGTTTTGGTCATTTCTTTAACCTTCAGATTAAACCCTGTAATCCCAGCTTCTGACTTGAATTTTTCATCAAACTTGCTTCCAGGAGCAAGATTAAGATGTGACTCCTGTGAATTACTCTTAATCTGTAAAACATTTATTGTTCTCTCCTTATTCTTCAATGCAAATGCACCAGAAGTATAAGTTCTTAATCCTGTATCTGTATCAGTTATCTCAACCTTCCAGCCAACATAACCGGTAAGTCCACTTGGCAGAGACAATGTTGTACTAAAACCTCCATTAGTCCACTGTATCCCCGTACCATCACTTTCACAATAGAATAACTCAGTATCATCTGTTGTATGATCTTCTGAAAACATACTGTCACAGTTTCTGTCAATGTATATCTTAACTTTATATGAGCCATCCCTTACCGGAACAGTTACATTTCCTGAAAATGTAACTAACAGGCTCTTGTCAAAATCTCTTTCATTAACACTTGCCTCAGTTCCATCATACTCTTTCATATTAGGTGAAATGTTGCTTGTCGGTTTATAGATATAATTTAATGTATCTGATACCTCATCATTATCTACCCATACAATATTAGATGATCCTGTCTTTGTAAGCTGCATTGCAAGATTAGATTTTCTCATCTTATACATGTTAGTGTTACTGTCTACAACTGACTTATTGCCATAATATACATTCTTATCAAGTGCTATCGGCATACCCTTCTGTGCAAATTCAAAAAGTTTATTAAACGCTTTCTCAGTCAGGTCATTAGCATTCAGATTATATGTCTTTGATGATTCTGTAAATGTTCTGTCAGTATTATACATATGAGAACCAAATACTTTGCCAACTGTCTGCGCAGAACCTCTATCACCAATAATAACAAGATCATACTTTGAAAGAATATCTTCATTAAGTCCTGCAAATGCATTTATTGACATACTTGTAACATTAACCGTTACACTTGATGTCTTTGGCAAGCCATACCATGTCTTAATAATATCCTTACCGCCATCATTATTATAGCCATATACACCAATAGGTTCAATTTCAAGTACATTGACAGATTCACTAGGTGTTCTCTTATATGCGCCAATGATGTACTGAATTATCTTGGAGCCTGTAAGGTCAGCTGATACAGTTTTATTATCCTTAGTAAATTGCTTTGCTTCTTCATAAGTTGTACCATACTTAATATCACTTTCAGCAGCTTTATCAGGATACACATTACTTGACATAAGCTCTGATGTAATAGAGTTATCTGAATTGAATTCCCATACGTACTTATCAACATACTTCTGTCTATTTGTTTCCGTTGCATTATATATTGGAAATGTAGTAACCCAATCTGATTTATTGTTTTCAAAATTTTCCGGATTAAAAATCATCTGATAACTTCTCCAGTAAGCAAAAGGTCCTGAGCCCTTGGCATCTTCAAAGCTTCTTTTTTCTCCAGATTCAAGGTAATAATTAATTACCTTGTTGCCATTTTCGTCATCAATATTAACATATCCTACATTTCCACTATAATATTTACCTGTAACGCCTCCGCTTATGCCTTCTTTGGTATGAGCAAAATCAGTAACAAACTGATCTCTGTCTATGCCAGACATAGTAAGACATATTCTTGCAATATTAGAATACTTATTATCACTTCCAGCAGACTTATCCTCCGAATTATACATTATGGCTTTTCCTTTAGTGGCATTCTGCATATACAAGTAAAGTGCTGTTTCCGCTGGTAAATCATTACTGCCTAAAGTCCATAATTTTTTCACATCTGAATCCGCAACATTAGTTCCATTCAGATAATTATATGCAGATAATATTCCCGCATTGTGAATCTTACATGAAAAATATACAATAGTCGCATCATCTATATCCTTAGTTGTAACTTTAGACGGTTTCTTGATTACAAGATCAACAAATCCTTCCATTCCTTTATCACCAAATACAAAGAAAGAAAATGCATCTCTTAACTTAGAACCATTTTTTGTTGTCATAGGTATATAGCTATTACCATCTTTTTTACAGAAAATAAGTTTTATATTATCAACATCTAAAGTGCCAACCTTCTGTATTGCATCATTAGAAGTAGTGTAATAATTGTATGAGTTGCCACTTTTATACTCAAGGCATAAATTATAATTAGTTCCGTTTAAAAGAATACCATTAACATACTGAAGATACACATCCATATTCTTCTGTACATCACTATTAGATGCTACCTTCTTATCAGTAGCCTTTGCTACAATATCATCCCACTTGACACTACCAGATGAATCGCCCATAATCGGTCCTAACTCATCATAATAATCTTCAGAAACAATCTCCAGAATCTTCATCTTATTATCCTGTGAATATTCCTTACCGTTAATAATAACCGAAGTATCTGCCACCGCATCAGTCTTTCGTGTAACAATTATCAGAAGCACAACAAGACAAAACATAACTGCAGAAGCAATCACTGCCAATATTCTGTTTTTACCATTTTCTTTGAACTTTGACTTCATAAAGATTACCTCCCGTTTACTTAATTATCTGTAAAATAATCAATTATCTGTGCTGCTGATAACGTGTTGCCAACCTTAAGTGTATTAACAACATCTTCCTTATCGCCTTCAACCGATGTAACAGACTTGCCAAGTGTTATATTATCATTAAGCTGGTTTCTTGTTGAAAATGTTCTTGAAACAACTCTCTTTTCATTCATTCTCTGTAAGCCTAACGAAATAACAATCTGTGGATTCCTGTCAATTGACTTAATTGTTGCTGTATCAAGCTCTATACTATCCTTTGATATTCTTACATCAAATGATGTAACATTATCACATACAAGACTCATTTCTGACTTATCTGAATTGATATACCATAGCTGCTGTGTTGCACTTTCATAATAGTATCCCCATTCAATACCTACCTCAGTACTATTCTTTTTCTCAACAACTTTATTAGTATATATAGTTACATCCCCATTCAGCTTTTCAATCTTTATCTCTGTCGCCTCAAGAATATTCTTTGACATCTGATTAAGACTTATATCAGCATCACTCTGTATCTGTGCCAAAGCTGTCTGCTTCGTGTAACTTCTGACCGCCTGCGTAATAAGCATTACAAGTGCCATAAGAACAATACTTGATATTGCTATCGCTATAAGCAGCTCCACTAATGAGAATCCCTTGTTATCCTTCTTCATAACTCCACTCCATATTAATAAACTAGTTCGATGTCGTAACTTTTCCGGTCTTATACCATAGCTTAGATTCATAATCAACACCAGATGATGTAACCTTAAATGTTCCTGAAGTTGCTGTATTCTTAAGTTCAACCGGATCCATTCCTGACTTAGTAGCTGTCACACTGTCACATGAACCATCTGCTTTGCTGAACTTAACCATAATTGTATAATCATCAACATTATACGACGAAGTCCCAGCTTCATATACAATAGAAATCCTTGAAGCACTACATTTGTATGTTTCTAATGGACTTCCTGTATCCTTATATGTAGTAAATACATAAGAATCTCCATCTTTACCAATCTCCATGTACCAGTTCCCATTCTTAGCCATAGTACTTGTCTTTAACTCACTAAGACTTGAATAAAGATTCTTATTAGCTTTCTTGGCATTTCCCTTGTTAAGAACTGTAAGTCCGACTGTTACAAGAAGTGAAACAACTGCGATTATTGCGATTACTACAAGAAGTTCCAATAAAGAAAATCCCTGATTATTTAATTGTTTCTTAAAATGTCTGTTCCCTCTCCTGCTCATCATCACATCTCCATTAAATAATCTTTCTATAATATTCCGTATTATGACGGATTAGTAGGTGCCTCCGTTGTAGACTCAACATTAGTTCCCTTAGGATCTTCGTACTTCCTCCAGAGACTGAATGTAACCATATCCTTATAAGTCATATTGCTTACACTAAGTGATGAATCCTTCTTAGATTCAACATGCGGATTCCAGAATCTGAAAATATCCTTATAGTGGACTGTCTTGCCTTTTCCATTAGTATCTGTAAGCTCTGCTTCATGGTCATCAATAAATGTTCTGAAAAGTGAATCAGAGAATATGTTATTAGAAACTGTCACTCCTGAATCAATCGTAATTATTCCATTAGAAACAACAATTCCATCAAAATCACTCTTAATATGAACATTACCAGAGCAGACAACAACGCCCGAAGTTATCTTAAGAATATTTGATTTTGATTCAGACGAATTACTATCTATATCAAGTTCTATACCTTTTGATGCAGATACTTCAGATAACGCATAAGCTATAAACCATTTCCCTTCTACCTGTTTGATGAATGCCTTACCATCAGTAACTTCTGCAAAACCATCTTTATTAATAATATTGTCATAAACATCATCAGGTGTGTACTTGCTAAGATCAATAGCAATATTATTATGAGCAATACTATTAAGATATTCCTCTGCCTGCTGAGTTGTTGTATATGTTACTGAATCCCCAAGAGGCGCAAGTATCTTATTAAACACATTATATCTATTCGATCTGTCTGAATATTCAGTATTAAAATCAAAACTTGAATTATCAGCAAAGATACCAAGGCTGGCTCCATCTGTAAGACTTTCACTTCTTACAACTGATGAACCACTAAGTCCGGCATATGTACCTACAGATTTCTTAATAGCATTTCTTAAAGACTTAGATTCCTTAATATAATCATTTTTCTCTGCAGCACTGCATTTCTGTGCATAAGAAGTATTATTAAGGAATTCCTCAAACTGAGTATCTGTATAATCATATATAATCTTAGCATAAGTATTAAGTGATGCCGTATCCTTGAAACTGAAATAATAATATGTTCTTGACTTATCATAATCAATTGTATTAAGACCAGAACCAGCTATATCATAATCTCTTGTCACATAATAATCATCACCATTCTTGCTTAATAAATCAAATCCAAAGAATGTTGACTCACTTATCTTAGTCTCACACTTGATTCCGTTGCCTGCTGTCTTCTTCTTAGATGGATTCTTAGAGCCACTCTTTAAAAGCTGCGCAGGAACAAGATATATTTCCTGATTAGTATTTACTGAAATTGATTCACCTGTTGCAAGCGGTACTGATGTCTCAAACTTAATATATGAACGGCCAGCAACAACAAGCTTTGAAAGAGATGAACTGAATGTAATTGTCGCTCTTTCTCCATTAATAATTACCGCACTACTGTCATAATGAGTTGCATTTTCCTTAGGTTCATATCCAAAGCCTTCATAAGAACCACTAAGAACTGCACTTGAATCATCCCCCTCAATAGTAAGGTCATCCTTAACATTGACTGCTCCAGCTCCATTAAATGTGGCATTATTTCCAAGTACAATCTCATCAGACCATAACTGTGAAGAGCCACCAAGATTAAGCTGTGACGCAGATAATGCTCCTGTCTCTCCTTTTGACTTAATATTAAGGTTAAGACTACCTCCACAGATAAGATAACTGCCTGTAAAATCAAGAGTTGAACCCTTAATATTAAGACCTGATGCTCTTCCAGCATATGCATTTCCTTTAATTGTTGCTGTTCCGCTGTCAGTTATATTAATACCAGTATTACCAACTAACGCATAATTACCGAAGAAAGTAGTACCAACAAGGTCTTCGTCCATGAAATTAACATATATATCAGGAAGCCCAACTGCTCCATTAAATGTGATATAGGAATAATCCCCATTCTGTGTCAGATACTTAACGATACAATCTGTAAATGTAATTGCATACACATTAAGACCTGTACCATTATTCTTATCGCTTGTATTTCTCATACGGATAGTATTAACATCCTGCACCACAAGAATAGGCTCTCCCGTAGCATTACCATCCTTATCAACACCTGTAGAATAATTCTCCAGATATGAATTCAATATTTCAATGAACTTCTCCTTGTGTCCATCAAAGCTATAATTATTATTATATACAGGGCTAAAATCTGTTGTCTTAAAATCTGGCAACAGCTTTCCTATAAGCTTCTGCATATAATTTTTTCTTAAAGCAACATTTGCTTTTTCATTATCAATCTCAACCAAAGTTGCAAAATTATTATGCTGGTCAGAAACAACCTTACTATAACTTGATAATGTAGTAAGCTGCTCCTCATATGAAGCATTAAAGCACTCCATTGAAGCTTTTCCAAGCGCAGCGTATATCTCATCAACAGCCTCTTCAGATGTGTAGAACGTCTTCTTTGACTGTGATGCTATCATCTTCATTTTAAGGTTGACCATTGTAGTTGTAGTAATCAGTGTTGAAAGAATCAATACAAATGAAGTCATAATAAGCACTATTACAATAGTAGAACCAGAATTATTTCTTTTTCTTTTCAAATTCAATAATACTTTCCCCATAAACTGTCTCCATTCTTTCACTGACTAATTAATCTTAGTAGATGTCATAGTTGCAATCTTTGAATCATCTGACATAGTTGAATCATTATAATATACTGTCACTGTAAGTCTGTACATAGAATCTTCTGTTTTTGATGAAGAACCAGACTTCCAGTCTTTAATATTAGAATAAATTCTCGCTGCAGTATCCTTGTTTCCTGCTTTATCAGCAAGATTACCCATAACCTGAGTATTAAATGTAACTTTAACTTTATTATGATCAACCAACATTCTGTATTTCTGTGCTGATGCTACTGAACCATCTGCATTCTTTTCCTGCGTTATCTTTTCCTGCTCAAGAAGATATACATTAAGGTCACTATATCTTACATTGGTAAGTTCTGCCGGATATTTGTATGTTACATTAATCTTATCATTAACATATACTTCCATAGTACCATCTGTAGTTGTTGTACCCTTCTTATTAGTACTGATATAATCATCAAACGGAGTATAGAATACATACAGATTCTTTATATTCTTCTTAATCTTTCCTGAAACGTAATAAACAGTCTGCTTTGTACCGCTTACATCTTCCTCACGTTCTTCCGCTTCAAAAGTATTAGTTGTAAGTGTAGTTGTCTTAACATAATCAGGATAACTAAGCACTGTATCATAATGATATGTAACAGTAATAACTGCCGTCTGGTCAAATAAAACCTTAGATGCATCTGAAGTATTTCTTGTTACATTAACATCAATAGATGTACTCTTAGTAATCTTAGACCTGTCGAATGCCTGCTCACCTGTATAATATTTAAAATGTGCCACTGCCTGATTATCACTGTTATCATCACGATAAACGAGTGAACTGTCCGCCGAAACATCTGCATATACTGATATTCCTGCAGAATTAATATTATTATTAGGATTATCCTTAACCGTACTGTCAGCAGGTGTTGTATAAGGTGATGGATCAAATTCTGCTTTGATATAGAATTTTTCTTTATTTACCCCCTCATAATAAAGAATATTAGAAGCATCTTTCTTATTACCCACAGAATATGTTGTGCTGTCAATCCCACCAAGCTGCTGATAAGTATATTGTCCATTGCCACCAGCAAGCCTGTCCAGACTCATACTCTTTGCTTCCTCTATAATATTGTTAATTGCAGTATTAGCATTTTCAGTCCTTCTTGCTTTATTGTTAATTCTGGCAGCATTAGAAAATGTACTCAGTACCGGTAGAGATATGATTGCAAGAATAACAATCGCTACCAGTACTTCAACCAGTGAAAAACCGGAATTATTCAATTTTCTATTCTTTCTATATAATTTCATATCCCTCTCCCTGAATTCTCTTATTACTCAGTTGGTGTAACTGTTGAGAATATATTTCCTGTTCCTGTCTTAACATCAAATGATGGTTCCTTATAATCACGCTTTCCACCTTCAATTGAATAAAGTGAAATAGATGCTGTTCCTGTAACAACACCTGTTGCCTCATTATAAGATGCAGATAAGGCATCAATTGTGCTCTTATCAGCATATGTATTGACATATTTAATAAAATTCTTCCACTGACTATAATCTGATTCATAAGCAATATTAATAGTTGACTTATAGCCGGTAAGATTAGAAGTATAATTGCTTTTTCCATTTACATTACTTGAAGCAATCTGACCGAACTTGTAAAGAACAGTTGTTGGTGATAAAGAAAGGCTTCTTACCCATGTTCCTGTTACAGACTCTGTCTTGTTAAAGAAATCAATTGAATTAGGCTGTGTGCTTCCTGCCGCATATCTGTCAAGAAGATTATCATACTGCTTAAGGTAATTCATTGTATCATTAACATACTTCTGTTTGTTGTTATTCTTTTCTTTTAAGTCTCTCTGAGTTGTCTCAAGAGTAGTCTTTTTAGTAGATAAAGTATCTACCTGGTCTGAAAGATTCTGAAATCCAAAGAAATAAGCAAGAGCAATAATAAGCACTGCTAATACAACAACCAATAACTTTTTGTCTCTTTCAGAGATTTTTAACATACCTTTTAACTTATCCATCTGACTCCCCTCCTACTTTGTTGTTGAACTCTTAGTACTGCTATTTTTAGTACTGTTTGATGTATTAGATGACTTCATATCAGTTGTATTAGATGTTCCTCCAACAAATGTACATGATAATGAAAATGTAACTTCAATTGTACCTGCATTATCCTTAGTCTCTGTTATAGTAGGGGCATCAACATTAAGTACAGAAGAATTCTTCTGAAGTTCCTGAATGAACTTAGCTACTGAAGACTTGCTTCCCGCTGTTCCATTAACAGTAATTGCTCCTGATGCAACATTGAAAGACTGAATAGTAATATCACTTGGCATACTCTTTTCAAGATAATCAACAAAATCCTGTAATGCATCATCGCTGTCTGATGTAAGTGCTGCAAACGCTGCGATATCATTATATTTATCTTTAGCTGAATAATATTCATTAACAACATCATTAATAATGCTCAGCTTCTTTATACTCTTATTAAGAGATCCAATCTCTGCATTAAGAGCAACAACCTGAACAAGTGGAATAAGAACAAGGAGTGCAGAAACCACAAGGGCTCCAACAAATCCTACAATAAGCGTCTTTGTATTTTCTTTTCTGGCACCACTCTCAATAAGTCTCTTAGGAATAAAATCAACCGGATCAATAACTGCACCTAAGTTAGTTACATAACTTGTAAGAGTAGCCTCTTCAACATATGCTTTCTTGTCCAGTGCAATATTCTTAAGTCTCTCAACCTTCTCAATTGGCATATTAAGCTCATTAGAAAGAAGTGTTGCAAAACCCTTAATAGATGTAGAATGTCCGATTAAGTATGCCTTCTGGATTGATAATCTGTTACGCGATACATAGTAATCAATAACTCTGTTGATGTTACTTGCCATATACCTTAATGACTCTGTAACCTCATCTCCATCAAATCTTGAATGAAGAAGTGTTTCATTCTGAAGCTTTGTTGTAGCAGCCTCATACTTAAGTCCATATTTCTCCATAACTGCATTAACAAGCATTGACTTTCCATAAGGAACATTTCTCTGTAACTGCAATACATTATCCTTGAAAATATTGATTACAGTACCATCATTTTCAACCTGTATAACAAGACTGACTTCTGGTCCAATCTGCTGTTTCATAATCTGGTATGTACTATTACCTGCATAATCAACAAATGCCACCTTAAGTCCTAAAGCCTTAGCAAGTCCATAGTAAGACTCTACAACTTCTGATGGTACAGCAGCAACCATAAGTTTAATCTTTTCCTGTCCCTGATCTTCTACTTTCTCAAGAACCGTGTACTGAATGATATACTCATCCATATTAACAGGGAAATACTCTGTAGCATTAGCCTGTACAAGTTTATCAATCTTATTAGCCTTAACATTAGGAATAAGAACTTCCTTAGTTGCAAGTCTTGGAGAACTGATAGAAAATGCGACATTATTAGCATTAAATCTATGCTCGTCCATAACAACCTTGATTGCCTTAGCAAGTACGTCAGTCTGCTCAATTACACCCTCGACATAGCAGCCTTCTGGTGCAGGAATTGTAACAGTCTTATGAACGACACTGTTCTTACCTGATTTAGTGATTTCACATATTTTAATATACTCGTTATTGATAACGATACTTACCAATTTACCTTTGGCTTTAGATGCAGCCATAAAATCCTCCTATCCAGCTCCCCACATAATAAGCTAATGATTTCTAGTTATAAAAATATATATAAATTTCCTGTTCTTTCTATATAGACAAAAACTCTCCTACATAAATATACAGATTAGTCAGAATCCCATAAAAGAAAGATACCAGTTAATTATATTCGTACCAAAAAGCATGGCTATTGTAAGCCCTGCACACAAATATGGTCCGAATGCCAGTACATGTTCAGCATCCGTAACTTTCATACGGATGGAATGAATGACTGCACCCAAGATGCAGCCAATCAGAAATGCCAGGATAATGCACTTCCATCCTAAAAATAATCCTGCAAACGCCATCAGCTTAATGTCTCCACCGCCAAAAGCGTCAATTCCTTTAATCGCTCGTCCAATAAAAAGACATATGAGCATGAATCCACTTATAACACAAAACCCTATTAGATAGTCTAATAGGTTCTTGTGATCTAATATGATTCTTATCACTGCCAAAACACCAATTGCCACATTAAGTGAAAATGGTATCTCGAAAGTTCTCCAGTCAATGACTGAAATAACAAGAAATATTGAAAATGCAAAGCACATCAATATGCTTACCGCATTAAATCCGTGAACTAAGAATACTATCACATATGCTATCCCATTGGTCGCTTCAATGATTGGATACTGCGGTGATATCTTAGTTTTGCAGTGTCTGCATTTCCCACCAAGTATTATGTAGCTTACCAGTGGTATGAGATCATACCACTGGATTTTTTCGCCACATGTCATACAATGCGAATGTTCTGTAGCTATATTCTCTTTTAATGGTAATCTGTAAATCAGTACGTTCAAAAAACTTCCGAATACGATTCCGTATAGAAAGATAATGAAGTACAGTGGTAATTCGTATTGCATGATTTAATGTTCCTTAAATTATATGATTTAATTATTTTGAAGCAGAAGAAGCTGTAGGATCGTCAATTGAAACCTGTCCTAATGAGTTAACATTAATTGTTACTGTCTTACCACTATACTTCTTTGATGTAAGTTTTGTCTTTGTCACATCCATAGTTCCTGTGAATTCTGAACTGAAATCTGACTGAGTATTAAGAGTACAACTAGAATCTGTTA
>OGXL01002266.1_pt1 | contig 14586 bp, 10 predicted proteins | sample 1576311 | NCBI WGS metagenome assembly OGXL01 (sample SAMEA3541564, study PRJEB24748) | human gut metagenome | biome: human gut; feature: human-associated habitat; material: faeces | place: China | collected 2012 | reverse complement strand
GGCTTGGCTTTGTTCGCTACAAGTTCCGCACGCAAAGAAGAGCACTTAATGTGCTCTTCGTCTTGCGCAGGACTGTCCGCAGTAGCGAATAAAGCCAAGCCGACCGACCCCAGCTAAGATTAAAGGAGCTGATATGTGCGATTGCACAGATCATAAGGACGAGATCCCTGCCTACGACGCGCAGGCCATTGAGTCCAAGTGGATGAAGGCCTGGGAGGACTCCAACCTCTTTGCCGTCGACACCGACGACAGCAAGCCCAAGAAGTACGTGCTCGAGATGTTCCCGTATCCTTCGGGCGACCTGCACATGGGCCACGCGCGCAACTATACCATCGGCGATGCCATGGCCCGTCAGGCCCGTATGCGCGGCTTTGACGTGCTGCATCCCATTGGCTTTGACGCCTTTGGCCTGCCCGCCGAGAACGCCGCCATCAAGCACAACACGCAGGCTGCCGCCTGGACGTATAAGAACATGGACCAGGCGCTCGCCACGATGAAGCGCATGGGCTTCTCCTACGATCTGGATCGCATGGTCAAGACCTGCAGCCCCGACTACTACCGCTGGGGTCAGTGGATCTTTGAGAAGATGTGGGAAAAGGGCCTGGTCTACCGCAAGAAGAACCCGGTCAACTGGTGCCCCAACTGCAAGACCGTTCTGGCCAACGAGCAGGTTACCGAGGGCAAGTGCTGGCGCTGCGGCACCGAGCCCGAGAAGCGCGACCTTGAGCAGTGGTACTACAAGATTACCGAGTACTCCCAGGAGCTGCTCGACGATCTGGAGAAGCTCCCCGGCTGGCCCGAGCGCGTTAAGCAGATGCAGGCCAACTGGATCGGCCGCTCCGAGGGCGCCGAGGTCGACTTTACCCTGTGTGATGCCAACGGCGATCCCATCGAGGGCGACGAGGGCAAGATCACCGTCTTCACCACACGTGCCGACACGCTCTTTGGCGTCTCCTTCTTTGTCCTGGCTCCCGAGTACGCTCGTCTGCACGAGCTCGTCGAGGGCACGGAGTACGAGGAGGCCGTGACCAAGATCGTCGAGGACTCCAAGCATATCTCTGCCGTCGAGCGTGCCCAGGGCACCCTCGAGAAGCACGGTGCCTTTACGGGCCGCTACGTGGTTAACCCCGTCAACGGCGAGAAGGTTCCCGTGTGGGTTGCCGACTATGTCGTTGCCGATTACGGCACCGGCGCCGTCATGGCCGTTCCCTGCGGCGACCAGCGCGACTTTGAGTTTGCCCGCAAGTACGACCTCCCGATCGTCCCGATCATCCTGGACGATGATGACCGCGCTGCCGTTGAGGCCAGTGGCGAGACCATCGATACCTTCCATGCCGAGACCGTCGACTGGGATTGCGCCCACGCTGCCGAGGGCACGCTCGTCCAGTCCGGCAAGTACACCGGCATGCGCGGCGGTAAGCACTCCGAGGGCGAGGCTGCCATCGTGGCCGACCTCGAGGCCATGGGCTGCGGTCGTCGCAAGGTCGAGTTCCGCCTGCGCGACTGGCTCATCAGCCGTCAGCGCTATTGGGGCAACCCCATCCCGGCCATCCATTGCGAGCACTGCGGCATTGTGCCCGTGCCCGAGGACCAGCTGCCGGTGACGCTGCCCGAGAACCTGGACCTGGGCGCCGGCGAGACCCTCGCCGAGTGCAAGGACTTCTACGAGACCACTTGCCCGGTCTGCGGCCGCCCGGCCAAGCGCGAGACCGATACCATGGACACCTTCACCTGCTCCAGCTGGTATTACCTGCGCTATACCGACCCGCACAACACCGAGCTGCCCTTCTCCCGCGAGGCGGCAGACCGTTGGATGCCCGTCGATAACTACATCGGCGGCATCGAGCACGCCATTTTGCACCTGCTCTACAGCCGCTTCTTTACCAAGGCGCTGCGCGACCTGGGTCTGCTGAGCGTTGACGAGCCCTTTACCAACCTGCTGTGCCAGGGCATGGTCAAGGACGAGAACGGCGACACCATGTCCAAGTCCAAGGGCAACGTCGTGCCTCCGAGCTCGGTTATCGAGCCCTACGGCGCCGACACCATGCGTCTGGCGATCCTGTTTATCGCCCCGCCCGAGAAGGACTTTGACTGGGATCCCAAGGCCGTCGAGGGTGCCAACCGCTTTATCAAGCGCGCCTGGCGTATCGTGTGGCAGCTTGTCCAGTCGGGTGACGCCAACGTTGCCTTCGACAAGTCCGTGCTCGACGAGACCGCGATGAAGCTCTATCGCGAGCGTCACCGCACCATCGCCAAGTGCACCGAGGACTTCGATCGCGGCCAGTTTAACACCGCGATCTCGGCCGTCATGGAGCTCGTCAACGCAGCGAGCGCCTACCTCAACGCCACCGAGGGCGCATCGCGCGACAAGGCACTGTGCTACGGCGTGGCCAAGGACATCGTGAGCGTCCTTGCCCCCATCTGCCCGTTCTGGGCCGACGAGCTGTGGCACGAGGCGCTCGGCTGCGAGGGCAACGCCTACACCGCCTCCTGGCCCGAGTTTGACCTGGCCGAGTCCATCGAGGACACGGTGCAGATCGTCGTCCAGGTGCTCGGTAAGGTCCGCGGCCGCATCGATGTGGCCCGCGATGCCTCCAACGAGGAGATGCAGGCTGCCGCCGAGGCCGCTGTTGCCAAGTGGCTCGAGGGCAAGACGGTCGTCAAGGCCATCTGCGTGCCCGGCAAGCTGGTCAACCTGGTGGTTAAGTAAACCTCGCGCATATAGTTGATGCACAATAGACGAGGGACGATCCGGCTGGGTCGTCCCTCTTTTTGGATATGGATACTTGCGACTACATCCAATTATCCATTTCTTGTGGAGAACCTGTGCTCACGCTGACCTGCGGGTTTGTGCTATGGTTGCACGTTTTCGCAGGTATTGGTATAGTTTGCTTGCAAATGAAGTTGTAATTGAAAGAAGTGGGGTTTCGGCCCCGCTTCTTTTTTGTATGGATGGAGGTGCCGCAATGGTCAAGACCAAGATCGAGCAGGCGATCATCGACGCGCTCGAGGCCGTCGCCCCCCAGCACGATGTCGATATTGTCGACGTTGAGCTCGTGGGTGCCACCAAGGCCCCCTGCGTGCGTGTGCGTATCGAGGGTGCCGAGGGTCAGAGCCTGTCGCTCAACGACGTCACGGCCAACACCAAGTGGGTCGGCGACGTGATCGAGGAGCTCGACCCCATCTCTTCGAGCTATACGCTCGAGGTGTCGAGCGCGGGTATGGCGCGCCCGCTGCGCCGTCCGCGTGACTTTGCCCGCTTTGTGGGCGAGGACTGCGAGCTTTCCTCCACCGCCACCGAGGGCCGTCGCAAGTACTCCGGCAAGATTGCCGCCGCGACCGAGACCAACGTAACCCTCGAGCTCGAGGACGGCGAGTCTGTCACCCTCGATTTTTCCGATGTTAAAAAGTGCAAGTTGAAGCCCGTCTATGACTTCAAGCCCGCGAAGGAAGGAAACTAACATGGCAGCATCCGACATGATGTCCGCCCTGATGGAGCTTTGCCAGGAGAAGCACATCGACCAGCTCTACCTGATCGACCGTCTGGAGCAGTCGCTCGCCAAGAGCTATGCCGAGATCCTGCATCTTGAGTGGGGCGCCAAGGTGACCATCGACCGCACCACCGGCAAGATCTATGTCTACCGCCTGGAGCCGATCGACGATTCCATGGACGAGGAGGGCAACTTCACCGAGTTCGAGGAGATCGACGTCACCCCCAAGAACACCAGCCGCATCGCCGCCCAGCACGCCAAGGCCGAGATCAACGCCATCGTGCGCAACTCCGCCCGCGAGCAGATCTACGAGGAGTTCTCCGGCCGTATCGGCGACCTCATCAGCGGTACCGTACTGCAGTCCACACCCGACTTTACGATCGTCAAGATCCGCGAAGGCGTCGAGGCCGAGCTTCCGCACTTTGATCAGCGCCGCTACGAGAACGAGCGCAACGAGCGCCCCATGGGCGAGCGCTATCTGCACAACCAGCACATCAAGGCCGTGATCATTGACGTTCGCGACCCCAACTCCACGCTTCCGCCGGTTCGCGGCGAGCACAGCCGTCCGCCGATCGTTATCTCGCGTACCCACCCCGAGCTTATGCGTCGTCTGTTTGAGCAGGAGGTGCCCGAGATCTATGAGGGCACCGTCCAGATCAAGTCGATCGCCCGCGAGCCCGGCCAGCGCTCCAAGGTCGCCGTCCACTCGCTCGATGACCGCCTGGATCCCGTGGGCGCCTGCGTCGGTCCTAAGGGCAGCCGTGTGCGCGCCGTCGTGGGTGAGCTGCGCGGTGAGCGCGTCGACGTCATCCTGTGGGATGCCGATCCGGCCGTCTACGTCGCCAACGCCCTGTCGCCCGCCAAGGTCACTCGCGTCCTTATCGACGAGGAGAAGGCCTATGCCGGCGTCATCGTGCCCGACGACCAGCTTTCGCTCGCCATTGGCAAGGAGGGCCAGAACGCCCGCCTGGCCGCACGCCTGACCGGCTGGCACATCGACATTAAGTCCGAGACCCTTGCCGCCGACATCCTCAAGAACGTGCCCGTTCACGAGGAGCCTGCCGCCGACCTGATCGGTGACGAGGAGGATGACGACGCCCGTCGTTGCGAGTACGTGTCCGAGGACGGCATCCAGTGCCGCAACCAGGCCCGTCCCGGTTCCCGTTTCTGCGGTGTCCACGACACCGACGCCTTCGATGATGCGGAGGACCTGATCTAGCGCGCGGTTGCGCTGGACAGGTTCCGGCGCACATCCCACGCTCGTTCAGTCTCTAGGCACCCAAGGTGCCAGAAAGGGTAGGTGAAGTCATATGGCAAAAGTACGTGTGTCCACCCTGGCCAAAGAGTTCGGCATGACCTCCAAGGAACTGATGGGTCACCTCGCCGAAATGAAGATTCCCGCTAAGTCTGCTTCCTCCGCCCTGGAGGACGCTTATGTTGCCATGGTCCGCAAGCAGCTTGCCTCGGTGATCGAGGCCCGCGCCCAGGAAGTCGAGGCCGCCAAGCAGGCCGAGGAGGAGGCTGCCGCCGCCGAGGAGGCAGCGCGTGCCGCCGAGGCCGAGCGCGAGCGCATCGCCGCCGAGAAGGCACGCGAGGAGGAGCGCCGCCAGTTTGCCGCCGCCCAGGCCGCTGAGGAGGCAGCCCGTGCCGAGGCCGAGGCCAAGAAGAAGGCCGAGCAGGAGCGCCTTGCCCGCGAAAAGGAGGAGGCTGCTCGCGAGGCCCAGCGCCGCGCCGTTCCCGCTTCCGACTCCGGTTCGCGCTTCCGTTCGCTGCTCGATCAGATCGCCGCACAGGAGACCGTGCTCAAGGAGAAGAAGGACGCCGAGGACAAGGCCAAGGCCGAGCGCGGCAACCGTCGCGGCGGCAACAGCGATCGTCGTAGCGGCCGTCGCAACGACCGCAACGCCTCCGAGAGCCGCCCGCACAGCCATCGCACCAATGCCAGCAACAATGTCGCTGCCGGCATGGATTTCCCCAACCCCGATAAGCAGGGCAAGGGCAAGAAGCGCAAGGGTGGTCACAACAGCGAAGAGGACCACTACAGCCGCATGGCGCGCGAGGCCGAGGAGTACAGCCGCGAGAAGGTTCTCGAGGAGGCCCGTGCCGCCGTCGAGGAGGCCTCTCGCGAGTCCACCGGTCGCCGCAAGAAGCGCAAGGAGAAGCGCGAGCGCGAGGCCGCTAGGGCTCAGGAGGAGCGCAAGATTGAGGAGGCGCTGGCCCAGGGCGTGAACCCCGAGGAGCTCGACGCCATCAAGGTCTCCCAGGGCGTTACCGTCCAGGAGCTTGCCGAGGCGCTCGACGTTCCGGCCAACGACATCATCAAGCGCCTGTTCCTGCTGGGCACCCCGCTCACCATGACGCAGTCCATGTCCGACGACCTTGTCGAGCTTGTTGCCGACGACTTGGGCCGTCAGATCAGGATCATCACCCCCGAGGAGGAGAACACCTTCTCGTTCTACGACGATCCCGCCGACCTTAAGCCCCGCGCCCCGGTCGTCACCGTCATGGGTCACGTCGACCACGGCAAGACGAGCCTGCTCGACGCCATCCGCCACACCGGCGTCGCTGCCGGCGAGGCTGGCGGCATTACCCAGGCCATCGGCGCTTCGCAGGTCATGATCAACGACCGCAAGATTACCTTCATCGATACCCCGGGCCACGCTACCTTTACGGCCATGCGTGCCCGTGGCGCCAAGGTGACCGACATCGTCATCCTGATCGTCGCCGCCGACGACGGCGTCATGCCCCAGACGGTCGAGTCGATCAACCACGCCAAGGCCGCCGGCGTTCCCATCGTCGTCGCCGTCAACAAGATCGATAAGCCCGGCGCCAACCCCGACCGCGTGCGCCAGGAACTCACCGAGTACGGCGTCATCCCCGAGGAGTGGGGCGGACAGAACATGTTCGTCAACATCTCGGCCAAGCAGAAGATCGGTATCGACGACCTTCTGGAGACCGTGCTGCTCCAGGCCGACGTGCTCGAGCTCAAGGCCAACCCCGATACCTTCGCCTCGGGCAACGTCCTCGAGGCCAAGCTCGACAAGGGCCGCGGCTCGGTCGCTACCGTGCTCGTGACCCGCGGTACCCTGCATGTGGGCGATACGCTGGTCGCCGGCCTTACCTATGGCCGCGTCCGCGCCATGCTCGACCCCAAGGGCCGCGCCGTCACCGAGGCCGGTCCCTCCGACGCCGTCGAGATCCTGGGCCTGCAGTCCGTGCCCAACGCCGGCGACGAGTTCCGCGTGTTCGAGGACGAGCGCGAGGCGCGCGCCCTGGCCGATGAGCGTTCGCTCAAGGCCCGTATCGAGGAGCAGAGCCGCGTGAAGCACGTCACGCTCGAGAACCTCTTCGAGACCATCGCCGACGCCGAGGTCAAGGAGCTCAACCTGATCATCAAGGCCGACGTCCAGGGCTCCATCGAGGCCCTTCAGGACTCGCTCGACAAGATGGATCAGTCCGAGGTCCGCATCAACACGATCCACTCCGCGGTCGGTGCCATCAACGAGACCGACGTTGTCCTGGCCGACGCCTCCAACGCCATCATCATTGGCTTTGGCGTGCGTCCCGACGGTAAGGCCCGCTCCGCTGCCGAGCGCGAGGGCGTCGAGATTCGTTGCTACGACGTTATCTACAAGTGCCTCGAGGAGCTCGACGCTGCCCGTATCGGCATGCTCAAGCCCACCGAGGTCGAGGTCTCCACGGGTACCGCGACCGTCCTGGACACCTTTAAGGTGCCCAAAGTCGGTATCGCCGCCGGTGTCCGCGTCGAGGAGGGCGAGATCGCCGCGACCGATTCCGTGCGCCTGGTGCGCGACGGCATCGTTGTCTTTAACGGTAAGATCGCCTCGATGCGCCACTACAAGGACGAGGCAAAGAGCCTCAAGAGCGGTTCCGAGGGCGGCATTGGCCTGGAGAACTTCCAGGACATCAAGCCCGGCGACCAGATCGAGGGTTACCGTATCGACCAGGTTGCCCGTACCGAGTAGGGGGTAGCGCTATGAAGCAAACGCAGGCAACCCGCCGTCTGGGCGAGCAGCTTCGCGAGAAGCTCGGTTATATCCTTCTCTTTGAGGTTTCCGATCCGCGTCTCGACCTGGTCACCCTGACCGCGGTCGAGGTCGCGGTGGACCGTTCGTTCGCGCGCGTGTACGTGTCGTGCGATGCGAGCCGCTACGATGAGGTCATGGAGGCGCTCGCCAGCGCCAAGGGCCGCATTCGCAGCCTGTTGGCTCGTTCACTCGACTGGCGTGTCACACCCGAGCTCGATTTTCGCATCGATCGCTCGACCGATGAGGCCGAGCGCATTACGCGTGCGCTGGAGAATGTCCCGGCCACGCTGGCGATCGAAAAGGACGAGGACGGCTATCCCATAGCGGATGCCGCCCAGGAGGCAGCTTTAGATGACTAATTCCGCCGACCTCGTCTCGTGCGAGTCTGCAGATATTCAGCGACGCATCCTCGAGCTTATCGAGGGTGCGTCCTCCATTGCGATCTCGGGTCATACCTCTCCCGACGGCGATGCCCTGGGCTCCGTGTTGGGCTTGGGTCTCTCGCTCATGAAGGCGTTCCCCGACAAGGACATCGCGCTGCTGCTCGCAGACGACGATCCCGTTCCGCGTATTTACCGCTTTATGGAAGGCGCCGATCGTCTGGTGTCGGCTTCGAGCTTTACGGGCGATCCCGACCTGTTTATCTCGGTGGATGTGCCGGTTGTCGAGCGTCTGAACAACTCGGCCGACGTGCTCCGCCGCTCCAAACATGTGGTGTGCTTTGACCACCATCCGGCGCGCGAGGAGTTTGCCGAGGTAAGCCTGAGGCGTGTCGATGCTGCGGCGTGCGCCATGATCATCGACCGCTTTTTGGATGATTGCGGCATTGTCGTTCGCGATCGCATCGCCACCTGTCTGCTCTGTGGCCTGGTTACCGATACCGGTCGTTTTCAGTATCAGAATGCCGATGCCGCTGCGTTCCATGCGGCTTCGCGCCTGGTGGCGCACGGTGCCGACCCGGCGCGTGTCGCGCTCGAGGTCTATCAGAGCATGCGCGTCGAGTTCTTGCACCTCAAGTCCATCGTCATGGGCCGCATCAAGACGGTCGCGCACGGGCGCGTGGCGTATAGCTACGCGTACGAAAGCGACCTTAAGGAATGTGGCGTCACCTCGGATGAGTGCGACGGCTTGGTCGATGTGGTGCGCTCGGTGATGGGTGTCGAGGTCTGCCTGTTCCTTAAGGGCATCGAGGGCGATACCAAGGTGCGCGGAAACCTGCGCTCCAAGGGCGACATGGATGTCTCCGAGATTGCGGCCAACTTTGGCGGAGGCGGACATCACGCTGCCGCCGGCTTTACCAATAACGGAACGATTTTCGAGACGCTCACCGCGGCACTTCCCATGCTGGCCGAGCTGGTGGGGGAGGATCCCGCTTCGGTGATCGTCGAGCTCTAACTTTTTGGATGGTACATGGCTCGTCGTACGCCTTCTCAATTGAATATGCTGCTCGCCGTCGATAAACCGGTGGGCTGCACGTCCCACGACGTGGTTTCGCGGTGCCGGCGCGCCCTCCATGAGCGGCGCGTCGGTCATGCCGGCACGCTCGACCCCATGGCGTCGGGCGTCATGGTGGTGGGTGTGGGCCAGGCTACGCGTCTGCTGGGCATGCTTACCCTCGATACCAAAAGTTACGTCGCCGATATCTCGTTTGGCGCCGAGACCAATACCGACGATGCGGAAGGCGAGGCCGTCCGTACGGTTGCCATTGCACCCGAGCTGCGCGATCCGGCCTATGCCCGTGAGCGCTTGAGCGCCATGCTGGGCCCTCAGATGCAGGTTCCGCCGGCGTTTTCGGCTATTTCGGTCAACGGCGTACGCGCCTATAAGTCTGCACGTGAGGGCAATGCCGTTGAGTTGCCTGCGCGCCTGGTCGAGGTATATTCTGCCGACCTGATCGCCGTGAGTGGCGAGGGCGATTCCTGCATTTGGACCGTTGCCTTCTCGGTGAGCAAGGGCACCTATATCCGTGCGCTCGCTCGCGACCTGGGTCGCGCCTGCGATAGTGCCGCGCATATTTCCGCGCTGCGCCGTACCGCTTCCGGCATTGTCTCCATCGGTGCCTGCCATGCGGTCGAGGAGCTTTCTGCCGAGTCCGCTTCCGGCTTTGCCTTGGACCCCATTGCGGCCCTCGGCGCCACGCGCGTCGACTTGCCGGGCAATCTTGCCGACGATCTGCTGTGCGGTCGTCGTATTCCTATTGATCGCGCGCTCGCCGGCTTCGATGTGTCTAAAGCACCGTTTGCGCTGGTGCTCGATGGCGGGCTCAAGGCTTTGGCGCGTATCGAGGATGGTCGCTTTGTGATGGAGCACGTCTTTCCGCAGGCGATCGGCGGTGTTCGATGATGCTGGACCCTCACGAGCTCGCGCGCACATTTTTTGTGGGCGCGGCGGCGGAGGCCCGCATCGTTTTGGCTGATGCTTTTGGTGACTGCGAGTCTATGGGTGCCGCCTCGATTGCCATCGGCGTGTTCGATGGCGTGCATAGGGGACATCGTGAGCTGATCGACGCGGTCATTCGCGATGCGCGCGTCCACGGCTGCAAAGCGGTTGTCGTAACGTTTGACCCTGATCCAGATGTTGTGGTGAGCCCTGCGCCCGCTCAAAAATTGATGACGACGGCCGACCGCCTGCATGCCCTGGCTCAGACTGGGGTCGATGCCGTGGTGGCTGTTCCCTTTACGCCTGCGGTAGCGTCGCTCGATCACGTGGGCTTTCTTGAGCTGTTGGCGCATGTTGTCGACATTCGCTCCATTCGCGTTGGCAGCGATTTTAGGCTGGGCCGCGGCGGTGCCTCGGGCGTTGCCGAGATACAGGCATGGGGTGTCGAGCGCGGTGTTGACGTGTATGGGCACAATTTGCTGTGCGAGGCCGGCGAGACTATCTGCGCCACCCGCATTCGACGTGAGCTGAGCTTGGGCCACGTTGAGCTGGCATCCGATCTACTCGGCCGTCCCTATATGGTGCGTGGCGGCGTGATTCGCGGTCGCCACGAGGGCTCCGATATGGGATTTCCGACGGCAAACCTGTTGGTACCAAACGGAATCCAGCTGCCTGCCGATGGCGTCTACGAGGGCCTTGTGCTGGTCGACGATACCGTGTGGCCTGCTGCCGTCAACGTGGGCCTGCCGCCGACGTATGCCGACGATGCCGCCTCGGCGCATCTCGAGGCCAACTTGATCGGGTATGCGGGCGACCTGTATGGACGTTCGGTTTCGTTGGCGTTTACGCGTTGGCTGCGTCCTTCGCGCGTGTTTGATTCGCTGGACGAGCTTATCGCGACCGTCGAGGGTAATATTGACGACATCCGTCATAACTTGGGTGAGCAGGGGGTGGGCATCCGTGATTAGCGATGAGGAGAAAGACCAGGTGCGCGCTGCGTCCGACCTGGTTGCCATTGTGCAGGAAACGGTTGAGCTCAAGCCCCGCGGCCATGAGTTTTGGGGTTGCTGCCCCTTCCATGGCGAAAAGACCCCATCGTTTCACATTATCCCCGCTACGCAGGTGTGGCACTGCTTTGGCTGTGGCGAGGGCGGCGACGTCTTCACCTACATCATGAAGCGCGAGAACCTGAGCTTTCCCGAGTCGATTCGTTACCTGGCCGATCGTGCCGGCATTGAGCTGCACGATACCGGCGCGCAGCGCGATCGCGGCACCAAGCGCGCCCGCATCTATGACCTGTGCGCCGAGACGGCCCAGTTCTATCACACCATGCTCATGCGCGGTAAGGACAGCCGTCCGCGCGAGTACTTTGCCAGCCGCGGTATGGGTGGCGACGTCTGCCGTCGCTACTGCCTGGGCTTTGCGCCGGGTCGCAATATGTTGGTGGCCCATCTGTCGCAGAAGGGCTTTACCCCGCAGGAGATGATCGACGCCAACGTGGCCGTGAGCCGCGGGCGCGGACAGCTTGCCGATCGTTTTTACGACCGCGTGATGTTTCCCATCTTTGACGAACAGGGTCATAACATCGCCTTTGGCGGTCGTATTATGGGCGACGGCCAACCCAAGTACCTCAACACCGCCGAGACGAGCGTGTTTCATAAAAAGAGAAACCTCTACGGCTTTAACTGGGCCAAGGAGTTTATCGTCGCGCAGGATACCGCCATCGTGGTGGAGGGATATACCGACTGCATCGCCTGCTGGGAGGCGGGGATCAAAAACGTCGTCGCCACGCTGGGCACGGCGCTGACGGAACATCACGTAAAGACGCTCACCCGTTTTGCCAAGCGCATTGTGTATATGTTCGATGGTGACGCCGCCGGTCAAAAGGCCGCGCGCCGCGCGATTCAGTTTATCGAGCAGGACTCGATGGACCTGCGCTGCGTGGTGCTTCCCGACGGCAACGACCCTATGGAGTTCATCACGGCGCATGGTGGCGAGGCGCTGCAGGCGCGTATCGACGCCGCCGAGCCCCTCATGGACTTTGTGTACCGCTCACTGCAGGAGTCGAGCGACATTACCACGCCGGGCGGTCGCGCCAAGGCGCTCGAGGATGCGCTGACGCTCATCTATCCGCTGCGCGATAGCTACATGATCGATACGTACTTTATCCAGATCGCCGACCTTCTGGGCCTGGATTTGGAGACGGTGCGCTCGAGCTCGGGCCGTGTGTTTCGCGATGTCGCCAAACGCGAGGACGCCGAGCGTCGTCGCGAGCAGAACTACGAGCGCCAGCGGATACAGGCCGAGCGCGCAGGCAGCGCGGGCGGTCGGGTGTCCGGTCCGCAGGGGGCATCTCGCGGCGCCTGGGCGTCGGGGGCAACGCCGCCGGTATCCACACCGGTCGAGGAGGAACCGTACGACTATGTGCCGCTCGAGGCCTACGGGGCCGCGCCGGTCGAGGTCGTCGACGATATGCCGCCGATCGATGTGCCTGCTGGCATGGACGCGGCGCCCGCGGGGTCTGCTTCGAGCGCTTCCGTTCCGGCGACGCCGATCGTGCTGACCGATCTGGAGCGGAAGTCTCTGGCGGGGGAGCGCGAGCTGTTGACGATGCTCACCAGCTACCCCGACCTATTCCGCACGTACGCCGATCGCATCTGCTCGATCGAGTGGGTAGACCCCCGTCACGAGTCCATCGCGTGGGCCGTGCTCGCGACGCCGCCGGGCACCGATCCCGCGGCGTGCATGGACGCCGCGCGCGCGGTGTGTCCCGAGGCGGCTTCGCTTGTCAGCGCCGGGCGCATCTCGGCGACGAGCAAACATCCCACCGAGACGAACATCGTCTTTATGCTCGATACGCTTGAGCTTTACACCATCAAGCGCCGTATGCGGGCTGCCCAGGCCAAGCTGCGCCAGGACCGGTCGCTCGACGATGACGCGCGCCGTGCATTGACCATGCAGGCCGCGCAGGATTCTTTGCGCCAGCGCGAGCTCCAGAAATCGATTGGCGGCGTGGCCGATCCGTTCCGGTTGATTGGTTTGGAGGCCGCGGGTCCCGATCAGGCCTAGATGTTGTGGTCAATCGGCATGTTATCTGCTATATCCAGTCTGAATTTTGGGTATAGACGTGTAAGTGTGTGCTAAAGTAATGTGTCCTGTGGACTACGAAGGGAGAATCTGTGCCAAATAAGACTGAGAGCACGGGTACTGGGCTGGAATCCTACGTTGCTAAGCTCATGGGCAACGGCTCAAACAGGACTTCGGTAACCGAGGACGAGATCCAGGTCGTCCTGAAGGATATCGATGTTTCTGACGAGCAGCTCAACGCGGTCTATTCCGCGCTGCGCAACAGCGGCATCCAGATTATCTCCGCGAGCGGAAACGACGACGCCCCCATGGACGTCGACGATGACGATAACGATACCGACGATTTCGATGACGACGAGGAGCACGATTCCGGCTCGCTCGACGATCATGAGCTTAAGATGGCCCGTCAGGCCGATGCCGAGATGGGTTCTTGCAAGAGCAAAAAGAAACGCACCGTCCGCACGTCCCGTTCTCGTTCTCGCGTGCGTGGCATCGATGCCTCCACGGTGATGCTGACCGGTGACCCGGTTCGTATGTACCTTAAGGAGATCGGCAAAGTCGACCTGCTGACCGCCTCCGAAGAGGTCGATCTGGCCATGAAGATCGAGGCCGGTCTCGAGGCCACCGAGAAGCTCGAGGCCGCCGAGGCGGGCGAGATCGAGCTCACTCGCGCCGAGATGCGTCGTCTGACTCGTATCGAGAACGTGGGCCTCGAGGCCAAGCAGGCGCTCATCAGCGCCAACCTCCGTCTGGTCGTCTCCATCGCCAAGCGCTACGTCGGTCGCGGCATGCTGTTCCTGGATCTGATCCAGGAGGGCAACCTCGGTCTGATCCGCGCCGTCGAGAAGTTCGACTACCAGAAGGGCTTCAAGTTTTCCACGTACGCCACGTGGTGGATCCGTCAGGCCATCACGCGCGCTATCGCCGACCAGGCCCGTACCATCCGTATTCCCGTACACATGGTCGAGACCATCAACAAGCTTGTCCGCGTGCAGCGCCAGCTCCTCCAGGATCTGGGTCGCGACCCGACCCCCGAGGAGATCGGTGCCGAGATGGACATGAGTGCCGACCGCGTCCGCGAGATCCAGAAGATCTCGCAGGAGCCCGTGTCGCTCGAGACTCCTATCGGCGAGGAAGAGGATTCCCAGCTGGGTGACTTTATCGAGGACTCCCAGGCCATCGTTCCGCCCGATGCCGCCAGCTTCTCCATGCTGCAGGAGCAGCTCACCCAGGTGCTCGACTCGCTTGCCGATCGTGAGCGCAAGGTTATTGAGCTGCGCTTTGGACTTGTCGACGGACATCCCCGCACGCTCGAGGAAGTCGGCCGCGAGTTTGGTGTCACGCGCGAGCGCATCCGCCAGATCGAGTCCAAGACCCTGGCCAAGCTCCGCCACCCCAGCCGCTCCAGCAAGCTCAAAGACTATATCGAAAGCTAGTCATGCAAGAAGCGCCCTCAAGCACATCCGCTTGAGGACGCTTTCATGTAACAAGGGCCGGCAGTTGGGGCACGGGTAGTATTTTTGGGACGGGGCTTTTTTAGTCTTTTTGGGACGGGGCTTTTTTAGCTGCCCTATCTCAAT
>OGXL01002232.1_pt1 | contig 14721 bp, 10 predicted proteins | sample 1576311 | NCBI WGS metagenome assembly OGXL01 (sample SAMEA3541564, study PRJEB24748) | human gut metagenome | biome: human gut; feature: human-associated habitat; material: faeces | place: China | collected 2012 | reverse complement strand
GCCGGGGCGATGCTGCTGCGCCCCCAGAACGGGCTGCAGCGGGGCACCAGCAGCCCCTTCTCTCCTCCCCGCGCCGCCGCCACCGCCGCACCACGGCGGCCAGCAGATTGGCCCCCAGGGCCAGCAGGGCGTAGACAACCCCCTGCTGCCAGTCATAGGGCACATGGGGCCAGAGCAGATTGGGCAGGAAGCTCACAAACGCGGTCAGGGGCACCAGAGGGCACAGCCCCCGGGCCAGGCCGGAGGCCCAGCCCGTCAGCAAAGCCACGAAGGGGTAGGCCAGCCAGGGCAGGAGCAGCGCCCGCAGCACGGGCACGTCAGGGGCGTCCAGCACCTCCGCCAGCGGGCGCAGCAGCAGGAAGAATCCGGCCAGCAGCAGGGCGTAATCGGGCAGTCCGTCCAGAGGCGCCCGCTCGTCCACCGAGTGGGCGTCCAGGATGTCCGGCCCGGCGGAGGCCATGACCAGCCCTGGGGCCTTGGCCCGGAACACCGACGGCTCCAGCCCCACGTGGACGGCGGAGAGCTCCAGCGTCCGGCCGGTCTGCTCCCACCACACCCGGCCCAGCACCGCCGCCAGGGGGTTGGCCCGGTCGCCGGGCCAGCCGGGGTAGCCGGTGACGGACAGGGAGAACCCGTGGGCCGTCCCCAGGGTCATGTGCCGGCCGGCCAGCTCCGCCTCCCACTCCGGTCGGGTGGAGCGCAGGAAGGCGCACACCTCATAAACATCCCCCTCGGTCCCGGCCCGGCCCAGGTTGGCGGAGGCCCCCACCGTACCGGGGAAGGCCGGCTCCATGGCGTATACCCCGTGGTACAGCCCCATCAAAAAGGCCAGGGCGTGGGCCTGGAAGGCTGGCGTCCACGCCCGCTCCGGCCCCTCCGCCGGGGCGCAGGCCACGGTCAGGCCGGGATCGGCCGCCCGGTAGCCGGCCAGGGCGGCCCGCAGGGGGGAGAGGTCGGGCTCCGCGGGGCAGAATACCACTGCCTCGGCCTGGGCGGGGATGGCGTTGTGGGTCAGGCCCCCGGAGAGGGAGGCGATCCGCCCGCCGGGCAGCCCGGCCAGATAGGCGGCCAGCAGCTTGATCGGGTTGGCCCGGCCCCGGTTGATGTCGTCGCCGGAGTGGCCGCCCCGGCCGCCGGAGAGGGTGAGCCTCCAGGCGGGGAGCGCCGGGGCCGGCCCGGCGTCCAGCGGGGCGGCCCAGGTCTCCCGCCGTCCGCTGGCCGAGCCCACCACCGCCCGGCCCAGGTGAAAGCCGTCGGTGTTGAGCAGGTATTCCGCCCCGGCCAGCCAGTCGGGCGCCACCTCCTTGGCCCCCTCCAGCCCCACCTCCTCGGCGGTGGTGAAGAGCAGGCGCAGGGGCCCGTGATTCACCGCCCCGGTGGACAGGAGCCACAGCGCCGCCGCGTTGCCCAGGTGGTTGTCCGCCCCCAGGGAGGAGCGGCCGTCCGAACGGAGAAAGCCCCCCTCCTCCACCACCGCCACCGGGTCGGTGAGGGGGTTCCAGCCGCTGCCCGGCCGGACGGCGCACACCATGTCCAGGTGGCCCTGGAGGATCAGGCGGGGGGCGCTGGCCCGCCCCGGCGCGGGGGGCACGTCGGCCATCCGGTTGCCCGCCCCGTCCCGGACGGGGGAGAGGCCCAGCCCCCGCAGGTATGCGTCCAGCTCCTCCCCGGCGGCCTCCTCGTGCCGGGAGGGCCGGGGGCGGCGGGAGAGGATGCGGAAGGTGTGTACGATGCCCCGGGTGATGGCCTCCCGGCCCCCCAGGCGCTCCAGAAGCGTCATATGCAATCCCTTCTTTCGGGGGTATTCTACCACATCTCCGCCCGCCGCGCCAGGGCTAGGCCTTGTTTGAAAAATAGCAATATGACCAGCGGCGAGGAATTTTGCCCGCTGGCAAGCAATTTTTTCGCAGGAATCCTGGCGGATTTCAAGGAAAAATTGGGCCGTCCAGAGGGCAAAAGGCCCGGTGATTGGGCGTGTTGACTATTTTCAAACAAGGCCTAGGCACACAATAGTAAAAAGCAAAGAAATGAAAAGAGAGGAATATCTGCGCATGATCAATTTTGGAGCGCTCTTGAGCAACACCAGCAACTTTCTGTATACCTACATTCTCATCGCCCTGCTGATTTTTGCGGGGCTCTACTTCACCGTGCGCACCCGCGGGGTGCAGTTCCGGCTGTTCCCCGAGGCCCTGCGGGTGCTGGGGGAGAAGAAAAAGGACGGCAAGGACATCTCCTCCTTCCAGGCCCTGATGATCTCCACCGCCTCCCGGGTGGGCACCGGCAACATCGCCGGGGTGGCCAACGCCATCATCGCCGCCACGGTCATCGGCGGCTACGGCGCGGTGTTCTGGATGTGGCTGCTGGCCCTCATCGGCGCGGCCTCCGCCTTCATTGAGAGCACCCTGGCCCAGTGCTACAAGGAGAAGCATGGGGACAACTGGGTGGGCGGCCCGGCCTACTACATCCAGAAGGCCCTGGGCAGCCGGTTCTTCGGCGTGGTGTTCGCGGTGCTGCTCATCGCCTGCTTCGCCTACGGCTTCAACGCCCTCCAGGCCTACAACGCCGGCTCCGCCCTCCAGTACTATCTGCCCGGCTACTCCGAGAGCGTCTGGCCCGCGGTGGTGGGGGCGGCGCTGGCCCTGCTCACCGGCCTGTGCATCTTCGGCGGCGTACGCCGCATCAGCGCCATCACCTCCGGCATCGTCCCGGTCATGGCGGCCATCTATATCGCCCTGGGCCTCTTCATCACCGTCAAGAACATCGGCCAGGTGCCCTATATGCTCTCCATGATCGTCTCCCAGGCCTTTGATCCCAAGGCCATGTTCGCGGGCATCGGCGCGTCCTGCATCATGCAGGGCATCAAGCGTGGCCTCTACTCCAATGAGGCGGGCATGGGCTCCGCCCCCAACGCGGCGGCGGCCGCCGACGTGTCCCACCCGGTGAAGCAGGGGCTGGTGCAGATGCTCTCCGTGTTCATCGACACCATCCTCATCTGCTCCACCACCGCCTTCATGCTGCTCCTCTCCGGTGTGCCCATCGACGCCTACTCCGAGGGCATGAACTTTGTCCAGGCGGCGGTGCACAGCCAGGTGGGCCCCTTCGGCCCCTTGTTCATCACTGTCTCCATCTTCCTGTTCGCCTTCAGCTCCCTGGTGGGCAACTACTACTACACCGAGTCCAACTTCCGTTTCATCCGGGACTCCAAGACCGGGCTGCTGGTGTTCCGGCTGACCTGTGTGGCCGCCATTTTCATTGGCGCGCAGATGAGCTTCTCCATGGTGTGGGATCTGGCCGATGTGCTGATGGGCCTGATGGCCCTGGTCAACCTGGTGGCCATCCTGCTGCTGGGCGGAAAGGCCATCCGGGTGCTCAGGGACTACCAGAAGCAGCGCAGGGCGGGGAAGAACCCCGTCTACCGCTACGACGAGGTGGGCGTGGGCAGCCCGGAGATCTGGAACGAAGCCCACGCCAAAAAGTGGGAGGACTGAACCGAACCCATCCCCGCTGAGCTGAAAGGAGCGCCCTATGGCCTTTTCCCTGACAAGTGAACAGCAGGCTACGGTGGACAACCGGGGCGGCGGGCTGCTGGTGTCCGCCGCCGCCGGCTCCGGCAAGACCCGGGTACTGGTGGAGCGGCTCCTGGCCCGGGTGGAGGGGGAGGGGCTGGACATCGACCGCTTCCTGGTCATTACCTACACCAAGGCCGCCGCCGCCGAGCTGCGGGGCCGCATCGTGGAGGAGCTGTCCGCCCGGCTGGCGGAGCGCCCCACCGACGCCCACCTGCGGCGGCAGGCCACCCTGGTCTATAAGGCCCAGATCTCCACCGTCCACGCCTTCTGCGCCCAGCTTTTGCGGGAGTGCGGCCACCTGCTGGAGCTGGATCCGGACTTCCGCCTGTGCGACGAGGGGGAGGCGGGCATCCTCATGCTCCGCGCCCTCAACGATGTGCTGGACCGGCGCTATGAGGACATCGCCGAGGGGAGTGATTTCGCCCGGCTGGTGGACACCATGTCCGCCGGGCGGGACGACAGCCGGCTCATGCAGATCGTGCTGGACATCCGGGGGCGGGTGCAGGCCCACCCCAATCCCGCCGCCTGGCTGGACGGGCAGGAGCGGGCCTTTGCCCTGGAGGGGGTAGACGACCCGGGGGAGACCCCCTGGGGCCGCCTGCTGCTGGACGACGCGGGGCGGCAGGGGGCCTACTGGCGGGACAAGATTGCCCAGGCCCTGGAGCTGTGCCCCTGCGACGCCAACCTGGACGCCAACTACGCCCCCAGTCTCTCCGCCACCCTGGCGGCCCTGGACGCCTTTGTGGAGGGGACGCGGCGGGGGTGGGACGCGGCCCGGGCCGCCCTGCCCATCCCCTTCCCGACGGCTGGGCGCAAGAAGATTGTGGACTGCCCCGACGCGGCGGAGCAGGTGAAGGCCATCCGGAGCACCTGCAAAAAGCGGATGGAGAAGCTGGGGGAGTGGTTCGAGGACTGCGGGGCGGATCTCCTGGAGGATCTCCGGGCGGTGCACCCGGCGGTGCGGGGGCTGTTCGCCCTGGTGAAGGATTTCGAGGGGGCCTATGCCGCCGAGAAGGCCCGCCGGGGCATGGTGGACTTCGCCGATCTGGAGCACATGGCGGTGCGCCTGCTGGTGGGGGAGGACGGAGCTCCCACCGAGCTGGCCCGCCAGTGGTCCGCCCGGTACGACGAGATCATGGTGGACGAGTACCAGGACACCAACGAGGTGCAGAACGCCATCTTCACCGCCCTGTCTCGGAACGGCACCAACCTCTTCCTGGTGGGGGATGTGAAGCAGTCCATCTACCGCTTCCGCCTGGCTGATCCCACCATCTTCCTGGGCAAGTACCGCGCCTTTGCCGACTACACCCGGGCGGCGGAGGGGGAGGAGCGGCGGCTCATCCTGTCCCGGAACTTCCGCTCCCGGCCGGAGGTGCTGGAGGGGGCCAACTTTGTGTTCCGCAACGTCATGTCCGCCGACTTCGGCGAGATGGACTACACCGCCGACGAGGCCCTCTACCCCGGCGCGCCCTTCCCGCCCGACGGCCGCTACGCCGTGGAGCTGGACGCGGTGGACGCCTCCGCCGAGGGGGAGGAGGAGAAGACCGCCCGGGATCTCATCGAGGCCCGCTTTGCGGCCAAGCGCATCCGGGCGCTGGTGGACGGGGGCTTTCCCGTCTCCGACGGCGAGGGCGGCGAGCGGCCCGTCCGCCCGGCAGACATCGTGATTTTACTCCGCTCCCCCAACACGGTGCTCCACCACTACGCCCGCGCCCTGGGGGAGCGGGGCATCCCCTGGGAGGCGGAGGGCGGCGGCGACTTCTTCGCCGCCACCGAGGTGAACGTGGCCCTCTCCCTGCTCCAGATCGTGGACAACCCAAGGCAGGACGTGCCCCTCATCTCCGTCCTCCGCTCCCCGGTGTACGGCTTCTCTGCCGACCGGCTGGCGGAGCTCCGGGCCGCCAGTCCCGACACCGACTTCTACGCCGCCCTGGCCGCCGACGGGGGGGAGGACAGCCGGGCCTTTCTGGCCGAGCTGGACGAGCTGCGCTTCGGCGCGGGGGAGTTGAGCAGCCACGAGCTGCTCTGGCAGCTCTACGACCGCACCAATCTGCTGGGGGTGTTCGGCGCAATGGACCGGGGGGAGGAGCGGCAGTCCAATCTGCTCACCCTGGCGGAGCTGGCCCGCCGCTTCGAGGGCGCGGGCCACAAGGGCCTGTTCGGCTTTTTGTCCTACCTGACCCGGCTGCGGGAGAACGGGGCCAAGCTGGCCCTGCCCGCCCCCGGCCGGGAGGGGGGCGGCGTGCGCATCCTGAGCATCCACAAGTCGAAGGGGCTGGAGTTCCCCGTGGTGCTCCTCTGCGGGCTGGCGCGGAGGCTCAACCGGGAGGACATGAGCCGGCCCATCCTGTTCCACCCCAAGCTGGGGGTGGGCCCCAAGCGGCTGGACGTGGAGCGGGGGATGGAGTATCCCACCCTGGCCCGCCGGGCGGTGGCCCGGAAGCTGGAGCTGGAGATGATGGCCGAGGAGCTGCGGCTGCTCTATGTGGCCATGACCCGGGCCAAGGAGAAGCTGATTTTGTCGGTGGCCCTCACCGGCGGGGCGCGGGATCTGGAGAAGCTGGCCCCCGACGCGGCCTGTCCGGTGGAGCCCCAGGTGCTGGCCGGGTGCCAGAGCGTGGGGCAGTGGGTGCTGCTGCCCGCCCTGGCCCGGCCCGACGGGGAGGCCCTCCGCCGGGCCGCGGGGGTGCAGGTGCCCGTCCCGGCGGCGGACTTCGGCCCGGCCTGGGACATCCGCTTTGTGGACGGGGTGGAGTTCCAGGCGGAGCCGGAGGAGAGCGCCATTTCCCCAGCCGGTCCCCCGGACGGCGAGATGATTTCCGCGGGGGCGGGGGAGGAGACCGCCGCCCTGGCGGCCCGGCTGGCCTGGCATTATCCCCACGGAGCGGAGGTGGAGCTGCCCTCCAAGCTCACCGCCACCCAGCTCAAGGGGCGGGCGCTGGACGAGGAGGTGGCCGAGGCGGCGGTCCGGCCCCCCCGGCCCATCCGCCTGGGGCGGCCCCGGTTCGCCGCCGAGGAGTTCGGCCTCACCCCGGCCCAGAAGGGCACCGCCCTCCACCTGGTCATGCAGTACATCGACTTCGAGCGGACGGAGCGCGTGGAGCAGGTGCGGGCCGAGATCGCCCGGCTGGTGGAGCGGGCCTTCCTCACCCCCCAGCAGGGGGAGGCGGTGGACCCGGCCAAAATCGCGGCCTTTTTCGCCTCTCCCCTGGGGCGGGAGCTGATGGCCTCCACCTCCCTGCGGAGGGAGTTCAAGTTCTCCATCCTGGTTCCGGCGGCGGACTACTACCCCCAGGCCGGGGCGGAGGAGCAGGTGCTCCTCCAGGGCGTGGTGGACTGCTGCTTTGAGACTCTGGAGGGCATCACCGTGGTGGACTTCAAGACCGACCGGGTGGACCGGCGCTCTGTAGCGGCCCGGGCGGAGGAGTACCGGCCCCAGCTCGCGGCCTACAGCCGGGCGCTGGAGGAGATCACCGGGAAGCCGGTGATCCGCCGGTGCCTGTGGTTTTTCGCCTTGGATCAGGCGGTGGATGTGTGAAGGGCCGCTGGCAACTTGAAAAATTTCTCGAAAAAACAGTTGCAATTCCGGTTTTCCTGTGCTATACTATCCTAGCGTTTATAAGGCGTGGAGGTTTGCTGCGCCGCCTCATCCAGAACGAGAAAGAGGTGAACACACCATGAAGGAAGGCATCCATCCCAACTACGAACAGACCACGATCAAGTGTGCTTGCGGTAATGTGATCGAAACCGGATCTACCAAGAAGGACATTCGCGTGGAAGTCTGCTCCAAGTGTCACCCCTTCTTCACCGGCAAGCAGAAGATGGTGGATACTGGCGGACGCGTCAGCCGCTTCAACAAGAAGTTCGGCCTGGACAAGAAGTAAGTTCGTATGTAAGAGCCCGTACCGGTTTCGGTACGGGCTCTTTTGCATCGGAAGGATACCAGCCGCCGGAGCGGCATAAGAATAAGGAGGGAGACGGCTATGCGCAAGTGCCTGCGCTGCGGGACAGAGATGTTGGAGGGCTGGAACGTCAAGGAGGATGGGCATAAACATGAAATTTTCATCGACAATGGGGGAAGCTTCGTGCGCGGCGACGGACGGATGGGAATTCTGAAGGCCGCGGTCTGCCCCCAGTGCGGCGAGGTTTCGGTTTATGTGGACGATCCGGACACGGTGATCAACGGATGGAGGTAAGAGCGATGTTTAGCAGAATTGACCCCAAGGAGCTGGACCAGAACGTCTTTTCCATGATCGGCGAGCAGTGGATGCTGGTCACCGCCGGGACGGCGGAGCGGTGCAACACCATGACGGCCAGTTGGGGCGGCCTGGGCGTGCTGTGGGGAAAGCCGGTGGCCACGGTCTACATCCGCCCCCAGCGGTACACCCTGGAATTCGTGGAGCGGGAGAACTGCTTCACCCTCTCCTTCTTCGGGGAGGAATACCGGAAGGCCCTGGCCCTGTGCGGCTCCAAGAGCGGCCGGGACGTGGATAAGGTCAAGGAGTGCGGCTTCACGGTGGCCGGGGCGGCGTGCGGCGCGCCCTACTTTGAGGAGGCCGGGCTGGTGCTGGTGTGTAAAAAGGCGTACTGGCAGGACATGGACCCGACCCACTTCCTGGACGGAGAGCTGGACGGGAAGTGGTACCCCGAAAAGGATTACCACCGCATCTTCATCGGGGAGATTGTGGAAGTACTGAAGAAATACTGACGCCGGGGCTGCGGCCCGCGGCGCGGAGGACGGTATGACGGAAAACGAGACAAAGCAAGCGAAAAACCGGGCGGTGCTGGTGGGCCTGAATGCCCACTGCCTGTCGGCCGAGGAAAACGCCGACGACACCTCCATGGAGGAGCTGGCCGATCTGCTGGAGACTGCGGGGGGCGTGTGCGTGGGCACCGTGTTCCAGAACAAGGACGCCCCCGATCCCCGCACCTTCATCGGCGAGGGCAAGGCGGCTGAGGTGAAGGAGCTGGTGGGGGCCATGGGGGCGGACATGGTGGTGGTGGATAACCCCCTGTCCCCCTCCCAGCAGCGGGTGCTGTCGGAGGAGCTGGGCGTCCAGGTGCTGGACCGGGCGGCCCTGATCCTGGATATCTTCGCCCAGCGGGCCCGCACCCGGGAGGGACGGCTCCAGGTGGAGCTGGCCCAGTACCAGTATCTGCTGCCCCGGCTGCTGGGCATGTGGACCCACCTGGAGCGCCAGGAGGGCGCCATCGGCACCCGCGGCCCCGGCGAGACCCAGTTGGAGACCGACCGGCGGCACATCCGCCGCAAGATCCAGAAGCTGCGGGAGGAGCTGGAGCAGGTGCGGCGGGTGCGGGCCACCCAGCGCACCCGCCGGGAGAAGAACGAGGTGCCGGTGGTGGCCATCGTGGGCTATACCAACGCAGGCAAGTCCACCCTGCTCAACCGGCTGACCGGGGCGGACATCCCCGCCAACAACCGGCTGTTCGACACCCTGGACACCACCACCCGGACGTTGGAGATCAGCGACACCTGCACCGTGCTGCTCAGCGACACCGTGGGCTTCATCCGCAAGCTGCCCCACCATCTGGTGGAGGCCTTTAAGGCCACGCTGGAGGAGCTGAGCTACGCCGACCTGCTCCTCCATGTCATCGACGCCTCCAACCCCCTGTGGCGGGAGCAGGCGGCGGTGGTGGAGCAGCTCATCGTGGAGCTGGGGGCGGAGCAGACCCCCCGCATCGACGTGTTCAACAAGTGCGACAAATTTACCGGCGACATCCTTCCCCACGGGGCGGACATCGTGTCCATCTCGGCCAAGACCGGCCAGGGGCTGGACGAGCTGCTGGAGAAAATCGGCGGCCGCCTGGACACCGGCGCCTGCCGGGTGGTGCTCCGCCTGCCCTACGACCAGGGCGGCGTGGTGGACATGCTCCACCGGCAGGCTAAGGTGGAGCGGGTGGACTACGGCGAGGCCATCGAGGTGGAGGCGGTGTGCACCCCCGTCCAGCTTGGCCGCCTGAAGGACTATATCGTGTCGGGCTGGACGCCCCCCAAGGAGCCCTGGGAGGACTGAGAGGCGCCGTAAACGGCGCGATACCCCCTCCGCGCTCCGAGGGGGTTCAATGCTTGCGATATAAGGAGGAACCGCCATGCAGTTACTGGAGACTGACCGCCTGCTCCTGCGCCCCTTCACCCTGGACGATGCGGAGGGGCTGTACGCCTACGCCAGCCACCCGGAGGTGGGCCCCCCGGCGGGGTGGCGCCCCCACCGGAGCGTGGAGGAGAGCCGACAGGTCATCGAGAACATCTTCGTCCCCTCGGATGCCCTGGCGGTACTCCGCAAGTCCGACGGCCGCCTGATCGGTTCGGCTGGCTTCGTGGACCGGCACCGCGCGGAGCTGGGGACGCCCAGCGAGGAGATCGGCTATTCCCTGGCCCGGGACTGCTGGGGCCAGGGGCTGATCCCCGAGGCGGTGAAGGAGATTATCCGCCACGCCTTCGCCGACCTGGGCTACCAGGCCCTGTGGGCGGCCTACTACGACGGCAACCGCAAGTCCAAGCGGGTCATGCAGAAGTGCGGCATGACCTACCGCCTCTCCCGTATTGAAGCGGTGGAGCAATTGGGCGAGACCCGGCTGGCCCACTACTTTGCCGTCACCCGAAGGGAGTGGGAGCGATGACCGAGTATTTCATCCCCACCGGAGCGTCCGAGACCGAGCTGGTGGAGAAGCGCTCCCGCTTTCTCGGCCGCGTCTGGCCGGTGGAGAGCGAGGAGGAGGCCAGGGCCCGCATAGAGGAGATCCGGAAAAAGCACTACGACGCCCGCCACCACTGCTGGTGCTACCGCATCCGGGAGGGGGGCGTGGAGCGCTACTCCGACGACGGGGAGCCTCAGGGCACGGCGGGCCAGCCCATGCTCAACGTCTTCCAGCGGGAGGGGGTCACCAACGTCTGCTGCGTGGTGACCCGCTACTTCGGCGGTATCCTGCTGGGGGCGGGAGGGCTGGTGCGGGCCTATACCCAGTCCGCCAAGGACGCCCTGGACGCGGCGGGTATCTCCGTGGTGCGCCGCTGGGTGGAGGTGGCCGTGCCTTGCCCCTACTCCTTCTTCGAGCGGCTCAAGCTGGAGCTGGAGGCCCACGGCGGGGTGCTGGGGGAGGTGGAGTACGCCGCCGACGTCACGGTGCACGCCCTGCTGCCCGAGGAGCGGGCGGAGGCCTTCTCCGCCCGGCTTACCGAGCTGGCCGCCGGCGGAGTGGCCGCCCAGGTGTGCGGCGAGTCCTTCCAGGCGGTGCCCGGGACACAAGTATGAACAAATCATGAATCTTTTGCAAAAAAGAAGGATTTTTCCGAGGAAAGAAGTATATAGTTACAGAGACTGCTGAGAGGTAGGTGGTATCTGTGACCCTGCGCGAACAGACCGAGGCGCTGGAGCGGGAGATGCTCTCCCCCTTTGCATGCCTGTCGTCCCAATCCCGGGGGCGGCAGACGCCGCTGGAGCCCTGTCCCACCCGCACCTGCTTCCAGCGGGACATCGACCGGATCATCCACTCCAAGGCCTTCCGGCGGCTCAAGCACAAGACCCAGGTCTTTCTGGAGCCGGAGGGGGACCACTACCGTACCCGCATGACCCACACCATCGAGGTCAGCCGCATCGCCCGCACCATTGCCCGGGGCCTGCGGCTCAACGAGGATCTGGCGGAGGCGGCGGCCTACGGCCACGATCTGGGCCACACCCCCTTCGGCCACGCCGGGGAGCGGGTGCTCAATGAAATCCTGCCCGGCGGCTTCGCCCACAACGAGCAGTCCCTGCGGGTGGTGGACCGGCTGGAAAAGGAGGGGGAGGGCCTCAACCTGACCTATGAGGTGCGGCGGGGCATCCTCTGCCACACCGGCCCCGACCGGGCGGAGACCCTGGAAGGCCAGCTCCTCCGGCTGGCCGACAAGATCGCCTACATCAACCACGACATTGACGACGCCATCCGGGGCAGGATCATCTACCCCATGGACATACCCCTGTCCATCTCCCAGGTACTGGGCTTCACCCACTCGGAGCGGATCAACACCCTGACGGTGGACATCATCACCCAGAGCGCCGGGCGGGACGCAATTCTCCAGTCCCCCGCCTGCCGGGACGCCATGGGCGAACTGCGGGCGTTCATGTTCGAATTTGTCTACCGCAATCCGGTGGCCAAGGGGGAGGAGGGGAAGGCCCAGGAGCTGCTCCGCCGCCTGTTCGACTACTACCGGCGGGAGCCGGACAAGCTGCCACCGGAGTTTCAGGACATCAGGATGGAGGAGGGCGTGGAGCGGGCCGTCTGCGACTATATTGCGGGCATGACCGACGTCTACGCGGTGGAGTGCTTCAACGCGGCGTTCATTCCGAAATCCTGGAGTGTGAAGTAGGCGCGGACAGGCAGGCCGCGCGGGAGGGTATAAGCCTGGTATATTGTGGAAAACATAGTCGGAAGGAGGGCGCGGCGTGCCGATTCCCGAACAATTCATCGACGAGCTGGTGGCCCGGAGCGAGATCTCCGATGTGGTTTCCTCCTATGTCCACCTGACCCGGAAGGGAAACAACCTGTGGGGGCTGTGCCCCTTTCACAACGAAAAGACGCCCTCCTTCTCGGTTTCGCCGGATAAACAGATTTACCACTGCTTCGGCTGCGGCAAAGGGGGCGGGGTGATCTCCTTCATCATGGAGATCGAGAACCTGCCCTTTCCCGACGCGGTGCGCCTGCTGGCCCAGCGGGCGGGGCTGGAGGTGCCCGACGCAGGCGCCGATGACGCCGGGCGCAAAAAGCGGGCCCGGGCCCTCGCGGCCAACCGGGACGCGGCCCGGTTTTACCACGACTACCTCAAGGGCCCCGGCGGTGCGCGGGTGCGGGACTATCTGGCCCAGCGGCAGATTGCGCCGCGCACCGCCACCCGCTTCGGCCTGGGGGCGGCTCCGGAGCAGTGGGACGCGCTGACCAGGGCGCTGACCGCCAAGGGATACAGCAAGATGGAGCTCATCGACGCCGGGCTGGCCGTGGCGGGCAAGAACGGCGGCGTGTACGACAAGTTTCGCGCCCGTCTCATGCTCCCCGTCATCGACGTGCGGGGGGAGGTGGCCGGCTTCACCAGCCGCATCCTGCCGGGGGAGGAGGGGGCCAAGTACCTCAACACCCCGGAGACCATTGCCTTCAAGAAGGGGCGGCTGATCTACGCCCTCAACTTTGCCAAGAGCACCAAGCGGCCCAATCTGGTGCTGGTGGAGGGCAACATCGATGTCATCACCCTCCACCAGGCGGGGTTTGACAACGTGGTGGCCACCATGGGCACCGCCCTCACCGAGGAGCACGCCCGGATACTGGCCCGCTACACCAAGGAGCTGGTGCTCTGCTACGACAACGACGCGGCGGGTAAGCAGTCCACCGACCGGGTGCTCAACATTCTGAAAAACGCCAACCTGAACGTCCGGGTGCTCCAGCTCCCCAACGCCTACGACGCGGAGGGAAAGCCCATCAAGCAGGATCCGGACGACTTTGTGAAGAAATTCGGCCCGGCGGCCTTTGAGAAGTGCCTGAATGGCAGCGCGGGCCAGAACGACTACCGGCTGGAGACCCTCCAGCAGAAGCACAGCCTGGCCGACGAGGAGGGGCGCATGGCCTTCCTCCGGGAGGCGGTAGAGACGGTGGCGGCGCTCCAGAGCCCCATCGAGCGGGAGATCTACGGCAACAAGGCCGCGGCCGCCGCGGGCATTTCGGCCGGGGCCTTTGCCCAGGAGGTGGAGCGGTTCCGCAAGAACCGGGCATGGCAGGCCCGCAAGAAGCAGGCCCGCCGGGAGCTGACGCCGGCGGCCCAGCTCCAGCCCCGGGAGCGGGAGCTGCGGTATGAAAACCTCCGCTCCGCCCGGGCGGAGGAGGGGGTGGTGAGGCTGTTGCTGCTGGAGCCCGACCTGTTCCCCCAGGTGGAGGGGCTGGGGCCGGAGCAGTTTTCCGCCCCGGTGCTGGCCAAGATCTACGCCCTGCTGTGCCAGCGCCACCGGGAGGGGCGCTCCACCCAGTTGGCCGCCCTCGCCGGGGCGCTCTCCCCGGAGGAGATGAGCCACCTGGTGAGCGTGATGGATCAGCCGGAGGCCCTGGCGCACAGCGCCCAGGCCCTGCGGGATTACATAGAGATCATTGAGACCGAGGCCCTCAAGCGGGGCGGGGCGGGCGCAAGCGACCCCCTGCTGGCGGCACGGGAGAAGTTCAGAGAAAGAAAAGCGTATGGAGGATAACCGCATGAGTGAAAAGAAGACCACCAGCAAGAAGGTACACACCCTGACCCTGGAGGATCAGACCAAGCTGGCCCAGGCCAATGTGAAGAAAATGGAGCAGGGCAAGATCGAGGTCATGAAGGTCGTCGAGGGCGTCCAGGGGGCGGAAAAGCTGGCGGAGCTGATCGAGCGGGGCAAGAAAAACGGCAAGCTCTCGTCCAGTGAGCTCATGGATGTGCTGGAGAACCTGGATCTGGAGAGCGACCAGATGGACAAGATCTACGATACCCTGGAGAACCTGGGCATCGACACCGTGGGCGACGACTATCTGCCCGAGCTGGCCGATGATATCATGCCCCCCCTGGAGGAGCTCAACGAGATTGAGGAGCTCCCTGAGGAGGAGATGGTGGACCCCAATACGCTGGTGGACTCCTTTGGCATCGACGACCCTGTGCGGATGTACCTCAAGGAGATCGGCAAGGTGAATCTGCTCACTCCCGATGAGGAGATCCAGTTGGCCCAGGATATGGGGGCCGGCGACGCGGCCAAGGAGCAGATGGAGGAGCTGGAGCAGGCCCGGAAAAACGGCGAGGAAGTCTCCCTCACCGAGGAGGAGGAGAAGGAACTGCGCCGCCTGGTGAAGCGGGGCGAGGCCGCCAAGCAGCGCCTGGCCGAGGCCAACCTCCGCCTGGTGGTGTCCATCGCCAAGCGGTATGTGGGCCGCGGCATGCTCTTTCTGGATCTGATTCAGGAGGGCAACCTGGGCCTCATCAAGGCGGTGGAGAAGTTCGACTACACCAAGGGCTACAAGTTCTCCACCTATGCCACCTGGTGGATACGCCAGGCCATCACCCGGGCCATCGCCGACCAGGCCCGCACCATCCGTATCCCCGTCCACATGGTGGAGACCATCAACAAGGTCATCCGCGTCTCCCGCCAGCTCCTCC
>OGXL01002223.1_pt1 | contig 14764 bp, 23 predicted proteins | sample 1576311 | NCBI WGS metagenome assembly OGXL01 (sample SAMEA3541564, study PRJEB24748) | human gut metagenome | biome: human gut; feature: human-associated habitat; material: faeces | place: China | collected 2012 | reverse complement strand
ATCAGGGAAAAACGCAGAGCGGTTTCGGGCAGGAGCTGGGACATGACAAGAGTTACATCGGGAAACTAAAGAATAATCCCAGCATCCCGGAGAGCATGGAGAGGGTGATGTGCCTGCTCCTTGGGAAGGAGCCGGGATACTTCCAGAGAGAAATTCCGCGAGATGAACGGACAGCAGAAGAGATCCCGGCGGCCATCGTAAACATCCACAGGGAGATCCAGGGCATGAGGAAACAGATGGAGACGATGGCTGAACTGACGGAGAAGATATTTTCCAAGTGCAACGCCAACACGAAGCAGATCGAGGACGTGAAGGTGCACGTCCGAGCGCTGGCTAAGACAGACTATGACCGGGCCTGTGAGTTCCTTCAGGAGGCACTGGCAGGCGGAAGGCTTAACGGGAACGACCTTCTGTTACAGGCAGATGAAGCGGGGATTAAGCGTAGCGAGATTATGAAGGCAAAGAAAGACCTGGGTGTACAGATAGACATCAGCGGGTATGGAAAGAACCAGAAAGCCTGGTGGTACATGCCAGCGTAACGGGAGGACGTAATGGGAAAGAACAAAGAGGCATCAGAAGCCCTTTCAGAGTTCCTAGACTTCCTGGACGCCTGTGAAAGCCAGTATCAGGCCGCCAGGGATGCGGTCGGGCTGGAAGACAGGAGGCTGCAGGATCTACTGCACGAGCTGGAGTTTGCACAAGACAAGGCCGAGAGGAACCGTGTCGCCACAAAATTCCAGCGCAGCCGCCGGGAACGGCGAAAACAGAAGGATGAAGTACAGAGGCTGGAGCTAATCGTGAATTTCTTCGGCGAGCAAAATCATAAGAACACGGTCAAGAAAATGAGGCAGCTCCTGGGACGGCAGCGGAAGGAAGAGGAGTTCCTGAGAGGAAAGAGAGTGTATAAGCCTAGAGTGAAGGCTGATTAAAAAAACATGGGTGAGTGTACATTGACAACAAAAAACAAGCAGCAGACCGTCCGGGAAGACTATGTATCTGCTGCTCTCATCCGATAAGAGACAAGTTAATTGAGTTATAACTCGATTTTAATTCGTTAGATTAAGTTAAATGATTTTTTAGTGGAGGTGTGAGGTTTGAACAATGAAAATGATATTGCAAAAATACATGACTGGTGTCTAGAATACGAAATAGAAATTTTGAGTGCGGTCGAAGCTCTGGCGGATCGGAGAATTGCCGCAACGAACAACAAGAGTATTGCGGATTTTAAAAACATTGTACCATTGTTGGACGTAATTATTGAAAACGCAGAGATTTACAAAGGATATCTTGAAGAAGATATCTAAACTGACATTTAGTGGAGGTGCGAAATGAGTGATGATTTAATCAGCAGAAAATTCCTTTTGGAATGTGCGGAATATGACAATAACGGGAGACTGATTATCCCGTATAGATATGTTAAAAATGCGCCAACGGCCTTTGACAAGGAAAAGGTGCAAAACCTGACATTTAGGAAGGGGATCGAGATAGAGAGATTAGTAATACCGAACAATGCAGGAAGCCTGTGCTATAACGACACGGATCAAGGTTTGAAACTTGAGCCAAATGAGATTACATCACATCAGCGTCGGTTGCTGCTAGAAAGATTGCATGAGTACGAGGACACCGGCCTCACCCCGGAGCAGATTATGGAGCTGAAGGAGAGGGACACGGAGAAAAGCGTATGCCATTACCATGAAGAGGAAAAATTTAGGGCTTATTGCCCGACTTGCAAACGGTATCTTGGCATTGATTTCAAGGAAGGCTACAGAGGGCCGAAAAATACATTCTGCCCAGGCTGCGGACAGCGGGTGAAATGGGAGGACTGACATGCAGGAATTAGAGAAAATTCTGAAAGAGATAGATGAAACGATAGAAAGGTATGGAGAAAATCCGTATATTGACGAAAAAGTAACGGATCTCTGCTATGGGATGAATATAGCGAAGGGCATCATTCGCAAGCACATGGCTGCCGGCTGGATCCCGGTGGAGGAGCGGCTGCCGGAAGATGGAACATATCTTTGTACGCTTGATGGAGAGCTATGCGGGATCAAAGAACCATTTACCGGAATGTGCGGGATAGAAAATGGCATATGGGATGAACCAGACTGTGTTGTTGCCTGGCGTCCGCTTCCGGAGCCGTATAAACCTGAGAGTAACTAAACCGTGATTTTAGGAGGAAATGATGTGGAGTTTTTAACGATTATACTATTTGTGTGCCTAATCGTGTCATTTGTAATGTGGGGATATTTTGCTGTACAAACATTACGAAATAAACAGCCAATATGGAAGATGCTTGTGGCGTTAGTTGCAGTTCAAATATTCAATTTATTCATTCAATTAATGAGAGCATTTTCATAAGAACCGTGATTTTTTAGAAAGGAGATAGGGATGGCAATTAAGATAATGTGTGATATTTGCGGCAAAGAGATAAAAGGAAAAGGGAAAACAATAAAAGGATACAGTAATACGCTTATTGGCAGTTTCCAAATCTTTGATCGCAATCTTTGCGACAAATGTTTCGGGGATATCCGCGGAAAGACATTAAAAAAATAGACCTTTAGTTGAGGACCTTAACTCCGGCAGAGAAATCCCTGCCGGTGGTCTACCTCACAGGCCTTGCACTGGGCCGCTCAGGGCGCGATTACATGCCATCCCCGCCACATGCGGGTCATGTCGCTCTGACGGCAAGGCGAGCTTCAGACAGGGTCCTCGTAAATATTATACACCAAAAAGGAGGATAACGATGAAAAAGATACATAGAGCGGCCATTGCTGTTCTGGCGGCCACAGCGATTGTGTGCACGGCAGTGATTGGGAAAATTGGATTAACGCCAGAACAAACAAAACCGGAGCCGCCCGCCCCGGAACCGCTGGTGATTAACACCGTGGAGAGGCAGGACGACATCGTGCTGACCGTGATGCGGGGAGAGGAGACGGTGTTCCAGTACACAGGGAGCATTGAGTTGTGGAAAGGTGACGATGGAAAGGCTTACGGGATCATCTACCTGAACGAGGAGGTGCTGCAGTGAGAGAATACAAGCATGGCCGGAGCCGGAAGCAGCAGAAGATTGACCGGGACCAGGCCTATGATGAGGAGGAAGCGCACGTGGACAGTAAAGCCCGGGAGAGGTTCCTGCGGAAGCCATATGAAGTAGACGATGTGGCAGGATATATGGCCAAGAAGTACGACATCAAGAAGGAGGTGGAACCGTGAAGCATATACGATGTGCTGTGTGCGGCAAGGATATACACTACACCCAGGCAGTGCACATGAGGGCGCATGAGATGACGGACGTGTACAGGTTCCGTACTCAGCCGACAGAATATTTCGACATGTGCCGGGAGTGCTATGGAAAACTGAGAGGAGGGGATGCAAGTGGACAAGGAAGTCCTGAGTGATTACATAGATGCCTGCAAATTCATAGAGGAGACAGAGGCAGAGATCAAGAAGCTGGAGAAGAGGCGGCGGATTGTGCAGGACAAGGTCCGGGGGAGTAATCCGGAGTTTCCCTACGAGGAACGGTCTTTCAGCCTGCACGGGACGACCGAAACGCTGGCGGAGGCCGGCCGCCTGGCCCGTGAACGACAGATCTTGGAGGACCAGAAGGCCGAGGCGGAGGAGCTAAAGCTGCAGGTGGAGGAGTGGATGCAGGATATTCCCTTCCGGATGCAGCGGATAATCAAGTATAAGTTTTTCAAGGATCTGACCTGGGAGGAAGTGGCCACGTTGATGGGGCGGAAGTGCTCCGCAGCAAGTGTAAAGATGGAGTTTCAAAGATTTATGGGGAAAAATTAATGTTTGTTACGAATGTTACACATGTTACTTTTCAAAGTGCTATAGTATAAGCTGAAAGAAGTGGATGACCGCAGGTCTAATCTTTTTTCTTCCCCCTTGGATCCATACTGAAGCCAGAAAGGACGCTTTGCAGAAGCAGGGCGTCTTTTCTTTGTTGAAATATGCCGGGATATGGAATATTATGGAGACAGGCGTTTAATGTAGGAAAAGATGCGGGGTAATTAAAATGGAAATCTTAAATATAATTTTATTGAGTACAGCCAATGAAGCGACAAATAGTATGGCTTCTGGTGGAAATGGAGTAGGAAGTTTTTCACTCTTTCTTAATTTTATGATTGCCATAGTAAGTGCGATTGTCGGAGGCGGAGTTACGCATTTTTATGAAGGAAAGAAATTGAAGAAGGAGCAGAAATTGAGGTTTGAGGATATGGTAGGCGAAAGAGTCGCAGAGTCTTTGCTGAAAATTAGGGATATAGAATTGAAAGCATCTTATGTAGAAATATATAATGCAGAAGAAGAGTTCAGAAATCCTAATCAAACATTTGACTTTTTAAATGGGGGAGCAAGGTATCTATCCATATTTAACGACTGGAAGTCGTATAATGATTTTTTGGACAGTATAAGATTTGCAAGACAAAACTACGAAAAAGATGTAGATTGTGAAACGGCAGCATTGTTAGTTTTCATCGAAAGGTACTTGTGTCAGTTGAGTTTATACATGCAATCATTTAAAAATGAAAAGCTGTTACCTACGCTGGGGACTATTTTTATGTGTGATATACAAAACTGGCAAATAAAATTTGACGAGCTGTTAGTAAAAAAGATAAATTCTCATCAATGCAAATTAGAAAGTCATCTCACGAAAAAGTACCAGGAAAAAAGGAAAAAGCTCGTAGAAGAACCGTGGAAACATACATTGCTGTATTTAATAACCACAGGGGAAGCTACAAACGAAAATGAACAAGAAGTATTGAATTCATTGAATATATTTTTAAGTATAGTACGCAATAATCCAGAACAATTTATTCAAAAAGACGAACTAGAATAAGCAGGAAATAGCAGATAGGCACCCTCCGGGGTGCTTTTCTCATGCGGGCATATCATCAACGGCAGATGTGCAGGATAGCGCCCTGTGTCCCGGTTCGACTCCGGGTGCTCCGCTTTTAGAACAGATCAGACTGAGAGGTGGTGATGTGAACGATGTTAAAGATCAGATCAAGTTAGATTATATCTCTGGTGTCCCGCCGAAAAAGTTGGCGGAGAAGTACGGCACCAGTATGAATACAATAAAGTCATGGATCAAGCGATATGGCTGGTCAAAGATGAAAAAGCAGGGTGCACCTTCTAATGACGAGGGTGCACCCTCTGACGCTCAGGGTGCACCCCGGAAGAAAAAGCGAGGTGCCCAGCCAGGCAACAAGAACGCTGTTGGGCATGGTGCTCCAAAGGGGAACCAGAACGCCACAAAGCATGGACTCTTCTCCCGGTATCTTCCAGAGGATACCCGGGAGATTTTCTTTTCACTGGACTCCGAGAACCCGCTGGATCTGCTGTGGGACCAGATCAAACTGGCATACACGGCAATCATGCGGGCACAGCAGATTATGCATGTGCAGGACCAGGAGGACAAGACCATAGAGAAGGTCGAGGAGAGAAAAGGGAAGATCATCGGCGAACGCTGGGAAGTACAGCAGGCCTGGGACAAGCAGGCTTCCTTCCTGCAGGCACAGGCCAGGGCCCAGAGAGAGCTGACCAGCATGATCCGGCAGTACGAGGAGTTGCTGCACAAGAACTGGAAGCTTGCCACGAAGGAGCAGAAGGCCAGGATAGCTCAAATGAAAGCACAGACTCAAAAGATTACCGGCGAAGGAATGGAAGTAGAGGATATGTCTGAGATAGAGGCGGAGATTTATGGAGAAGCAGGTCAGAAAGAAGAAAACGCTTAATTATATATTTTCTCAAAAGCATAAGGACTATATTCGTGCCTGCCGTGAATGTGAGTTTAATGTGGCGGAAGGAGCGGTTCGAGCCGGAAAGACAGTAGACAATGTTTTTGCCTTTGCCCAGGAACTCAAGACTACTCCGGATAAGATACATCTGGCAACCGGATCTACTGTTGGTAATGCAAAACTGAACATAGGTGTGTGCAATGGCCTGGGTCTTGAGAATATTTTCCGAGGGCAGTGTCACTGGGGAAAATTCAAAGATAACGAAGCTCTGTTTGTAAAGGGCCCGGATACGGGATGGAGGCAGCGGATTGTTATCTTTGCTGGAGGAGCAAAAGAAGACAGCTACAAGAAAATCAGAGGTAATTCTTATGGGATGTGGATTGCTACAGAGATTAATCTGCATCATGATAATACGATCAAGGAAGCAAATAACCGTCTTTTAGCAGCGAGGCGACTGAAAATATTCTGGGACTTGAACCCTGACAACCCAAAGCATCCAATCTACACGGATTATATTGATAAATATCGTGATATGGCTGCGTGTGGTAACTTCCCAGGCGGCTATAATTACATGCACTGCACAATCTACGACAATAAGACTATAACAGATGAGCGCCTAAGGCGGATTGAGAGCAGATACGATAAAAACAGTATATGGTATATGCGGGATATCAAGGGGATGAGGGTTGTCGCAAGCGGTTTGATTTACAGACGCTTTGCCGATGACGTGAGCACAAAGCAATATACATTCCGACTGGCAGAGAAACCTAAAAACATCATGGAGATTAATCTGGGTGTGGATTTCGGTGGGTCTGCTTCAGGACATTCCTTTACGGCAACAGCTATCACAAGAGGGTATAGGCTTGTCGTAGCGTTGGCATCAGAACTTATTCCCTGCAAGGACAGGAGTGGGAACCAGATAGAGATTGACCCGGAGATGCTGGGGAAAATGTTCTGTAATTTTGTGCAGCGGATATTAAATGTCTATGGCTTTGTGACCACTGTGTATTGTGACTCCGCAGAACAAACACTGATCGCGGGAATACGCAGTAGCCTGAGAAAACATGGGCTTGGATGGATAAGAGTGGAAAATGCATTAAAGACAGAAATCAATGACAGGATTAATGCTCTTACTATCTTGATGGCACAAGGCAGATTTTTTTACGTATATGGTCAGTGCAACAGTCTTGAAACGGCACTTTGTACTGCCGTGTGGGATCCGGACGAAGTGACGAAAAATGTGAGGCTGGATGATGGGACTTCTGATATTGATAGCTTGGACAGTTTTGAATATACATATGAGCGGCGTATCAGCCAGCTTATAAGATATGGATAGGTGAGACGGATGCAATATACGAAAATGTATGAGGCCATTGTGAAGATACTGAAAAATGAAGAACAGATATCTTTTACGATGTCAAATATCATGGCCCAAAGGATAGAGCTGTGGTCATCGTTATTTCAAAATAAAGAGCCCTGGCTTGATGACAGGACGCGGAGCCTTAACCTTCCTGCAACAATAGCAGGGGAGATTGCCCGTCTGGTAACGCTTGAGATGGACACAAAGGTGGAAGGAAGTTCCAGGGCGGTATTTCTTGATGGCATCTATCAAAAGGCAGTTAAAAAACTGCGGATATACGTTGAATATGCGTGCGCAAAGGGCGGGCTGGCCATAAAGCCCTATGTAACGGATATAGGGGTATGTACACAATTTGTTCAGGCGGACAGCTTTTTCCCGATTTCATTTGATGATGCGGGCAACATTACCCGCTGCGTGTTCCTGGAACAATTCCGTGAAGGGAGTGCCATATATACGAGGGTAGAATACCATAAGATAGAAAATGGGCTCCTGACGATCAGAAACCGTGTGTTCAGGGCAACGACAGAAGGAGTGCTTGGGGCGGAAGTTCCGATCAGTAGTGTACCCAGATGGCAGGCCCTGACAGATCAGATGGTATTTGAGCATGTTCGGAAGCTGCCTTTTGGGTATCTCAAAATACCGCTGGCCAATCAAGAAGATAATGACAGCCCTCTGGGGGTATCGTGCTACAGCCGTGGCATCCATCTGATCAAGGATGCGGATATCAGATACTCGCAGATCAATTGGGAATACCGCGCAAAAGAGGCTGCGGTTCATATCGCGGAAAGTCTGCTGAGAAGAAATCCAGACACACAGGCATTGGAATATCCCGGTGGAAATGAACGGCTGTATAGAGAATTGGAATATAATTCCGGCGCAGTGGACAAGCCGTTGCTGGATGTATTTTCCCCAGATATACGTGATCAGTCATTGTTCAATGGGCTCAATCAGCAGCTCCGGCGGATAGAATTTGCCTGCAATCTGGCCTATGGGACGTTGTCTGATCCTAATAATACCGATAAGACAGCAGAAGAGATCAGAGCCAGCAAGCAGCGTTCCTATTCATTTGTGGAGTCCTGTCAGGGAGCCCTCCAGGACGCCCTGGAGGATTATGTGTCCGCTATTGATTTTTGGACAACGATTTATAATCTGGCTCCATCCGGTAGCTATCACACTTCATATAAGTGGGATGACTCCATTGTGGTAGATACAGAAAAGGAACGACAGACGGATCGCGCTGATGTGGCGATGGGGGCTATGCAGTTATGGGAGTACCGGGCGAAATATTATGATGAGGATTCAGAGACAGCAAAACGTATGGTAGCGCAGCCGGCCAATCTGATCGAATAGAGGATGATGGCCTATGATGACGCAAGGAGAGATTGAAGCCTTGACTATCACAATGGAAAAGGCTGCGGCGCAGCTGGAGATAGATATCATGAAAGATATCGTCCGAAGGATTAAGGCGAATGAGGGTATGACCTCCACCGCCGAATACCAGATTAACCGGCTCCGGCAGCTGGGGCTATCGGATGCATACATTCAAGAGCAGATCCAGACCTATCTGAAAGTATCCACGCAGGAGATGAACCGGATTTTCAACGATGTAGTCGAAAATCAGTATGAAAAGTTCAGTACACTGTATGAAGATGCTGGAATTGTACAGAAACCGTTTGGAAATCACGCGGCTATGCAGGCGGTCATTTCTTCTGCACTTACACAAACGGGGGAGTCCTTTAGGAATATTTCTCAGAGCCTGGGATTTGCAGTTCACAGAGGCGGAAGGACAGAGTTCCTGCCTGTTTCCGAGTATTATCAGCGGACGCTTGATAATGCAATTTTAGGGATTGCGACTGGAGCATTTGACTATTCATCGACTCTTAATAGGGTTGTCAAGGAGATGACCAGGAGCGGGGTGCGGACAGTGGATTATGCATCAGGCAGATCATACCGGATAGAGTCGGCTTCCAGAACAGCCATCATGACAGGGTTTTCTCAGATTACCAAATATATGAATGAGCAGACAGCGGCGGAGCTGGGGACGGATGATTATGAAGTATCTTACCACATGGGCGCCAGGCCAACACATCAGTGGTGGCAGGGAAGAGTGTACAGTTACCAGGAGTTGATTTACACCTGTGGCCTTGGGACTGTGACTGGACTATGTGGTATCAATTGTTACCATTGGTATGAGCCGTTTATTCGGGGTGTGTCTGTACGGAACTATACAGATGAAGAGCTGGACAGCATGATTGCAGAAGAGAACCAACCGAAAAATTACCAGGGAAAAGAATACACCACATATACAGCGCTGCAAAGGCAAAGGAAACTGGAACTGCAGATGCGGAAGCAGCGGCAGGACATTGTTCTCCTGAAAGAAGGAGAAGGAAACGCTTTCGATATTCTGGCTGCACAAGCCCAATATAGATATACCATGAATGAGTATGTGACATTTTCGAAAGCTGTAAAGTTGCCACAGCAAATGGAACGGGTGTATATGGATGGACTCGGGAAGGTTTCCGGAAAATCCGTTGCAAATGCCAGAAGCTCTGGTATAATAAAAGAAAAAGGCAGCACACTAAAGATGGACTTACAGTTTTTGTAGAGAAGGATATTGCCAACCAGGAGTCCGGATCCCTGAAACGGGCTATCCGCAAATATGAAAAGCGGATTAAGGAACACGAGGATTACCTGGAGCATCCCGAGAAACATTGCTCTGACTGGGAAGAGAAGAACCGGTGGGAGCAAGAGGGGCTCAAAAGACATTGGAAAAAGGAAATCCGGAATTTTAATCAATCTATCCAAGACAGGATAGATGAGTTGAAGGCAAGGGGTGATTACGATGACTGATGCATTGACAAAAGAAGGGATTAAATATATGATTGCCAGATTGCTGGAAAATGCAAACGAGGCGGCAGAAGAAAGCAATCAGAATAAAGACGATCCGTATTGTGCAGGCCGGAAAGTCGCATATTATGAGATGTTGGATATCTTGCGGACGGAGCTTGATGTCAGGGACCAGGACTTGAAAGAATTCGGACTCGATATTGACCTCGAAAACAAAATAGCGTAAACAGATACCACCAGTCAGAAATGGCCGGTGGTATTTTTATATCCATTTTTAGGAGGTGATCCGATATCTCCCGTTGAGACGCAGGGTTATGCGTCTTATTTTTTATGCCCTGCCATATGGCTCTAAACTGGACAAATTGGTAGCCATGCCGGAAATGGCAACTCCATAGGTGGAAGGTTACACACCGAAAACAACCGAATGTGGAGAGAAAGGACAATGATGATCTTAAAAACTGAAACTCTAAGAGAAAAGGGTCTGACGCAGGAACAGATTGATTATGTTATGGCAGAGGTCGGAAAAGAGATTAATTCTCTGACGGCCGAAAGAGATGGCTATAAATCACAGCTGGATACGGCACAGGCATCTTTAAAGGCAATGGAAGGAATTGACGCCGCGGGCCTGCAGCAGAAGGTAACCGATCTGACTAATCAGCTTTCCGGGAAAGATGCAGAAATCGACAGGATCAAAGCGGAGTACGCCTTCAATGACAGCCTTAAGGAAGCAATCCGGAAATCTGGTGCAAAAAACAGTAAGGCAGTTATGGCACTTCTAGATCTGGAGACTCTCAAAAAGAGTAAAAACCAGACTGCCGATATTGAGGCAGCTTTGGGCGAAGTAAAAAAAGAGAATGACTATCTTTTTGCAAGTGACAAACCGGTGCCCCGGGTGGTGTCAACTACATCAGGTATCAATAATGACGCTCAGACCAAGAAAGAACAGGCCAATGAAGCATTAAGAAGCCTGTTTGGAAAAGCAACAGAATAAGAGAGAGGAGAAATAAACTATGCCAGTAAATATTACAAACAGATCGGATGTGGAGGCCCTTATCCGTGAACAGATTGTATCTACAGTCTTTCAGGATGCGCCGAAGCAGTCCACATTTATGAGTATGGCCAGAAAGCTTCCCAATATGACCAGTAAGCAGACCAGGATCCGTGTGCTGGATTTCCTTCCTACAGCCTACTGGGTAAATGGAGATACAGGGATGAAGCAGACTACAAGACAGGCCTGGGATAATGTATTCCTGACAGCTGGGGAGCTGGCGGTAATCGTGCCTATCCCAGAGTCTGTATTTGACGATGCGGAAATGGATATCCTTGGTGAGATTACGCCGAGAGTAAATGAGGCCATCGGGCAGAAGGTGGATGCGGCAGTAATTTTTGGGGACAACCGTCCTCCGGAATGGCAGGCCGATATCATTACCCTGGCAAGACAGGCCGGTAACAATGTCGCTCCAGCGGAAGGGAAAGACTGGTACGACCTGATCCTGGGAGAAGACGGAGCTTTTGCCAAAGTTGAGGAAGACGGATACGGAGTAAGTGGTGCAATCGCAGCTATGAACTTCAAGTCCAAACTCCGCGGTCTTCGTGACGCAAATGGAGTTCCTATTTTCATGAGAACTATGCAGGAGTCTGCAAGATATACGCTGGACGGCGCAACCATGCAGTTCCCGGAGAATGGTGGATTTTATCCCAATATTGCCCAGCTCGTAGTTGGGGATTTCTCCCAGGCTGTTTACGCAATCCGCCAGGACATCACGGTTAAAATTCTTGACCAGGGTGTTATCCAGGATCCGGAGTCAAAAGAGATCGTATATAACCTGGCGCAGCAGGATATGATCGCCCTTCGTATCGTGTTCCGCATGGGTTGGGCGCTGCCTAATCCGGCGACACGGATGAACGAGGACAGGACGGGATGTGCTTTTGCTTACATCGAGCCCGGCACGCCGATCACTACACAGGCAGTTACAATCACTGTGCAGGATAGCGTCTCGGCAGCTATTGAAGGTGCCCGTGTGAATGTGGATGGTGCAATCCTCAAGACCAACGCATCTGGACAGGCTGTATTTAATCTGAGAGCTGGTACATATACAGCTAAGATTTCTGCGAGAGGATATGTTGGCGCTACGCAGACGGTTACTGTCGCAAGTTCTGCTGTGCCGCTGACTGTGAAACTGACTGCCCAGGCGTAAAGGAGGGGTAAAGCATGAGAACGATAGAGGCACTGAAAAATCTGGCCGTTGCAATCAAAGGCAGCGGCCAGGCATCAGATATCCCGGGAGATACTATTCCTGAAGTAATTGAGCAGATTACAGCAGCTTACCTTGAGTCAAAAGAGGAAGAGGGTTCCTGATCATAAAGAGGCGATTGCTATATGTATGTAGACTATCAATATTATGTGGATGAGTATCTCCTGGGAAGAGAGCCCGCAATATCCAGCGAAGAAGACTTTCGCTTTTTTGAGCGGTCGGCTGAAAAAGAGATTAATAATCGGACATTTTACCGTATCGCGAAAGCGCCGGATTTTCTGACTGAAGATGTAAAAAATTGCATCTGTGCCATTGCGGAGTTTCTGTCTAAATGCAGCAAGCTGGACGATGAGAATTATCAGAACGGGGGCGGACAACTCGTGTCATACAGTAATGATGGAGACAGCGGCTCCTATGATATTTCTCAGTCAGACTATGCAGATGGGCAATCCAGGCAGAAAAAAATCAGCGGCCTTGTGTCGTTTTATTTGAGCGGGACAGGCCTGCTGTACAGAGGAGTGGATTAATATGAACCCGAACTATATCCATACGATCACGGTCTTTAACTGTCTCAAGGCAGCCGATAACCCGAACAGTATGAAAGATACCTGGAAGAAGACAGTGCTCCATGACTGTTACTATAAAAACGTGATGGGGCGTGTCGACAGCGAGAAGACATCAAAGATGCAGAACGTCTACACGGCCCGCATCCCGAAGTCAGCCAGTTATCTTCCATACCATGAGTGGGCGCAGAAGCCGGAGGTCACAAGGACCTCCTATTTTACCTTTAGCCTGGGAGATATTGTTGTTAAAGGAGAGTGCGATGACCTGATCACCGGGGCATCGCCGAACACGGCTACGGAACTGCTGCAGAAATATAAGCCGGATGCGTTTTTGGTGACTGCTTTCTCGGATAACACATCGCATCAGATGTCAAAGCATTACAGGGTAGGTGGTTAGATGAGCACAGAAATGAGATGGAACAAGCCTATTCCTCAGATTGCCAAAGAGGCCACAGGGGGAAACAAAACACTCCTCTTTATGGCCCAGGAGGCCAGGAGGCTCATGGACCCGTATGTCCCTGCAAGGAACATGGTATTGTCCCGAAATGTGCGGACCTATGTAGAGGACGATCATGGAGTTGTGCATTACATGTCTCCGTATGCCAGATTTCAGCACGAGGGTCTTCTTATGGTATCACGTATCACGGGAAGCCCCTGGGCAATGCGAGGAGAGAGCAAGGTAGTCACTGGCCGGCGGCTGAATTACAGCGGTGCCCGTCATCCCTTGGCTACAGCTGAATGGGACAAGGCTATGAAGGCCGCCAGGATGGATGATTACCTCCAGGCGGTCCAGAATTATGTGAGGGGGCGGGGATAATGACCAAGCATGACGCTATGGTGGCGTACATGTCGCCAAAGGTAGAGGAGCTTGCTGGTCAGCTCCTGAATTTCAATGTTTCTCCCGGTAACGAGGGGAACATTTCTTTTCTGACAAATTATTCCAGCAAGGTCCGCAAGAAATATATTCGTGTCGGAGCGGAGAAAGAATATGCGTTCACTATCGTGATCACGAAAAATTTTTCTGGCGGTACGGACGACCTGAACCTGGCAGCCATGAATTTTGCACAGGGATTTATGGACTGGCTTGATGAGCAGGAGTGGAAGAAAAACTATCCGAATTTTGGTGACAAGTGCCAGGTAAAGAAAATAGAAAACTTACAGAACATGCCAAACCTTGCCTCCGTGGACTGGGAGAACATGATTGCCCAGTACATGCTGCAGTGCAGGGTTATTTATTTTGAAAAGGAGAGATGAGACTATGAAATTAAGCGAACTGATGACGAGTCATACGCCGGACTCTGAGTATGAAGGCTGGGTAACCAATGACGACTATGTGTTTGCGATCGACACGACACCCACAGCAGACTCACCTACAGAGGAAGCAAACTATGAGGTTGTTGAAATGGGTATTGCCGGACTTGACGCACAGCTGAACCCGGTTACCCAGGACAAGCAGTATATCCGTGCTGGTCAGAGCACTACGAAGACCGGTACACAGAGATCATTCACCGTGTCCGGGGACCGGTATGTAGGAGATGCCGCCCAGGATTACTGCCTGTCACACGCTATGAAATACGGCACAGGTAATGCGGTAGTTACCAACTATCTGTATTTTAACATCCTGACCGGTAAAGGCGAGAAGGGGCAGTGCTCTATCATCGTAAATTCTGACGGCTCAGGTAATGCCGGCGAGTCCTCTGCGGTGGATATCGAGTTCCGCAAGATTGGGTCCAATCCGACAGAATACACATATTCTGCGGGAGCCTAAGTTGAGTAGATATGGAGGAGATATCAGATGAAAATGATTGCTGTGAAGCTCCAGGGAGTAGAAGTGCAGGCTGCACTTCTCTCCCCGGATGTCATGAAGAGAGTGGAAGATGGTTTTGACAAAGCGATAAAGACCATCGAGACTGAAGGGAAAAAGGAAAATGTATCGGGGTCGGCTAGTGTCCGGAAGCAGTGCCAGGCCGTCATAGATTATGTGACGGATATCTT
>OGXL01002222.1_pt1 | contig 14766 bp, 10 predicted proteins | sample 1576311 | NCBI WGS metagenome assembly OGXL01 (sample SAMEA3541564, study PRJEB24748) | human gut metagenome | biome: human gut; feature: human-associated habitat; material: faeces | place: China | collected 2012 | reverse complement strand
CGAGTGCCCATTTATATTACCATCCCCTCTCCCTTTTGTAAAGCTTTTTTTCTGTATTTTTTTATCTTTTTCTCTATTCCCCTCTTTTTCTGCCTTTATATCAACGTTTTTTCCATTGATCTTTTTTGATGCTTTTTTATGATTTGGTGTTTATAGAGCATTTTAGATACTAAAGAATAAATTTATTACTTTTAAAAATCGATTATTTTATATTTAATAACTACAAAAAAATCCATTTGGAATTAACCAAATGGATTTCATTTTAACTATTGAGCCATTTTTTCTAGACGAGCACGACGTTTTTGTGCATCAGCTTGACATTTAGCCATTAATTGTTCTGCATGTTCTGGATTTACTTTTAATAATTGTGAGAATCTGTTTTCACCTAATAAGTAATCTTTAAATCCATCAAAGTTTGGAGTCTTAGAATCTAATTGTAATGGATTCTTTCCTTGTTCTTCTAATCTTGGATCATATCTTAATAAGTTGAAATATCCACAATCAATTGCACGTTTTTGTTCAGCTTGATGATTTGCTAAACCACCTTTAATACCATGTGCTTGACATGGAGCATAAGCAATAATTAATGATGGTCCATCATAGCTTTCAGCTTCTTTCATTGCTTTAATTGTTTGTGCAGGATTTGCACCCATAGCAATTTGTGCAACATAAACATGACCATAAGCCATAGCAATTTGCGCTAAATCTTTCTTAGCTCCTGTTTTACCACCAGCAGTAAATTTAGCGATTGAACCAGCTTGAGATGATTTAGAAGATTGTCCACCTGTATTTGAATATACTTCAGTATCCAATACTAAAATATTAACATTTTCATTATTAGCGATAACATGATCTAATCCACCATAACCGATGTCATAAGCCCATCCATCTCCACCAACAATCCATTGAGATTTAGAAACTAAGTTACCTTTATTATCTAAAACTTCTTTAATCGCATCATTTGAAGATGCTTCAACTAATTTTAATAATTCTGGAACAATTGCTTTTTCTTCGCTTCTTTGTCCTTTTACAGATAAGTATTTTTCAATAGTTTCTTTTAATTCAGGTTCACAAGCATCTTTAGCATTTTCCATTACTTGAATCATATGAGCTTCATTATAGTTTTGAGCTAATTTCATACCATAACCAAATTCAGCATTATCTTCAAATAATGAGTTACACCATGCTGGACCTTGACCATTTTTATCAGTTGTAAATGGTGTAGATGGTGTAGAACCAGAATAAATCGAACTACATCCTGTAGCATTTGCAATCATCATATCTGATCCAAATAATTGAGTTGCTAATCTATAATATGGAGTTTCTCCACATCCTGGACAAGCACCAGATACTTCAAAGTATGGTCTCTTGAATCCAACACCTTTTACAGTAGTTGTAGGATATTTATCATCACGATATTCTACTTCTTTATAGATATAATCAGCTAATGGAGCATGTTCTAATTCTTCATGAACATTAACCATTTTTAAAGCTTCACCTTTTTTATTTCCTAAACATTGTTCAACACATAAACCGCATCCAACACAGTTATCTGGTGAAACTTGAATTCTATAAGATAATCCGTCAACCCCTTTACCCATAGGTTTTAAAACATCATTAGAGATATCTTCTGGTGCATTAGCAATTTCTTCATCAGTCATTAAGAACGCACGAATTGTAGCATGAGGACAAACCATAACACAGTTATTACATTGGATACAGTCATCTTTATTCCATTGAGGAACCATAGTCGCAATTCCACGTTTTTCCATATAAGCCATTCCAGATTTCATAGAACCATCTAATTTATCCATGAATGCTGAAACTGGTAAGTCATTCCCATCTAATGCGTTGATTACAGAAACGAAATTATCAAAATGATCATCACCTGTTAATTTCTTAGTTTCTTGGATTTCTAAATCAGCCCATTTTGGATCAACTGTTACTTCTTCAATTGCATCTTTACCAGCATCAATTGCTTTGTAGTTTAATTGAACAATGGCATCACCTTTTTTACTATAAGATTTTTTAGCCATTTCTTTCATATATTCAACAGCTTTATCAATTGGTAAAATTTGTGGGTTTAATGCAAAGAATGCAGATTGTAAAATAGTATTTGTACGACGTCCCATTCCAATTTCCATAGCAATCTTATTAGCATTAATAATATAGAATTTAGCATTCTTTGTAGCTAATTGTTTTTTCACTCTATTTGGTAAATAGTCAGCAACTTCTTCTTTAGAAAATTCTGTATTTAATAAGAATGAACCATTTTTCTTTAAGTTTTTCAACATATCATATTTTAATACATAATTATCTAATGAGCATGAGATAAAGTCTGCATTATTTACATAATATGTAGCACGAATTGGTGAAGCCCCAAATCTTAAGTTAGAACGAGTTGTTCCACCTGCTTTTTTACTATCATAAGCAAAGTAAGCTTGAGAATATAAATCTGTATGATCACCAATAATTTTAATAGATGATTTATTAGCTGATACAGTACCATCTGATCCTAAACCATAGAATAGACATTCTGTATAGTCACCTGTTACATTAAATTCTTCAGTTGGTAATGATAAATGAGTAACATCATCAACAATACCAATAGTAAAACTATTGAATGGATTATCAGAATTCAAATGATCATAAACAGCTTTAATTTGAGCAGGATTTGTATCTTTAGAACCCATACCATAACGTCCACCAATTAAAACATCCGCATCTTTTACAACACTGCATACATCTAAGTATAATGGTTCACCAGCAGATCCTGGTTCTTTTGTACGATCTAATACCGCAATTTTCTTAGCTGAAGCAGGTAATACTTTTAACAAGTATTTTGCTGAGAATGGACGATATAAATGAACTTTAACTAAACCAACTTTTTCTCCAGATTTAGCCATTTCATCAATTGTATCTTTAATTGTTTCAGTAACAGAACCCATAGCGATAATAACTCTATCAGCATTTGGATCACCATAATAAGTAAATGGTGCATATTCTCTACCTGTTACTTCTGAAATTTTTTTCATGTAATCAGCAGCGATTTCTACAACTGCATCGATATGTTTATTTTGAGCTTCTCTACCTTGGAAGTAGATATCATCGTTTTCAGCTCCCCAACGTTCAATTGGATTTGTATGAGGATTTAAAGCATTTGCTTTAAATTTAGCTAAAGCTTCTTTATCTAATAAGCTTTCTAATACATCATAATCCATAACTTCTACTTTTTGAATTTCATGAGATGTTCTAAATCCATCAAAGAAGTGCATTACTGGAACAGACCCTTTAATTGCTGTTAAGTGAGCAACTCCCCCTAAATCCATTACTTCTTGTACTGAGTGTGAACAAATCATTGGAATACCTGTTTGACGACAAGCATACACGTCTTGATGATCCCCAAAGATATTAAGTGAACGAGTTGCTAAAGCACGTGCAGCAACATGGAATACACCTGGTAAATTTTCACCAACAATTTTATAAAGGTTTGGGATCATTAATAACAATCCTTGAGATGCAGTAAATGTAGTTGCTAGAGCACCACCTTGTAAAGCCCCATGAACTGCACCTGCAGCACCTGCTTCTGATTGCATTTCAATAACATTCACAGGAGACCCAAAGATATTCTTCATTCCATTTGCAGCCCATGCTTCAGCATGTTCAGCCATTGGAGATGAAGGTGTGATTGGATAGATACTTGCTACTTCAGAAAATGCATATGCAACATGAGCAGCAGCTTGGTTCCCATCCATTGACAAATATTTCTTAGCCATAATTAAAAAATTCCTCCTTTTGCTTCTATTATTATACTACTTTCCAAACATTTTGACTACACGAATTCATGAATTCGCTTACTATTTCTATCAAAAATAAAAAATAGGACCTTATAGTCCTACTAATTTTTACTTGTTATATACGCTGTCATTGCTCCAATAGCTATAAAAACTAAAGAAAAAAGATTGCTAAACTGTCCTATCGCTAATTGAATAGCCATCACCAAAGTAAGAGATTGACCCCAAAAAGCATAATATGTCAATATCGGTGTAAACAGCGTTCCAAGTAGATAGCATATCACTGAAATGATCCCAACTTTTTCGCTTCCATAACGCGCTATTTTTAAAACAATAAAACCTATAAAATAACCTGTTAAAATATCAAAATATGAAAAGCTCCACCCTATTTGTAAACTAATAAAATCAAAAGCAATTGTTGAAAAAATGGCAATTACTGTGCCAACAACAAACATTTTTATATAATCACTTATTGATAAATGATAATCATTATTTTGATTAAAAAACTTTTTGGCCTCTTGCCTTTGTTTATATTCATTGTATTTTTCTTGTAAATTCATTATATCCCCCCCTAATTTATTATTCTTTCTTTTTTTGAATCTATCTTTTCTAAAACAAACGTTGCAATAAATCCACCAATCATTCCGCCCAAATGACCCACTAAAGAAATCGAAGGAACAGCCACCGAAATAAAAAGCATCAATACAACACTAGAAACAATTTGTTTAAACAAATAGCTATACACATCACCATATAAAACTGATAGTGCTAAAAGCGAACCAATAAGTCCAAAAACAACACCGGAAATACCACCCATCACACTATTTGTACCAATATTAAATAATAAAAATAACAAATAAGAAAATAATGTTGTCGAAATCATCGAAACTACAATAACGATAATATATTTTTTCTCTTTTAATATTTTTTCCATTAACATTCCTAAATTATATAAAGAATAAACATTACAAAAAATATGCATTAAACCAAAATGAATAAAATTAGCTGTAATCAATCGGTAATATTCATGATAGTAATAAACATACAAAGGATTAAAACCTCCAACTTGTATCCCTTGCATAGCGGACATTGATAAACCATATTTTAACGAAGTATACAGATATGTAATAACATTCACAGCCATCAAAAAGTAAGTAATTTTATATATTTTATATTCTCGATTCATTCGTATCTCCTATAAATTCAAATATTGACATTTGATCAATATTAACTTCTTCTATATTTTCTTTTTTATTAAGTTCATAAATCATCTCAAAACTTGTATCTGAAACAATATTTTTTATATAAATCGGTACTGTTTTCATTTCTAGTAGTCTTTGATTTCCAAAACAATCATTATCAAGAACCAATGAAACAGTCCAATTATGATGCATATTATGCATGATTGTAAACCAAGTAGCACCACTATTTATTTTACTTGAAACAACAATTTGAAACATTGACAAAGCACATACATAACTATTTCTATCAATAGCATGAGTAACAGTAAATCTTTTAGCAGGATCAACAGCACTTAAAAAAACAACCTTCCCCATTCTAATACTCTTTTTATATTCTTGTATTTTATTTAGCATATTTTCACAAACAAAGCAAATTATTTGACTATGATGATGCAATCCATAATGAAAGGCCTCTTGATCAATTCCTTTACAATCATTAGAAATTAACCATTTATCTTCATTATTGAGCTTATCAACAAGTCGTTTAACATATCCTTTTTCTTTTTTAGAAACTGTTTGCAATCCCGTAATAGAAATACCTTCAAATTTCACCGGTAATGTTCCTGCAATAAATAAGCAAAGGGGTGCACTCTTTTTCATTTTCTTGATTAGATTTTGAGGATACTCTTCATCATATTTAGTAATAATACGAATTCCTTGTTGTTCATATTCATGCAATTTTTTTAAAAAAAACTGTATCGATTTCATTCGTCGCACAATTTTATATGCACTATATTCAGAAATATCTAATATGTCCATTAATTCATCACTATTTAACCCAAAAAGACTGCCGGGACCATTTAACCCATGAACTTTTAAATTTTTTTCGACTTCCAACCACTCGTCACTTGTTAAAGCAGCTTCATCATACGCATATAAATCACATGTACATAACATCGTTGCCAAACTATTTAAATTCAACATTATTTTTTCCATAATACTCACCTTTATGATTATTATAGACCAATCTTAACATAAAAAAAAGCTATGATGATATTTCATCATAGCAATCATTAAAAGACAACAACTAATAACATTTCAAATTATTCTTTTCCATAGACTGCATGTGGTAACCCTGCAGGCATTACAATTGATTCTCCTTCATGTAAAATATATTTTACACTATCGATTGTAATTTCTCCTTCACCATCCAAACAAGTCACAAAAGCATCTCCACCACTTTTATGAGAACTAATTTCTTCTCCTTTATCAAAAGAAAAAAAGTTACACTTAACGCTTCATTTTGTGCTAATGTTTTAGAAACAACTTGTCCTTTTTGATAAGCAACTTCTTCTTTTAATTTTAATACTTTTTGTTTATCAATATTTTTTAAAATATTCTTTCCTCTAATAATAATATTTTACCATATTCCTATTTATTAGTCATGAGCTATGCTCTTTTTTATAAATTTAATTACTTCATCAAGCATTTCTTCACAAAAGAACATAGGTCCACCATGATCTGCCCCTTTCATACGATAAAAAATAACTTCTTTATTTTTATCTTTTAAAGCCTTATAAAGTTTAACACTTTGTTTAAACGCAACTAAACGATCCTTTGTTCCATGAGCAATTAAAATAGGTGGAATATCACCATCTAAATATGTCATTGGACTTGTTTGGCGAGCGATATCTAAATATTCTAAAACATTTTTTCTTCCAATTAAATATCCCTCTGGACTATCGGGTTGTTGATGATTTTCTGTTGTTGGGAAGCCATCTTCCATCGTAATATCAACCACACCATAAAAATCAATAATAGCACGTACTTCATTAGAATATTCAGAATATAAATTACTGTTAAATAATGGTAATTTACTTGTAAGTCCACTTACTAAAGCTACATGTCCACCCGATGAATCACCAAATAAAAAAACATTTTGTACATCAATAAAATATTCTTCGTGATGTTTTCTTAAAAAACGAATTGCTGTTTTGGTATCTTCTATTTGTGCTGGAAAAGGCACTAAATCACTTTCACGATATTGTACAATAGCTACAACAAAACCTTGTTTACATAAATAATTAAGTTGTCCTACATGTTGATAAACATTTTGTTTATGCCAAGCAGACCCTTGAACATAGACAATTAGTGGATATTTTTCATTTTCCATCACCCTTTTACGAGGTACTAATATTTGTAAAACACGACTGATTCCATCAATATTCATATATTCAACATCCGGAATATACATAGTATCCATTTCTTGATCAGATATGATACGTGTTTGCATTCCCTCAATAAAAGTTTCATCTTCTATCATTTCTTCATACGTCATTTTATCATCTCCTAATTTTTATTATTTCACTAAAAAAAGAAAACTTCAATAATTGAATTTCACACAAATAAAAAGAGAGTAGTTTTCACTACCCTCCTTATAAACTATTTACCCATTTTTTCTTTAACAGCAGCTTGAGCAGCAGCTAAACGTGCTAATGGTACACGGTATGGAGAACATGAAACATAAGTTAAACCAATTCTATGACAGAATTCAACAGTTCTAGGATCTCCACCATGTTCACCACAGATACCTAATTTAATATCTGGACGAACTGGTTTAGCTTTATTAATAGCAATTTGCATTAATTGTCCAACACCATTTTCATCAATGTGAGCAAATGGATCAGATTCAAAGATGTTCTTAGTATAATATTCATTTAAGAATTTAGCAGCATCATCACGAGAGAATCCATAAGTCATTTGAGTTAAGTCATTTGTACCAAATGAGAAGAATTCAGCTTCTTTTGCGATTTCATCTGCAGTTAATGCAGCACGAGGAATTTCAATCATTGTACCAACTTTATATGGTAATTCAACACCTGCTTCTTCGATAATTGCATCAGCCGTTTTACATACGACATCTTTAACATATTTTAATTCTTTAATATCTCCAACTAATGGAATCATAATTTCAGGAACAACGTTTTGTCCTTCTTTATTAACAGCAATTGCAGCTTCAATAACAGCTCTTGTTTGCATTTCAGCAATTTCTGGATAAGTTACTGCTAAACGGCATCCACGATGACCCATCATTGGATTGAATTCTTTTAATGATTCAACACGTGCTTTTAACGCATCAAATGTCATACCTAAACTTTCAGCTAAAGGTCTGATTTCTTCATCTGTATGAGGTAAAAATTCATGTAAAGGTGGATCCAAGAAACGAATTGTTACTGGATAGATTTCCATTGCTTTAAATAATTCTTTAAAGTCAGATCTTTGATATGGTAAGATTTTTTCTAATGCTTCTTTTCTTGCTTCTACTGTTTCAGCAGTAATCATACGTCTGAAGTTGAAAATTCTTTCTTCTTCGAAGAACATATGTTCTGTTCTACATAAACCAATACCTTCTGCCCCAAATTTGCGAGCTTGTAAAGCATCTCTTGGAGTATCAGCATTTGTTCTAACTTTTAATGTACGTACATCATCAGCCCATGACATGAATGTTTCAAAGTCACCACTGATTTCAGGTTCTACAGTTTTGATTCTTTCACCATAAACATTACCTGTACTTCCATCTAATGACATATAGTCACCTTCATGATATTTTTTACCATCTGGTGTCATTAATACTTTAGCTTCTTCATCAACTCTTAAGCTTCCGCATCCACACACACAGCAAGTACCCATACCACGAGCAACTACAGCTGCATGTGATGTCATACCACCACGGATAGTTAAGATACCATGAGCAATATTCATACCTTCGATATCTTCTGGTGAAGTTTCAAGACGAACTAATAAGATATCTTGAACACCATTTTTATGAGCTTCAATAACATCTTCTGCAGTGAAATAAATACGTCCTGTTGCAGCACCTGGAGAAGCAGCTAATCCTGTAGCTACAACTTGAGCACATTTCAATGAAGTTTCTTCAAAGTTTGGATGTAATAATTGATCTAATTGTCTTGGTTCTACTTTTAATAAGGCTTGTTCTTTAGTAATCATTCCTTCATTTACTAAATCAACTGCAATTTTTAAAGCGGCTTGTGCAGTTCTTTTACCATTACGAGTTTGTAACATGAACAATTTACCATTTTCAATAGTAAATTCCATATCTTGCATATCTCTATAATGTTCTTCAAGAATGTCACATACTTTACAGAATTGTTCATAACATTCTGGCATAACATCATTTAATGTTGCAATTGGTTGAGGTGTACGAATACCAGCAACAACGTCTTCACCTTGTGCATTCATTAAGTATTCACCGAATAATTTCTTTTCACCAGTTGCAGGGTTACGAGTGAAGGCAACACCTGTACCAGAAGTATCTCCTGTATTACCATAAACCATTTGTTGAACGTTTACAGCAGTTCCCCATGAACCAGGAATATCATTTAAACGTCTATAAGTGATTGCACGATCATTGTTCCATGAACGGAATACAGCTTTGATAGCTTCCATTAATTGAACTTTTGGATCTTGTGGGAATTCAACTCCCGCATGTTTTTTGTATTCTTCTTTATAAATAGCAACAACTTCTTTTAAATCTTCAGCAGTTAAATCTGTATCAAATTCAACTCCTTTTTCTTCTTTGATATCATCAAATTTTCTTTCAAATGAGCTTTTTGGGAATCCCATAACAACATCTGCGAACATTTGAAAGTAGATGGCGAGAGAGAACATTTGAATGAATCTTCTATAACTATCATATACGAATCTTTCATTGTTTGTAATTTTAGTAAACCCAGTAGCTACTTCATCATTTAAACCTAAGTTTAAAACAGTATCCATCATACCTGGCATTGATTCTCTTGCTCCAGAACGAACAGATACTAACAATGGATTTGTTGGATCTCCTAATTTTTTTCCAGTTTCAGCTTCTAATTCAGCTAATTTATTATCAATTTGCGCACAAATTTCAGGCGAAATTTGTTTTCCATCTTCATAATAAGCAGTACAAGCTTCTGTTGATACAGTAAATCCTTGTGGAACAGGTAAACCAATGCTTGTCATTTCAGCTAAGTTTGCACCTTTACCTCCAAGGATGACTCTCATATCTTTATTTCCTTCTTTGAATGAGTAAACATATTGTTTCATTTCAATCAATCCTCCTAATTAATCAACTAATATAATTATACACATGATAGCCCTTACATTCAAGTGTAAATTGATACCGCTTTCATAATTTTTGTTAATTATGTTGATTCTATCGCCTTTAATTTTTTAAAAAAAATTGAACAAGAAACAGCCTAACGGCTATTTGCTTGCTCTATTTCTACTTTTCGTCCATTTAATTTTTCTTTTTGACAATGTCTCATCACTTTTTTTACAGCTTTATCATTAATATTTACAAACGTAAACTTTCTTTTAATATCAATTCCTTGAATATCACTTTCTCTAATATTTGCCTTTGAGACCAAGAAATGAATAATATCTTTTTTCTTTGCTTTATCCATAGATCCTACCGTTAAAAATAAACGTGTATAACCTTCACTTGCACCTTTTTTACGTTTTGATGAAGATTCAAGTTTTTCTTTCGTATAAGGAAAACCAATCTGTTGATTTAAAGATAATTCTATTAAAGCTGCCGTTACATCTTTTAACATATGATTTTCAATTTGATTTACCAAATCTTTCATTGGTTTATGTTCTCCATGTAAAATCATATCTTCTAATTTATACATTAAATCTGTTACTTTATGTTGGTGAATTTGTGTTAATGTTGGTACTTCTAATTTTTCAATATGAGATTTTGTTTTTCTTTCAATCTCTTTTAAATAGCGTTCTTCTTTCCCTACAACGATTGTATAGGCTTTTCCTTCACGATTCGCACGACCTGTACGACCAATACGATGTACATAAAGATCTACTTCTTGAGGTAATTCATAATTGATAACATGGCTAATATTTTCTACATCAATCCCTCTAGCGGCAACATCTGTGGCAATTAAATAATGAATTGTTCCCTCTTTGAATTTCTTTAAAGTTCGCATACGATGATCTTGATTTAAATCACCATGCATTGCTTCTACATTATAGTTAGCCTTTTGCATTTGTTCCGTTACTTCATCAACGCTTCTTTTAGTACGACAGAAAATAATTCCTGATTGTACCGTTTCACTATCAATAATACGGCATAATGTTTCAAAACGGTCTTTTTGTTTAACTTCAAAGTAATATTGTTTAACTGTGTTAGCTGTCACTGTTTTTTGTTTAACTTGAATATGCTTATAATCTGGTTTCATATAATTTTTCGCAATTTTTTTAATACCTTCTGGCATTGTTGCAGAAAACAACATCGTTGTATGTTCTGGATTTGTCTTAGAAATAATCGTTTCAATATCTTCTACAAATCCCATATTCAACATTTCATCAGCTTCATCTAAAACCACGTAAGAAACTTCATCTAGTTGAAGGACTTTACGTCTCATTAAATCCATCATTCTTCCCGGTGTTCCTACGACAATATCAACACCTTTTTTAATCGATTTAATTTGTTTTTCAATACCACTACCACCATATACACAAGCAAAACGTAAAGAACTGTATTTTCCAAGTTTTTTTAATTCTTCATGAATTTGCATGGTAAGTTCTCTTGTTGGTGATAAAATATACGCCTGTGGTTTCTTTTTTCTTTCTTTTAAATTTGTAAGTAAAATACTTGAAAACGCCAAAGTTTTTCCTGTTCCTGTTTGTGCTTGTCCAATGACATCATAGCCTTCCAAAATAACAGGGATAATATTTTCTTGAATAGGTGTTGGTTTTTCAAAACCTAATTCATTGATTGATTTTAATAATTCTTCACTTAATCCTAATTTTTCAAATTTGTTCATTCATTTTCTCCTCAAGTTTTTCGAGTATAACATAATTCATTTTAAATTGCAAAAAAAAGAATGCATTAACATACATTCTTTAAATCACCCTTTAAAAAACCTTGAATATTATCAACGACTAAATCAAACAAACGATTTCTTGCTTCTACTGTTGCCCATGCAATATGAGGTGTCATTAAAAGTTTTGAAGCATCATTAATTTGTAGTAAAGAACTCTCTTTTGCAAGTGGTTCTCTTTCAAAAACATCGAGTCCTGCCCCGGCAATTTCATTATTTTGTAAAGCTTCAACCAGTGCTTCTTCATCAACAATACCACCACGTCCTACATTAATTAAAATCGCTTCTTTTTTCATTAACTTAAATGATTCTTCACCAATTAATCCTTTAGTTTGTTCATTTAAAGGACAATGAATAGAAACAATATCACTTGTTTTTAATAATGTTTCTAAATCAACTGAGAGATAATCTTGCTTCGTATTATTTCCACTTGTTGAATAATACTGAACTTGGCAGCCAAAAGCTTCAGCAATTTTTGCAACCGTACGTCCAATATTTCCCATACCAATAATACCCCATGTTTTTTCATGTAATTCATAAAAACGAGGTCCAATATAACTAAACATACCACTTTCACTATATTGACCACTTTGAACATAATGATGATAATAACTATTTTTATGTAAAAGTTCTAAAGCTAAAGCAAAAGTATGTTGCGCAACACTTAAAGAAGAATACCCTGCCACATTGCATACCGTAATACCACGACGATGACAATAACCTAAATCAACATTATTGACACCTGTTGCTGTAATACAAATAAGTTTTACTTTCGAAGCATATTGTAAGACTTCTTCGGTAAGTAAACATTTATTCGTAATAATGATATCTGCTTCTTTAATACGTTCAATGACTTCTTCTGGATTACTTTGTTTATAAATCGTTACTTGTCCAAATTGATTCAACTTAGAAAGATCAACATCATCTCCTAAACAAACACTATCTAAAAAGACAACGCTAGAACTCTTTTTTTTTAAAATATTTAAAATATCTTCATAAGATTTTCCTGAAAAGAATTTTCCTAAATTGATTGCTTCATTAATATCTAAAATAGAGCTTTCATGATAAATCCCTTTCATTTCATTATCTTCAAATTCAAAACTTAAATATTTATTTAAAAGACAAATTCCTAATGCTCTTGATGTCATTTCTTTATCTTTTTCAATTGTATCTAATATATTTTGAATAAAAGAAGCATCCTCTTGAACACATTTAGTAAGGGCTTCTTCTACTTCAATCCCTTCAAATAAATGATTTCTAAAACCATCATGATAAAGAAATGGTAAAACCACATCATAAACACTCATTGGAACATGCCCATACCCTTTTGTAAAGTTATATAGGATTGCAAGTCCTAAATTTTCATCTTTCATCTTATCTACTAACTTCATTTTGATCCTCCATAAATAATTTTATTTTTACACGATGTCTTTCTTGTTTTGTAAGATCATCATAGAATACAAAACAATACTTAAACACTTGATCTTTACGATTATATTTCAATAAATTATAACTTAAATAACTGCTTTTTCTTTCTCTGGTACCTCCTCCACAAGAAGAACCTCCTGCCATAATATACGTATTTCCTTTTTTTACAACACAAGGAATATGCTTGTGTCCATGGAAAATATAACGTACATGATGTTTTTCTAACCAATACATTACATCTTGAGCATCCACAAGGGCTTTTGTCGAGTCAGCAATTTTTCCCATGAATAGTTTTTCATTCCATTTTATTTTCAAAAAATCATCTTTTCTAAGTGGCATCAAATGATGGTGCATCATAGCAATCAAAGTATAATCCTCTAAATGATTAATAGATAATAACTCATCTTCAATTTCTTGTAAAAGTCTTTGCCCAACCATTCCCCTTGCTAGATTTCCTTGAGAAGTAGAATCTATTTTGATCACAATCATTTTAACATCCGGATAAACTTTAATATTTTCTCCTAGCAAATAAGCTACCACTTTTGTCTTTTGTTTTTTTAAAAGATTCAAGCCATAAACAATGACGTCATGATTTCCTAAAACAAACGTTACATCACTATGATATTTCCTTTTTAAACGATTCATAAAATGAGAGGCTGCATACATATTTTTACGATTAGGCGAATTCATTAGATCACCCGTAATCAAAAATTTAAGTTGATGATCATGAGGAAGCATATGATAAAGTTCATCTAGACTATCCTGTAATACAATAAGTCCATTGTCTGTTTTCTTTGTTCCTAAATGAAGATCGCTTAGTTGTATAAAATATTGATCTTCATTTGTTTGACATTTCTTTTCAAAAATCTTATTTGTTTCTATTAGTCTAAAACATTCTTTTACTTCCTCTATGTTTTTTACAGGATAAAAAACACTTTGCTCTCCTTTAAATATAAAAACACCAGGCCAACGATCTATTTGATAAAGAGCATTTAAAAACAGATGAAAAGGTCCATATAAAGAGATATCTTCTTTCAATGCCTTTTTTATACGAAAAACGCGCATCAAATCATGATTATAACTATTATCAAAATTTTCAAAGAATTGCTGATCGATTCCCAATAATAAAATGACTTGATATTTTTCTTTTTCCTTTGCTATATATTTATGAAAATAAAAAAGCATCGAGTATTCGATGCTTTTTGTCTTGGTGACCCAAGAGAGATTCGAACTCCCGACACCTTGATTCGTAGTCAAGTGCTCTATCCAGCTGAGCTATTGGGCCAAATGGCAGGGGCAGAGGGACTCAAACCCCCAACCTACGGTTTTGGAGACCGTTGCTCTATCAATTGAGCTATACCCCTGTGTGCCATAACGACTACTAAATAATAGCAATTTCTATGAAAAAAAGCAAGTATTTTATTGGAATACAAAAGATTAAAAAAATTAAATTTAAAATATGGTGTA